>Ga0116129_1000375_pt1 | contig 29427 bp, 26 predicted proteins | sample June2015DPH_17_2_FD_89732 | JGI IMG/M metagenome (GOLD analysis project Ga0116129, IMG submission 89732) | Peatland microbial communities from SPRUCE experiment site at the Marcell Experimental Forest, Minnesota, USA - June2015DPH_17_10 | ecosystem: Environmental > Terrestrial > Soil > Wetlands...
CCATTTGATCGCCTCCAGCGCCAGGCCGAGGCCGCGCCGCCGTTCGTTGATGGTCTTGATGTTCCTGACGCGGGCGACGGAACGCGGCGCGTAATGGTCCTGCAATCCCTCGCCGACGCCGGGCAACGCGTGGCGCACCGCTATGCCGAGCGAGGCCAGCAATTCCGGCGATCCCACGCCCGACAATTGCAGCAGTTGCGGCGAGTTGTAGGTACCGCCGGAGAGAATGACTTCCCTGGCCGCGCGCACCTCGATCGGCGTGCCGCCCTTGCCGCCCTTGACGTATCGCACCCCGATCGCGCGCTTGCCGTCGAAGACGATTTCGGTCGCATGCGCATGCGTCCGCACATGGACATTCGTCCGTTTCATCGCCGGATGCAGAAAGGCGGTGGCCGCACTGACGCGCAGGCCATTTCGAATGGTGCGTTGGGCGTAGGATACGCCCTCCTGGATCGCGCCGTTGTAATCGGGGTTGCGGGGTATGCCGAGGCCGACGGCGCCGGCCATGAACGCCTCGCAAAGGGGATCCCGCCAGTCCATGGTGGTGACGGTCAGATTGCCCTCGCGCCCGCGAAACATGTCCTCGCCCTCGCCGATGCGCCGTTCCAGCCGCTTGAAATACGGCAGCACATCGGGATAGCCCCAGCCGCGATTGCCGAGTTGCGCCCAGGTGTCGAAATCCTGGCGCTGGCCGCGATTATAGATGTGACCGTTGATCGAGGAGGAGCCGCCGAGCGTCTTGCCACGCGGCGCGTAGATGCTGCGGCCGCCGGTCCAGGGACCCGGCTCCTGCTGGTAGGCCCAGTTGATGCCCTTCATGTGAAAGGTCTTGATGAAGCCCGCCGGCAGATGGATGTAGGGATGCCAGTCGCGTGGACCCGCCTCAAGCACGCAGATGCTGGTGCCGGGGTCTTCGCTGAGCCGATTTGTCAGCACGCACCCGGCCGAGCCCGCGCCCACGATCACATAATCGAATGTATCCATGATTTTGGTTCCGGCGGCACGCTACCGCACTTTTTCATTGAGTTGATAATTCAGATGCGCCTTCACCGTCGGCCATTCGCTGGCGATGATGCTGTAGACCACGGTGTCGCGCAGCGTGCCGTTCGGTGCGACCATGTGACTGCGCAGGATGCCGTCCTGCCTGGCGCCCAGCCGCTCGATGCCACGCCGGCTCTGGTGGTTGAAAAAATGCGTGCGGAATTCGACCGCGATGCAATCGAGATTTTCGAACGCATGGGCCAGCAACAACAACTTGCATTGGGTATTGAGCGCGCTGCGTTGCACGCGTTTGGCGTACCAGGTCGAGCCGATCTCGACGCGCCGGTTCACAGCATCGACGTTCATGTAGGTCGTCATGCCCGCGATCGTGCCGGCGGCGTCGAACACGGCGAAAGGCAGCATTGAGCCAGCCGCCTGCAGCGACAGACGGCGATCGATCTCCTTGCCCATGTCCGCGGCGCGCGGGATGAGGGTATACCAGAGCTTCCAAAGCTCGCCGTCCCTCACTGCTTCGGCCAGGCCGTCACAATGCTCCTGCGACAGTGGCACGAGCCGCGCATGCGGGCCTTGAAGCGAAACCGGTTCAAGCCATGGCATCGGATACTTCCTCCCCTCAGACACTCCTTCCCCTCATCTTGCCCTCATCCTGAGGAGCGCTTCACTTGAAGCGCGTTTCGAAAAACGAGGCCACCCTAGTCTGCGCATGGTTCGAGAAGCCTCGCAAACGCGCCGCTCACCATGAGGCAGGTGGCGAATTACCATCATCACCTGTTCAGGAAATTCAGCGCCAGCCCGGGCCGCGCCCAATCCATCGCGATCAACTCTCCCCTGCCGGACAGCGTGATGTAGGCGGTCTTCATCTCGGGCCCGCCGAAGGCGATGTTGGTGGTGACGCGGTCGCCAGTCGGCACCTGCTCGACGATGCTGCCATCGGGCGCGATCACCGAAATGCAGCCCGAGATCAGGGTTGCCACGCAGACATTGCCGCAAGCCTCCACCGCCAGCGAATCGAACATCTGGTAGCCGCCGAGGCCGGCGATCGGCTTGCCGCGTTCGCCGCGATAGATCACGTCACGCGGCTTGACCTCGCCGGGCGCGGACAGGTCGAACGCCCACAGCCTGGCCGTCGGCGTCTCCGCCACGTAGACGGTGTTCTCATCGGGCGACAACCCGATGCCGTTGGCGGGCATCATGCCGAACACGCCTTCGACCACTTCCGTGGCGCCGGGTTTGATGTAGTAGAACGCACCGACATCCATGTCGCGCGCGCGGCGCTTGCCGAGATCGGAGAACCAGAGACCGCCATGTTTGTCGAACACCAGATCGTTCGGGCCCTTCAGGGGATGCTCGCCGCATTTGTCGAATAGCGTTTCGAGCTTGCCGGTTGTGATGTCGACGCGCTGGATCGAGCCGCCGATATATTCCGCAGGCGACGGCGGCCCCGGCATCAGCGCGTTGCGGGTGGGAATCCAGGAGAAACCGCCATTGTTGCAGATATAGCATCTGCCGTCGGGCCCGATCGCAGCCCCATTGGGACCGCCGGGAATTTCCGCGACCACCTGTTTGCGCCCATCGGGCCAGACCCGCGTCAGCCGGCGGCCCCGGATTTCGACCAGAACCACCGATCCGTCCGGCATCGCCACCGGCCCTTCCGGAAATTCGAGACCGGTGGCGAGAACGCGAATATTGGGCATGAAATCCCCCTCCCGGCCTGTTCTGGCTGCAGGCGGATTCCAGGCGTCGATCCCGCGCGCGCAATTTCGTTGCGCGATGTTATGGCAAGTCAATATCGCTTGCCAAGCAATCGCGTGATGCCGGGCAGGCGACGCAGGGCAGCCCTGCGGGAGGTCTAGCCCTCCACGGGCACCCAAATTTCGAGGCCGCCGTTGCCGGTGAGCGGATCGAAATTCTGGTCATACCGCTCGAAGTTGGGCGCATCGGCGGCTTTCAGCCCGGACGCCGGCAGCCAGTGATTCCAGATGGTGCCGACGGTGCGGCGAATGGTCGAAATGTGGTCGCCGTGGGCAAAAACCGCGTACTTCTGCCCAGGGATGCGAACGCGGGCGAATTCGCGCGGCAGGTCGGAAAAATCAGTTACTTCAACGCCGGCGATGTAGTCGAAATTTCCGGCATCGTCGCTGTTGCAGCAGACACCATAGGCGACCCGCCCGACCCGGCCGGGAATGTTCTGGACCGATTGATGAAAGCGCTGCCACTGGCCGGGAATTGCCGCGCCACTTTCGCAGGTATAACGCTCGCCGAGACCGGCGACGAGAAGCGGCTTGCCGGTCTGGAAACGCGGCGCCTTGAGATGGTCGAGTGCGGTTGAATCCGTCATGATCGGCTCCTGAAGCTGCAGGTTGTCGAGACGCGTTGCGGCGCGGACCGCTTCGGGCGTGACTCCGAAACGGTCGCGGAACGCGCGGGTGAATGCTTCGTGAGAGCCGTAGTCCGCCGCCAACGCGAGGCTGAGGATGTCGGGTGCACCGCCGGCGAGCGCGCGCGCCGCCTCGCTGAGGCGTCGGGCACGCACATAGCGCATCACCGAAAACCCCGTCGCGGCGGCAAACGCCCGAACCATGTGAAAGCGCGAGATTCCTGCGACGCCGGCGATCTCGTCGAGGGTCAATTCGTCGGCGAGATGGCTTTCGATAAACCAGAGTGCCTTCTGGGCAGGATTCATGGACTTTTGGCCTTCATTCGAAGCGCCAGCATCATGACCGCTTTGCACGCGCTTCATTTGACAGTCCTTGCTCTTGTTCCCTGCTCCCGGAACCGGAACCGGCTGCGGTTACAGCCAGGGCATCTTCCGCACCACCGAAAATAGCAGCCAAGGCGTCGCTGGCAACATCGCTCCAATCGTGCATACTGCACGGGCATTCAAGCGCCGGCTCATCAAGCTGCCCCGCAAAAAGACTGCCTGAACCTCGGCCAGTACGTCAGGGAGGACGATGATGCGCCATTCCGTCTTGAGCCACGCCAAATCCTTGGGCCTGGCGGGACTTCTTGCCGTCGCGCTCGCCTGCACCGCCAGCGCGCAGAAGAAATACGATCCGGGCGCGACCGATACCGAAATCAAGATCGGCAACATCATGCCCTATTCGGGGCCGGCATCGGCCTATGCGACCATCGGCAAGACCGAGGACGCTTATTTCAAGAAGATCAACGCCGAAGGCGGCATCAACGGCCGCAAGATCGACTTCATTTCCTATGACGACGGCTATAGCCCGCCGAAAGCGGTGGAGCAGGCGCGTAAGCTGGTCGAGGACGACGAGGTGCTGCTGATCTTCAATCCGCTGGGAACGCCGAGCAACAGCGCCATTCAGAAATACATGAACGCCAAGAAGGTGCCGCAGCTTTTCGTCTCGACAGGCGCCGCTAAGTGGGATGATCCGAAGAACTTCCCGTGGACCATGGGCTGGCAGCCCAGCTACCAGGTTGAAGCGCGCATCTACGGCAAATACATCCTGCAGAACCATCCCGGCAAGACCATCGGGGTGCTCTATCAGAACGATGATTTCGGAAAAGACTATGTGATCGGGCTTCGCGAAGGCCTCGGCGATCAGGCCGACAAGCTGATCGTCATCGAAACATCCTATGAGACCAGCGCGCCGACGGTGGATTCGCAGATGGTTCAGATCAGGGGCGCCAACCCCGACATTTTCCTCAACATCGCAACCCCGAAATTTGCCGCGCAGGCGATCAAGAAAATCGGAGAACTGGCCTGGCATCCGGTGCAGTTCCTCACCAATGTGTCGGTTTCGGTCGGCGGCGTGATGAAGCCGGCCGGCTATGAGAACGATCAGGGCATCCTCAGCGCCGCCTACCTGAAGGATCCCAAGGATCCTCAATGGAAAAACGATCCCGCCATGAACGAATGGCGTGCCTTCATGACCAAATGGTATCCCGAAGGCGATCAGGAAGACGCCTCGACGGTGTTTGGCTACGGCGTTGCAAAGGGACTTGAGCAGGTACTGCGGCAGTGCGGTGACGATCTCACCCGCGAAAACGTCATGAAGCAGGCGGCCAATCTGAATTTCACAATCGGAATCTATCTGCCGGGCACCAGGATCAAGACCGGTCCGACCGACTTTGCTCCGCTCGAGCAGCTCCAGATGATGAAGTTCGAGGGCGAGAACTGGAAGTTGTTCGGGCCGATCATGTCGGGCGAGAAAAACAGCTGAGCCGGACTAAGCCGCATTCTCGTCATTACGAGGGGCAAAGCGACGAAGCAATCCAGAATCCCTTTTTGTCGAAGGGTGGATTGCTTCGTTTCACTCGCAATGACGCTGCGAAATTCCGCTTGGCTATTTCGAACCTTCTTTCGCGACCGCCGGCGCGCCATCCTTGGCTGGTGGCTTGTCGGCCTTCTTCTGATCCTCGATGGCTTTCTTCTGCGCCGCCTGCAAGTCGTCCACCGCCTTCTGCAGGACGGCGACAGTGCTTTTCAGGCCCTCGATCTGCCGGTTCGCGGCGTCGAGTTTCTGCTGGTGGTCCGCAGCGAGCCTCGTGATGGTCTTTTGCAGGAAATCGACATTGCTCTGCAGGCAACTGGTCCGCCGTTCCATGGTCTTTTCGACGGTGCAGATTTCGATGCCGGGAACGTCCTGTGCCCTGCTGTCGGAGGGTAGCAGCATGCAGGGCGCAAGCGCCGCTGACACGCCGAGCACGATCCTTGCGGCGATCTTGCCAATCATGGGAATCCCCATCCGGACACCGTTCATCACATCAAATTGCACAGCACCGGCGCGAGCCGTGACAGATACCACACTGAAACCTCATTCGCGCATTGAGGTTTTGCACGGGGGCGCCTTTTATTTTGGAGAATCATTAAATGGCAACGCGCGAGCGACGTCTGGCCGAGTTCAATGGCAACGGCGCACCGCCGCCGGATCAACCGGTTCAGGTGCTTTGCGAGGATCACAGCGGCACCTACCAGCTGCCGTTCTCGTGCCGCTTTATCGATGGCGAATGGCGCAACCACGAGTCCGGCGACACCGTGGAGGCGACAGTGGTCGCCTGGCGCCTGCCCGCTTCCGGCATCCGCGCGCCCTGAAGCGCGGGGCCGCTGTGCCATAATGCAACAGGCGCCGAGTATTATTTAAGATTCGGAACGCGGATAGAACGAACCGCGCCCGAATCGGTCGTTCACCCCTGTGCCGCGATGTTCGCGGCTAGATGTCGGCGAAGGTCCGCTCCGGCACACCACATCCAGAATGCCTGAAGCCGGCCGCCGCGAACGGTCGCCGGCAAACGTTAATGGCTCGGGCCGGCGGCTGCCGCTTCGCTTCACCTCTAGGCGAGTATTCCTTTGCCGAGTAGCATCGCTTCCGGTCAAGCACGGCTCATCAAGAGCCGTCCCGGGAGGAAACGATAATGAAATTCAAGCCGACAACTTTACGCGCGCTTTTGCTTGGCCTGGCCGGCGTCCTGTTGCTTGCAGGCGCAGCTGACGCCGCCGAGATCAGGGTGATGATCTCGGGCGGCTTGACCGCGGCCTATCAAGCGCTGGTTCCGGAATTCGAGCGCCTGACCGGCAACAAGGTGCTGACGTCGTACGGCCCCTCGATGGGGACCACGGTCAATGCGATCCCGGTCCGGCTCGAACGCGGCGAACCGGCCGATGTCCTGATCATGGTGGGCTATGCGCTGGACAGCCTGGTCAAGCAGGGCAAGGTCGTCGCCGACAGCCGCGTCGATCTGGTGAAATCGCCGATCGGGATCGCGGTGAAGTCGGGCGCGCCGAAGCCGGACATCAGTTCCGCCGACGCGGTCAGGCGAGCGCTATTGGCAGCGAAATCGGTCGCCTATTCCGACAGCGCCAGCGGCGTCTATGTCTCCACCGAAATGTTTGCACGGCTCGGCATAGCCGACGCCATGAAAGACAAGGCCAAGCAGATTCCTGCCGACCCGGTGGCCGGCGTGGTGGCGCGTGGCGACGCCGAAATCGGCTTCCAGCAGATCAGCGAGATGCTGCCGGTGCCGGGCGTCGATATCGTCGGGCAGTTGCCACCGGAATTGCAGAAGATCACGGTATTCTCAGCGGGGATAACCACTGTCTCCAGGGAGCCCGAGGCCGGCAAGGCGCTGATCAAGTTTCTCGGCTCGCCAGCCGCCGGCGCTGCGATCGTCAAGAGCGGCATGGAGCCGATCCCCGCGAGCGCCACGAATTAGCTAGACGCCCCGCAAAAGCGTTCCCAACAACAGAACAACATAAGCGATCAACAGGATCGTAAAGCCAACACGCTGATTCAGCGGCGATGCAGGCTGACTTCATACTTTTCTTGTTCGAACGAACAGCCCTCATGCGCGACTACTTTGTCTGCGTTCGGATCGGATTGTCCTTCAGTCCGTTATTGTCGTAGGCTTTGCGGAGCGCGCCGTTCGACGCGGCGTCGGTCATGAACTTCGACGCAAATGCCAGCGCCAGCGGATGATTCAGCGGTACCGCCACCGCAGTGACGGTCTGCTTGAAGGTTTCATCCAGCACCCGCGTTCCCGGGATCTTCTTCGCCATGGCGTTGAGCTGGTCGCGCGACAGCGCGAACGCGTCGATTTCGCCGCTTTTGAGCCAGCCGAAGATTTCGTCATAGGTCTGGTAGCCCGTAACCTTGGCATTCTTCAGATGCGCGATCGCGCCGCGCATGGTGGTGGTGTTGTTCACCGCCGCGACTTTTATACCTGGCTGATCGAGCTGCTGAAAATTCATGACCGGCGATCCGGCCTTGACGATGTAGGTCGCATCCGAGACTTCGTAAACCGGCCCGAACGACATCCTGGTCTCCCGCTCGGGGTCCTTGGGCAGGAACGTGACGTCCCAAGTGCCGTTCGAAGCGGCATCGGTGATCTGTCCGGAGTTCTGGTGCACGACATATTCGACGGGAACGCCGAGTTGCGCCGCCATCTCCCGGCCGAGATCGACCGGCACCCCGGCATAGCCTCCGGCTTCGGTTTTGGTGGACCAGAACGCGCCGCCGGCCGGGCTGATCGCGATCGCCACCCGCAGCTTGCCGGTCGGCGCGATTTCGGCCTTCAGACCATCGGCGCTCGCAGGAGCGGCGAGCATGACGGAGACGCCCAGAATGAGGCCGGCAATACACGGCAAGAATTGGTCGAACATCTGAACCCTCCATTCACCGGCTCGTTACCGGTCATCGAGCCTTCCCGATCGACCGCTCATTCGTTGATAAAGCCGAGCCGGATGGGACGGTCAAGGTGGGATCCTTGCCAGATCAATACTGCGTTTTTTGACCTTTACTCTTCGGTGCGGCGCTTGAACTTTTTGCCGCCGGCGTGTCGGTGGCCGGTAGCTGAGGAACCGTTCCGATCGCCACAATCTGGGCACCGAGATTGACCGCCGATGCCGGATGAGCGGCGTCCTGCAATTGCTCCTCGCCGAGACCGAGCGCTTGGATACGCTTTGCGGCGATCTTGAAGGTCCCAACCAAAACATCCCGGATCGAATCGGCGCGCTTCTGGCTCAAGGCCAGGTTGGCGTCGCGTTTGCCGGACGCATCGGTGTGGCCGACGACCAGAAAGCTGTACGGCCGCAGTTTTGGATCCGACAGCGCATCGGCGATGCGCCCGATCGTTCGATAGGATTCCGTCCTGATCAGCCAGGAGTCCGGATCGAATACCACGTCGCAATCATATTGCGGCAGCGTGAGAAGCGCTGGCGCAATTGGCGGCCGCTTTAGCGGCGCCACATCCGCTCTCGACTTGATTCGCGCGGCAGCCTGCTGACGCAAGCCAGCCAGGTCTATATCCGGCGCGGTCTCGGGACCGACGAGCCGATCGACGAGGTTTCCGGTCGTGGCCGCGGCTTGCGCGCGCACCGGAGACGTCGGCGAGGTGAAAACGATCATCGCACCAGCCAGCGGAGCGATGCCGCGCAATACTTTGCTGCCTGATCGCATCAGCGGTACCCCGCTGCGCTGATCGCCTTGTTGCAGTTGGGGGTAACGCTCCTGGTCGCCGCCAGCAGGCACTGCAGCCCCTCGGCGGGATCCTGCCGGACGCTGCCGCACAGATGATTCAATTCCCAGTTGCACAGTTTCGAAAGCGTGACGCGGGCTGAAATGCGCTGCTGGATCGCGCCGAAGACGCGGGGGTAGTCGGCCTGGCACTTCTGCGAAATGCTGTCCCCGTTCCGGACAAAGCACTCCTTGAGACGGGCCGGGTCGAGATTCACGCCACGGCAATTGTCATCGATGTCCTTGCCGCAGCTCGCGCCCAGAAGGGCGGCGGCGTCCTCGAAATTCATGGTCTGCGCCGACGCCAGCGACGGCGCCACGATCACCAGAATCAGCAGGAAAAGCCGGATCGGACTCATGACCTCACCTCACACGATGAGGATGCGGATGGTCAAGGGTCCATGTTCCGGTCGACCGGCGCTCCGCCCGAACCTATTGCGACGCAACAGGTGGGGTGAGATGGACTTTAGTCATAAGCCCGCGCCCGATCGACGCGGCAAGAAACCCTGCGCGATCAGTTCGGACTGACTGCGGGCACCTTGATGTCCGCCGGCAGGACGATTCGCTGCGGCGATGACGCCAATGTCCCGGTCAAGCAACTTGCCCGGATTTAGGCTACGCAGCGTTCCGGCCTTTTCCAATGCCTTCCGGCAAATTACGGCAAATCGCCGACCGAATCCGCGGCGACGAAGTCAAGCAACGGCACGCCGGAGATTGCCGGGTACCTGGCCTTCACGGGCATGACGAATTCTTGTGCTTGACTGTGAGCGGCTTCAATCTAAATCCATAGGCGAAGTCCGCCTGTTTTAGGCCGGACTGGCCAGAGTGAGATCGATCATGAGCAACGCCTTCTTCGCCGATCTTCTCACCTCGATTTCAGAGCGCGGCCGAAGCCTGCTTCGCCGCGCGGGATCCTCCGACGCCAGGGAAGACGCCGCCGACCTGATCGAACTGTGCGAGGCGTTGTTGTCGAGCCGCGGCGAAGCCTCCGGCACCGCCATGGCACGTGAGGTGCTCGACCGCTACCGTCACCTCGACGAGGCCGGCCGGGTAACGTTCTTCGCCACGCTCGCCAAGGCCTACGGACCGGACCGGGAAAAGCTGGCGCAGGCTGTCGAGGCATGGCGCGCGCAGGCAAACCGGGACGATGCCGGCGGCCTGCATTTTGCCTCCGAACCGCGGCGACAGGAGCTGTTCCGAAGGCTCAACCGTGCGCCGGGCGGCACCAGCGCACTGGTGGCGATGCGCGCCGATCTGCTTGCCGCCATGAATGGCCACAAGGACCTTGCCACGCTCGACCGCGACGTCGCGCATCTGCTGACTTCATGGTTTAACAGGGGGTTTCTCGTGCTCCGCAGGATAGATTGGTCGACGCCCGCGAACATCCTGGAACAGATCATTCGCTACGAGGCCGTGCATGAGATTCGCGACTGGAACGATCTGCGCCGCCGCATCGATCCCGCCGACCGGCGCTGTTACGCATTCTTCCATCCCGCTTTGGTCGACGAGCCGCTGATCTTCGTCGAGGTGGCGCTGACCGAGTCGATACCGGCCGCGATCGCGCCCTTGCTCGCCGAAGACCGCCAAGGCGTGGCGGTCGAGCGTGCCCGCACCGCGGTATTCTATTCGATATCGAACACGCAACGCGGTCTCGGCGGAATTTCATTCGGCAGCTTCCTTATCAAGCAGGTGGTCGAGGAACTGCGACGCGAATTGCCCAAGCTCGAAAATTTCGTCACCCTTTCGCCGGTGCCCGGTTTCATGCAATGGCTGAAGCAGGCACCTGATGTTCCGGTACCGGACGAGGAGCGGGCGTTGCTCGCCGAACTCGACAAGCCGGACTGGTTCAACAACGCCGAGTTGGCCGCGCAATTGCGTTCCGTCCTTGAGCCTCTCGCGGCGCACTATTTCCTCAAAGCGCGCACCGCGAAGGGCCGGCTGATCGATTCGGTAGCGCGCTTCCACCTCGGAAATGGCGCGCGACTGGAACGGATCGACTGGCTCGGCGATCTCTCGCCCAAAGGCCTGCGCGAGTCCGCCGGCTTTATGGTCAACTATCTCTATCGCCTTGACGATATCGAAAAAAACCACGAAGCCTACGCCAACCAGGGCGAAATCGCCGCTTCAAGTGCGGTGAAGAAGCTGCTCAAGAACGACGGCAAGCGACTGCTGGATATGCGGCTGTCGTGAGCTGACGCGTCGGAATCCGGCCGGGGTGCCATGACTTCGGGTGGCGGTCGAACCCTCACGCCGCCAGGGCCTTCATCTCCGCATAAAGATCGGATTTTCCCTCAAAGCCGATGCCCGGCAAATCCGGCATGGTGATGTGACCGTTCTCCACGCCTACGCCGTCCGGGAAGCCGCCATAGGGCTGGAACAGATCCGGATAGCTCTCATTGCCGCCGAGGCCGAGACCGGCGGCGATATTCAGCGACATCTGATGTCCGCCATGGGGAATGCACCGGCTCGCCGGCCAGCCATGGGCCTGCAGCACGCCAAGGGTACGCTGGTATTCGCAAAGCCCGTAGGATAGCGCGCAGTCGAATTGCAGCCAGTCGCGGTCGGGCCGCATCCCGCCGTAGCGAATGAGATTGCGCGCGTCCTGATGGCTGAAGAGATTCTCACCGGTCGCCATCGATGCGGGATAGAATTCCGCCAGCGCTGCCTGCAACTGGAAATCCAGGGGATCGCCGGCCTCCTCGTACCAGAACAACGGATAATCGCGCAGCATTCTGGCATAGGCGATCGCGGTCTCGAGATCGAACCGGCCGTTGGCATCGACGGCGAGTTGCGCGGTACTGCCGATCTCCTTCAGCACGGCTTCGATGCGCTGACGATCTTCCGATATTGCCGCACCGCCGATTTTCATCTTCACGACATTGTAGCCGCGGTCGAGATAGCCGCGCATCTCGGCGCAAAGCGCCGACAGATCCTTGCCGGGGTAATAGTAGCCGCCGGCGGCATAGACGAATACGCGGGGGTCAGCGGCCCGGCCGTGACGCTCCGCAAGCAATCGAAACAGCGGCTTCCTCGCGATCTTGGCCACCGCGTCCCATACCGCCATGTCGATGGTGCCGACCGCAACCGAGCGCTCGCCGTGGCCGCCGGGCTTTTCGTTCGACATCAAGCTCGCCCAGATTTTGTCCGGATCGAAATTGTCGCCGGTTGAATCCAGCAACGACCGGGGATCGGCCTCCTTGAGCCGCGGCGCGAAACGCTCGCGGATCAGTCCGCCCTGCCCGTAACGACCATTCGAATTGAAGCCGTAGCCGACCACCGCCTTGCCGTCGCGCACGACATCGGTGACGACGGCAACGAGACTCGTCGTCATCCTGGTGAAATCGATATAGGCGTTGCGGATCGGCGAGGAGATCGGTTTTGTAACTTCGCGGACGTCGACAATACGGATGGACACTCCGCTCACGCCTTGTCGCGAAAGTACGGCTCGACCGGGCCGTGCACCTTGATGGTGAGCGGATTGCCGTAACGATCTTTTGCCGCGCCGGCGGTCACGCGGACCCAGCCCTCGCTGACGCAATATTCTTCGACGTTGGTTTTCTCGACGCCCTTGAAGCGAATGCCGACGTCGCGCGCCAGCACCTCTTCGTTGTAGTAAGGGCTTTTCGGATCGGTCGACAGACGGTCCGGCAGCTGGCCGGTCATGTCATCATTTTTCTCATTCACAGCAGCGCCTCGATTTCCTTTTTCAAACCTTCCGGCCGCGCCGTCGGCGCACGCCGCGCGACCACCTTGCCCGAACGATCGACCAGAAATTTGGTGAAATTCCATTTGATCGACGACCCCAGCAGCCCGGACTTCGCGTTCTTCAGATAGTCGTACAACGGATGGGTGTTACCGCCGTTGACGTCGATCTTGGCGAACATCGGAAAGGTGATGGCATAGTTGGAAGTGCAGAACTCTCCGATCTCAACGGCATCGCCGGGCTCCTGGCCGCCGAACTGGTTGCACGGAAATCCCAGCACCGAAAAGCCGCGCGGCGCAAACGCCTGATGCAGCGCCTCGAGGCCCTTGTATTGCGGGGTAAATCCGCAGGCGCTCGCGGTGTTGACGATCAGGAGCACCTGACCCTCGAACCGTTTCAGCGGAATATCCTCACCGGCGAGCGACTTTGCCGTGAAATCGTGAATGCCAGCCATCGTGTTCCTTCAGCTCGATTGGAAATTCAATTGGTGACGGGATTGGCCGCCGCCGATGGTGTTCCGCCGGCTTCGATCGCCTCACCCGCAAGCAGGCACAGATCTTCACGGTAGCGGCCGGAAACCACCTGAACGCCGACGGGAACGCGCCCCACCAGGCCCGTGGAAACGGTTAGCGCAGGCAGACCCATGAAGGGAATGGCAATTTGCGGCAGTTGTGCCCGCCATACCCGGGCGAATGAGGCGTCATCGCGCCGATCGAGGCCGTCGGGAAACGGCAGTTCCGATGACACCGGCATCAGCAGCACCGGATAGGCCTCGAAGAACTGCAGCCACTTGCGCGTCAATGTCGCCCGCCGCGTCAGGGCCTTCGAGAACGCCGCCGCATCGAACGGAAAAACCCTGGCCTTGTTGCCGCGCAGGCAGGCGAGCGCGCCGGGATCGCCTTCGCGCTCGGCGGCATCCAGTTGCGCTTCATATCCGTCCCCAAGCCACAGCCTGGTCTGAAGCTCCGCAGCCTCCCGCAGCGGCGGCGTTGTCTCGATCGCTTCGACCACCCAACCGGCGCGCTCCAGACGCTTGCCGGCATCCGCGACCGCCGCTTTCACCTCGGCGACCGTCTCCAGACCGTCGGGATGCAGACACAACGCGGCCCGCTTCGGCATCGCCGGCCCTTCGAGCGGCGCCGGCACCCACCAGGGATCGCGCACGTCCTTGCCGGACATCGCCGCGAGCGCGATCCGGAGATCGCCGACGCTGCGCGCCAGCGGACCGGATACGGCGCTGATCTGGGGTCCGATGGAGCGCTCGGGCGACGACGCATTGAAGGCCGCGATGCGGCCGATGGTCGGCCGCAGACCATGAACACCGCAGGCATAGGCAGGATAGCGGATCGAGCCTGCGATATCGGTGCCGTGCGCGATTGGCCCGATGCCCGCGGCCACCGCCGCGCCGGCGCCGCCGGATGAGCCTCCCGGGGTGATGGCGGGATCGCGAGGATTTTTGGTATCGCCGTGGATCAGATTGGTGGTGAACCAGCGATACGAAAACGCCGGGCAGTTGGTGCGCCCGAGAATCACGGCACCCGCCTTGCGCAGATTGTCGACCACCGGACTGTTGCTGCGCGCAATGAGATCGCGCTGCAGCTTAAGCCCGTTGGTGGTGGCGAACCCCTGCTGGTCGATATTGACCTTGACGGTGACAGGCACGCCTGCGAGCGCACCCGGATCTTCGTTGCGCGCGATCGCCGCATCGATGGTCGCCGCCTGCGCCAGCACGTCATCCGGACGGTGGTCGACCACGGCGTTGATCAGGGGGTTGACCGCGTCGAGCCGGGCCAGCGCTGCCATGGCAGCCTCCCTGGCCGAAACCTTTTTTGAGCTTATCAGGTGAGCCAGGTCGACGGCCGACAGGCGCCAGAGATCTTGCATTGCCAACTCCGTTTGATCGCGGGTTGTAGCGCCGCGCATCCGGCGACGCCATTGCGATTCCAGGGCAAAAATGCATCTCTCAGCGGACGCGGGCGAGAAAATAGGCGAGATCGGCGATCTGCTCCACCGTCACCGGCTGCAGCACTTCGGCCATGGTGCCGTCATAGCCGTGGCGGCTGTTGTCCTTGTATTCCCGCATGGTCTTGGCGAGATAGTCCTCGCGCTGGTCCGCAAGGCGCGGGACGTTGTCTTTGCCGGAAAAGTCGGTGTTGTGGCAGGAATTGCAGCGATGCTGCGCCACCAGCGCCAGCGCACGCTGCAGCCGCGCCGGATCGCCGGCATCGGCCGGGGCTGCCGGCTTCGGCAATTTGCCGATGAATTCGGAAAATACCCGGAGATCGTCGTCGGTGAGATCCTTGGCCATCTCGTTCATCGGCTCGAAATCCCGCAGCTTTTCGCGAAACATGAAAAGCTGGATCAGCGCGTAAGGCGGCTGCTGCGCAGCGAGCGAGGGCGTATTTTCGGTTTCCGACTGTCCGTGCTCGCCATGACAGGCAAGACAGGGAGCGGCACGCTCCTCGATCGTCTCCGCCCTCACCGCGGATGCGATCAGGGCGAGCACCAAAGCCGCGACTATTTTATGCATCGGTTATTCCCGGTAACGACACTCTCTTCATTGCAAGGAGCAAAGCGACGAAGCAATCCAGTACTTGCTTCAAGTTCTGGATTGCTTCGCGGAGCCTTGTCATCGGGCGGGCGTTCGCCGACCCGTTGGCTCGCAATGACGGTTTTTGATTCTCGGAGCGCTTACTGCGACGCCATCTTCGGCTTGCCGTAGGTGACGCGATAGACGGCGCCGTTCCAGTCGTCTGACACCAGCACCGATCCATCCTTCATCTGCAGCACATCGACCGGACGGCCGAGGTAGCTGTTGTTTTCCAGGAAGCCCGTGATCAGCGGCTCCATCGACTTGACCGTGCCGTCCTTGTTCAGCTTGACGACCAGGACATCGCCGCCGGCCTTCCTGGACTTGTTCCACGAGCCGTGGCGCGCCACGATGATGGCGTTCTTGTAGCCCTTCGGAAACATGCTGCCGGTATAAAACCGCAAGCCCAGCGAAGCCGTATGCGGGCCCATCAAACCAACCGGCGGGGTGTAGTCGCTGCAGGAATGTCCCCAGCCAAATTCGGGATCTGGAATATTGCCCTGATAGCAATAAGGCACGCCGAAATCCTCGCCGAGCTTGGTGAGGCGATTTAGTTTGTCCTCGGGAACGTCTTCCGACATCCAGTCGCGGCCGTTGTCGGTGAAATAGAGCTGCTTGGTTTCCGGATTCCAGTCGAAGCCGACGCTGTTGCGAACACCAAGCGCGACCACTTCCGCTCCGCTGCCGTCGAGATTGATCCGCCGGATTTGACCGTGCGCGTCGTCATGCAGCACATTGTTGCCGGGCTGTCCGACCGGAATATAGAGCTTGTTGTCGGGTCCGATGCCGATGAACTTCCAGCCATGGGCTTCGTCCTTGGGCAGATTGTCGTAGATCACCGTCGGCTTCGGCGGGTTGTCGATGACGTCATCGATCTTGTCGATCTTTGATATTTTGGAGAGTTCGGCGATGTAGAGCGTGCCGTCGTGGAACGCGACGCCATTGGGCCGGTAAAGGCCTGACGCGATCACCTTGACCGTTCGCTTGCCGTCCTTGTTGACGATAGCATAGACCTTGTCGACGACACGGCTGCCGACAAACACGGTGCCCTTGTCGCTGACGGCCAGCGAACGGGCGTTCGCCATGCCGGCCGCGTAGACCTCGATGTTGAAACCGGGCGGCAGTTTGAGCTTTGCCGTCGGCAATTTGTCCACCGCGGCTGCAATCGGGGGCCCGGCAACGGGCGCAAGCTTCGCCGCCGCTTCGCCGTCCGGCCGTCCGATCAGGGGTGAACCCGGCGGCAGCGCCGGCGCAGTATCCGCCTGTTGCGCGGCAGCGCCGAACGTAAGCAAACCGATAAAAGCGCCAGCCAGCAACAGGCTGCGCGGCGCGGATGAGCAGAGCGTCATGATGTTCTCCTGGTATGGAGGCCTATTGTCCATGCACGGGCAAGCACCCGCGCCGGCGGCTCTCCTGGTTGGCAGTCTTCGATATTTTTCGCTTGATGCGCAATCGGAAACATTGTTGGGAGAGGCCGGGGATTGATCCGGAATAGATGCAGACAACCGGGGTTGCGGCCACCCATCGCGGTCTTCGCATCCATCAATTTTCGGCTATCATACGCAACGTCCACAAACACATCCATGACTTCACCGCAGCGCACTTGCACAACGTAGCCTGCACCGCCCCCGAATGCCGTCGAATGCCGGAGCCGGGAGAAGGCTGCGCGTCAATGTCTGGTGACGGATTTGCCGGGGAGGCCGAGGATGGCTTCGGCGAAGGGAAACTCCAGCACGATCTCGCCTTCATCGTCAGTCACTTCGAGAGTCGCATTCAAAAGGCCGCCCTCCGCACCTTCGGTCTTCAGCAGTTCATGGATCATTGCCTGCGCAACTTCCCATGCGCGGTCGGGATTCCGCAGCTCTTCGCCTTCGGGATCGGAAATCAAATCATCGCCGATACGGGTGTTGAAAAAGTACCGCGGCATAAGTGAATCCCACTTCGGTTGATGGCCCCGATCAGGAGCCGGCGACATTTCACAAGTACTTTATCTCGCCCGCGCCCAACCGAGCCCGGGATTTGGGGGTGATAAGCATGATTATGAAGCCACTGATCCCGCGTTCTTTTGACACCAGATCGCACAAATAAGTGAATTCCTTTTGCGCTGCAGCATAAGAAGGTCTGCGCTTATAAAAAAGATTTCACTGGCGAACTTTTCTATCCGCATTACCTTGTAGCCGAGGGCGGATGTCGTCCCTATTTTTATAAGGAGAGGCAAAATGGCCTGGAAAGCCCCAAAGATCGTCGAAGTGCCGGTCGGCATGGAAATCAACATGTATGCGTGCGCCGCCCGCAAGTAAGCGGTCGCACTGCTTGACGTTTTGACTTAAGGTGGACCTCCAGGCGTGACACGCTCCTGATTGTGGGAGGTGTGCGTGCTGGTGTCCACCTTCGATGCACTGGAATCTCCAGGCGCAGGGGACATATCCAGGAGACGGATCATGCTTCGCGTCGTCGTCTTGGGCGCCGCGGCCGGCGGCGGCATTCCGCAATGGAATTGCGGATGTCCGGTTTGCCTGAAAGCACGAACCGGGCATTCCGAGCTCAGGAGCACCCAGGCTTCGATCGCGATCAGCGCCGATGGCGAGCACTGGTTTCTGGTCAATGCGTCTCCCGATCTGCGCCAGCAACTGATCGCGACGCCGCAGCTTCACCCCAAGGCCGGAAAGCTTCGTCACAGTCCGATATCAGGCGTCATCCTGACCAACGGTGAAATCGATGCAGTAGCCGGATTGCTGTCGATGCGCGAAGGCTCCCCGTTCACGATCTACGCGCATGCAAAAGTGCTTTCGATCCTGAAGGCCAACAGCATCTTCAATGTGCTGAACGAGAAGAATGTGCGACGTCAACCAATCGAAGTGGACGCGGCGTTCGAACCGAGCCTGACTGACGGCTCGCCGTCCGGCATCGAGATTCTGCCGTTCGCGGTTGCCGGCAAGGCTGCGTGGTATCTGGAAGGCGCGGTTCACCCCGGCGGAGCCAACGGAGCCGGCGACACGCTTGGGCTTCGGGTGCGCGACAAGGCGACGGGCAAGTATCTCTATTTTCTCGCCGCCTGCGCCGACGTGACCGACGATCTCAAGGCCCGGCTCGCCGGCACGCCCCTGATCTTCTTCGACGGCACCGTGTGGCGCGACGACGAATTGATCGCAGCCGGGCTCGGCAACAAGACGGGGCAAGGCATGGGACATATCGCCATGTCGGGCGACCACGGAGCTATCGAAAGCCTCGCCGGCCTCGACATCGGCAGGAAGATATTTCTGCATATCAACAATTCCAACCCGGCACTGCTGCACGACTCCGCCGAGCGCAGGATGCTGGAGCGCGCGGGGTGGCAAATTCCCGCGGACGGAACGGAGATCACGCTGTGAACGCACCGATAGCGAATACCATGACCGCCTTCTCGCTCGGCGCAACCGCACCGCTCAACAGCGCCGAAGAACTGGAAGCAGCGCTCCGCCACATCGGCGCGACGCGCTATCACAACCTGCATCCGTTTCACCGGCTGCTGCACGGCGGCAAACTGAACAAGGGGCAGGTGCAGGCCTGGTCGCTCAACCGCTACTATTACCAGAGCACGATCCCGATCAAGGACGCGGTGGTGATCTCGCGTTTCCGCGACCGCGGCATCCGGCTGGAATGGCGGCACCGAATAGAAGACCATGACGGCGATCCCGGCGCCGAAGGCGGCATTGAGCGCTGGCTGAAGCTGACCGAAGGGCTCGGGCTCGACAGCGCTTACGTGGAATCCGCCGAGGGCATCCTTCCGGCCACGCGGTTTGCGGTGGACGCCTATGTGCATTTCTGCCGCGACAAGACACCGCTGGAGGCCATCGCCTCCTCGCTCACCGAACTGTTCGCGCCGAACCTGCATGAGGAACGCATCGCGGGAATGCTGGCGCATTACGATTTCGTCAACCCCGACATCATGAGCTATTTCAGCCGGCGCTTGCAGCAGGCGCCGCGCGATGCCGGCTTCGCGCTTCAGTACGTCAAGGAACATGCGAAGACGCCGGCGCAGCGCGAGGCGGTCTGCAACGCGCTGATATTCAAGACCAATGTGCTATGGGTTCAGCTCGACGCGCTGTATCATGCCTATGTCGACGGCCACATACCGCCGGGGGCGTTCGTCCCCAAAGCGAACTAGAGGCGAAGCGATGACAGGTTTGCGCAGCCGCAACATCAGCGTCAGCGAGGCGAGCCGGCCGGTCCTGCCGCGCCACGCCAGGCTGAAGTTCGACGAGACGCGGCAGGTCTGGGTGATTCTCGCGCCGGAGCGCGTGCTGGCGCCGGACGAAATCGCGGTGGAAGTCCTGCAGCTCTGCGATGGCGTCCGCAGCGTGTCGGCGATGGTGGATCAGCTCGCCGAAAAGTACCGCGCCGAACGCGCTGACATCGCTGTCGACGTCATTGCCATGCTGCAGGACCTTGCCGACAAGGGCTTCCTGACCGAAGCGCGCGAGAGGACTTCATGACCCCCGTTCTCACCGATGCCAAAGCGGCGGCCGGCGATCCCCCAGACGGGCTCGCGGCGCTGGAGGCGCGCGGCTCGGCGGCGGAGACTTTTGGGATTCCGCTCGCGGTGCTTGCCGAGCTTACCCATCGCTGTCCGCTGCAATGCCCCTATTGCTCCAACCCGGTCGAGCTGGATCGCGGCGGCAGCGAGCTGACCACGGAGGAATGGAAGAAGGTCCTCGGCGAACTCGCCGAGATCGGCGTGCTGCAAATCCATTTCTCCGGCGGCGAACCCACCGCGCGCAAGGACCTGGTCGAACTTGTCCGGCATGCCAGCGAGGTCGGGCTCTATTCCAATCTCATCACGTCAGCGGTGCTGCTGACCCGTGAAAAACTTGCCGCGCTGGCCGATGCCGGGCTGTGTCACGTGCAGATCAGTTTTCAGGGCAACGAGCCCGTCATCGCGGACCGGATTGCCGGATTCAAGAACGCACACCAAAAGAAAATTCAGGTGGCAAAATGGACACGCGAACTGGATTTGCCGCTGACGGTCAATGCCGTCATGCACCGGCAGAACCTGTTCCAGCTTCCCGACATCATCCAGATGGCGGTCGATCTCGACGCCGACCGGCTGGAGGTCGCCAATGTGCAATATTACGGCTGGGCACTGAAGAACCGCGCCGCGCTGATGCCGACACTCGCGCAGATCGAGGAGACCAGCCGCATTGTCGAGGAAGCCGAGGCGCGGCTGAAGGGCATTCTGGCCATCGACTATGTGGTGCCGGATTATTATGCGCTGCGGCCGAAGAAATGCATGGGCGGCTGGGGCCGGCAATTCTTCAACATCTCGCCCGCCGGGAAAATTCTGCCCTGCCATGCCGCCGAATCCATTACCGGCCTCGAATTCGAATCCGTGCGATCGAATCATTCGATCGCCTGGATCTGGCAGAATTCGGAAAGCTTCAACCGCTATCGCGGCACCGGCTGGATGCCCGAGCCGTGCAAAAGCTGCGAGTTCAGGGAGGTCGATTTCGGCGGCTGTCGCTGTCAGGCTTTCGCGCTGACCGGCGATGCTGGCAACACCGATCCGGCCTGCACGCTGTCGCCGCGGCATGAACAGATTTTCAAGCAGGCCGAAGCCGAGGCCGCGGCTGAGAACAACCGCTTCATCTATCGCAATTTCGCAGGCGGCACGCTAGAGGCGGGCGGCGAGCATGGCGCCTGACGCCGATGCGGGAAAATCCAGCGGCAACCGCGCCGATCCGTTCGCGCCACTGACCTCAGAGCTGCTGCCGGTCGGCGGCAGCCACGAGATCTACGTCGAAAGCGTCGGCCGCAGCGATGGCATCCCCGCGGTGTATTTGCATGGCGGGCCCGGCAGCGGTTGCCAGCCCGATCACCGGCGCCTGTTCGATCCGGAACGCTTCCACGCGGTGTTGTTCGATCAGCGCGGTTCGGGGCGAAGCCGGCCCAAGGGCCGCCGCGAAGACAATACGCTGCCGCACCTGATCGCGGATATGGAGAGCATCCGCGAGAAATTCGCCCTTGAGCGCTGGATGATTGTCGGCGGCTCCTGGGGCGCAACGCTGGCGCTGGCCTATGCGGAGGCGCATCCGGATCGGGTCACGGGCATCGTGTTGCGCGCGACCTTTCTCGGCACCAGGGCGGAACTCGATGGCGCGTTCCTCGACCATCTGCCGCGGTTTTATCCCGATCTCGGCGATGATTTCCTCGGCGTGCTGCCGGCTGAAGAACGCGCGCAGCCGCTCGATGCCTATTGGCGCCGCATTCTCGATACCGATCCCGCGGTGCACGGCCCGGCCGCGCGCGCCTGGCACGACACCGAGCAGATACTTTCCACGCACGCCTCGTCGCGCGCCCGGCTCGATCCCGCTTCGCTGAGCGGATCACGCGCCCTGCCAGCCACGCCGTTCATGGAAGCGCATTATTTTGCCAACAATTGCTTCATGAGGCCGAACCAGCTTTTGGCGGAAGCCGGAACGCTCGAAAGGATTCCCGGGATCATCGTGCAGGGCCGCTACGATTTGCTGTGCCCGCCGGCAACCTCGCATGCGCTTGCCGCGGTGTGGTCCCGCTCCGAGGTCCGTTTCGTCGAGAACGCCGGTCATTCGCTATACGATCCCGGCGTCAGGGATGCGGTGATGAAGGCAATCGCGGATCTGGCCTCCAGAACCACGGGATAGAGATTTCAAAAAGCGCCCCGCTTCACCAATGTTGCACTGCCGCATCGGGCCGCGACCAGCTAACATTACGGCGTTTTCACCCATGAAGGCTGGTGATCGCGCAAAATTGCCTTTGTGCATCATCTTGATTGGTTCTAAGTTCTGATAAAGCAAGCCTATGAGCCAATTCAAAAACCACAAGAACGCGTGCTCAAGCGTTCGCAGGCAAAAATAAGGCCGCGCGGTTCTTGCGCCGTCGCGGATATGGTAGGAATGAAACCGACTGATATCTCGGCCCCCGACTACTTTCATAAAGTGGTCGACTGCCAGTGGGCCTGTCCGGCTCACACGCCCGTTCCCGAATATATCCGCTTGATCGCCGAGGGCCGCTATAGCGACGCCTACATGGTCAACTGGCGATCGAACGTGTTTCCGGGAATCCTCGGGCGCACCTGCGATCGCCCGTGCGAGCCGGCATGCCGCCGCGGCCGTGTCGAGGAAACTCCGGTTGCGATCTGCCGCTTGAAGCGGGTAGCCGCCGACTTCAAGGACGATGTCAAACACCGGATGCCGCGGCTGTCGCCCAAAAACGGCAAGCGCATCGCGATCGTCGGCGGCGGCCCCGCTTCGCTTTCGGTCGCCCGCGACCTGGCGCCGCTCGGCTATCACTGCACGGTGTTCGATTCCGATCCCAAGGCGGGCGGAATGATGCGGACCCAGATTCCGAAATTCCGGCTGCCGGATTCCGTGATCGACGAAGAAACCGACTACATCCTCGATCTCGGCATCGAGTTTCGGGGCGGCACGCGCATCGACAGCCTGAAGAAGCTGCTCGGCGAGAATTACGACGCGATTTTTGTCGGCTCCGGCGCCCCGCGCGGCCGCGAACTCGATATTCCCGGCCGCAAGGAAGCCGCCGGCAATATTCACATCGGCATCGACTGGCTCTCCAGCGTGTCGTTCGGTCACGTCGAGAAGATCGGCAAGCGGGTGATCGTGCTTGGCGGCGGCAACACCGCGATGGACTGCTGCCGCACCGCGCGCCGTCTCGGCGGCGAAGACGTCAAGGTGATCGTGCGTTCCGGCTTCGAGGAGATGAAGGCCTCGCCCTGGGAAAAGGAAGACGCCATTCACGAGGATATTCCGATCCTCAATTTCATGGTGCCTGTCGCCTTCACCCACGACAATGGCAAGCTCACGGGCGTCACCTTCCAGAAGGTCAGGGCCGAATACGACGCCAGGGGCAAGCGCAATCTGGTGCCCTCGGGCGAACCGGACCAGACCATCGAATGCGACGACGTGTTGGTCGCGGTCGGTCAGGAGAACGCCTTTCCCTGGATTGAGCGCGATTGCGGCATCGAATTCGACAAATCGGACATGCCCAGGGTCGATCCCACGACCATGGGATCGACCAACCCGAAGGTGTTCTTCGGCGGCGACGCCGCGTTCGGCCCCAAAAACATCATCTGGGCGGTGGCGCACGGCCACGACGCCGCGCTTTCGATCCACAAACTGCTCTCCGGCGAGGACATCACCGAGCGTCCGCTTCCCGAGGTGCATATCTCGTCGCAGAAGATGGGCATCCACGAATGGAGCTACGACAACGACGTATCCAGCGACAAGCGCTACAAGGTGCCGCATCGCGACAAGGTAATCGCGCTGAAGGATATCCGCGCCGAAGTCGAACTCGGCTATGACGTCAAGCTCGCGCTCGGTGAAGCCCAGCGCTGCCTGAACTGCGACATCCAGACCGTGTTCGCCGCCCCCTTGTGCATCGAGTGCGACGCCTGCGTCGACATCTGCCCGATGGACTGCATCACCTTCACGGAAAACGGCGAGGAAGCCGACCTGCGGGCGCGGCTGAAGGCGCCCTCGCCGCATCTCGACCAGGATCTTTATGTCGCCGACGGCCTCAAGACCGGCCGCGTGATGGTGAAGGACGAAGACGTCTGCCTGCACTGCGGGTTGTGCGCCGAGCGCTGTCCCACCGGCGCCTGGGACATGCAAAAATACCTCATCGATATGACTCTCGCAGGATCATCATGCCCGTCCAAAGCCCGATCAGCAGCGTAAACGACTTCGTCGTCCGCTTCGCCAATGTCAACGGCTCGGGTTCGGCGAGCGCCAACGAGATGTTCGCCCGCTTGATCCTGCGCCATGGCGTGCCGGTCTCGCCGCGCAACATCTTCCCCTCCAACATCCAGGGCCTGCCGACCTGGTACGAGGTGCGGGTCACCGAGGACGGCCACCTCGGCGCGCGCGGCGGCGTCGACCTGATGGTGGCGATGAATCCGCAGACCTGGGACAAGGATCTGGCTTCGATCGAACCGGGCGGCTATTTGTTCTACGATTCGACCAAGCCGATGCCGTCGTCGAAATTCCGCGCCGACGTTACCGTGATCGGCGTGCCGCTGACCGCCATCACCAACTCGACCTATACCGACCCGCGTCAGCGCCAGCTGTTCAAGAACATCATCTATCTCGGCGCGCTGTGCGCGCTGCTCGACATGGACCCGAAGCTCGTCGAGCAGTTGATCGCCGAGCAATACAGGGCCAAGGAAAAGCTGCTGTCGTCCAACGTTCACGCGCTGCATCTCGGCCGCGACTGGGCGCTGCAAAATCTCAAATGCCCTATCGATCTGCGGGTCAGGAAAGCCGACAAGGTCGGCGACCGCATCTTCATCGAAGGCAACAGCGCGGCGGCGCTCGGCGCGGTCTATGGCGGCGCCACCGTGTGCGCGTGGTATCCGATCACGCCGTCGTCGTCGCTCGCCGACGCCTTCGCCGGCCATTGCAAGAAGCTGCGGCACGATCCGCAAACCGGCAAGGCAAAATACGCCATCGTTCAGGGCGAGGACGAACTGGCTTCGATCGGCATCGTGATCGGCGCGTCATGGAACGGCGCGCGCGCCTTCACCGCCACCTCCGGCCCCGGCATCTCCCTGATGCAGGAATTCATCGGCCTGTCGTACTTTGCCGAGATTCCGGCCGTGATCATGAACGTGCAGCGCGCGGGTCCTTCGACCGGCATGCCGACGCGGACCCAGCAATGCGATATCCTTGCCTGCGCCTATGCTTCCCATGGCGACACCAAGCATGTGCTGCTGTTTCCGGAAGACCCGGCCGAAGCCTTCGAATTCGCCGCGCAATCGTTCGATCTCGCCGAGCGGCTGCAGACCGTGATCTTCCTGATGCTCGATCTCGATATCGGCATGAACCACCGGCTGTGCCGCCCGCTGAAATGGGATGACGCCAGGCAATATGACCGCGGCAAGGTGATGACGGCGGAGATGCTGGATGAGGGACGCGACTTCGGGCGCTATCTCGACGTCGATGGCGATGGCATCCCCTACCGCACCTATCCCGGCACCCATCCCACCAAAGGCTCGTTCTTCACCCGCGGCACCTCGCGCGACCGCTATGCGCGCTATTCCGAGGAAGGCGCGGTTTACGCCGACAACATGCAGCGGCTGGTGCGCAAATTCGAAACCGCCCAGGACATGGTGCCGCGACCGCTGCAGGCCAACGCCGCCAAACCCACCAAATACGGCGTGGTCTATTTCGGCTCGACCGCGCCCGCCATGGATGAGGCGATCGGGCTATTGGAGGCGCGCGGGCATCAGCTCGACCGCATGCGGATCCGCGCCTTCCCGTTCCATTCCAGCGTCGCGAGCTTCATCGCCGACCACGATTTTGTCTATGTGGTCGAGCAAAATCGCGATGCGCAACTGCGTTCGCTGATCGTCAACGAGAACGGCATCGATCCGGTGCGGCTGGTTCCGATCCGTCACTATGACGGCACGCCGATCACCGCGCGCTTCATCGCCGGCGCCATCGGCGACCATCAGGACCAGCTCAAGGTCACCCCGCTGCGCAAGGTGAAATCATGACCTACATCGCCAAGCCGAAATTCCAGCATCCCGGCCTGCCGAAAAACAATCTCGGCTTTACCCACCGCGATTACGAGGGCAAGATTTCAACGCTGTGCGCCGGCTGCGGCCACGACTCGATCACCGCCTCGATCATCGAGGCCTGCTATGAGCTTTCGATCGAGCCGCATCGCGTCGCCAAGATTTCCGGCATCGGCTGCTCCTCGAAGACCCCTGACTATTTCCTCGGCAACTCGCACGGCTTCAATTCGGTCCACGGCCGCATGCCGTCGGTATTGACCGGCGCCAACCTCGCCAACCGCGACCTGATCTATCTCGGCGTCTCCGGCGACGGCGATTCGGCCTCGATCGGCTTCGGCCAGTTCGCGCATTCGATCCGGCGCGGCGTCAACATGACCTATATCGTCGAGAACAACGGCGTTTACGGCCTCACCAAGGGCCAGTTCTCGGCCACCGCCGACCGCGGCTCCAAATCCAAGAAGGGCCTGACAAACACCGACAACGCCATCGATCTGGTGGCGATCGCGCTGCAGCTTGGCGCAAGCTTCGTGGCGCGGAGTTTCTCCGGCGACAAGACCCAGCTGGTGCCGCTGATCGCAGCCGCCATCGAGCACAGGGGCGCGGCGTTCATCGACGTGATCAGCCCCTGCGTCGCGTTCAACAATCACGCCGGCTCGACCAAGAGCTTCGATTACGTCCGCGAGCACAACGACGCGGTCAACCGGCTCGACGTCATCACCGGCCGCGATCCGATCACCGTGGATTACGCGCCGGGCACAGTACAGATTGTCGAGCAGCACGACGGCAGCAAATTGGCGCTGCGCAAGATCGACGCGGACTATGACGCGCATGATCGCGTGGGAGCGATGACTTTCCTGCAGAAGCACGCCGCCAAGGGCCAGATCGTCACCGGACTGCTGTATGTCGATCCGGAAGCCGATGATCTGCACTCCCATCTCAACACCGTGGATACGCCGCTCAACGCGCTTGGCGCGAATGCGCTGTGTCCGGGTTCCGCCGCGCTGGACAAGATCAACGCCAGCCTGCGCTAGCCGGCATCCGATATCATTTGCGGACAATCCGCGGCCGTCGCCGCCGTGAGTCACTACCCCTGAACCGTTGCGAACCGGGAAACGTTCCAGCTCCAGACGTTGCTCCGGCGCCGAGACCGGGCAATGTCGCCAAGCCATATCTGCCGACCGGTTGAGTTCCCGCGAAAACCGGATAGTTTTCCTTGAGAGGGAACTCATGACGGCTGGACGCGACAGAGCTCTGCGGTCCTTGCACCTGATTTTGATCGCGTGCGCGACGCTGCCCGTGTCGCTGTTCCTGTACACGTCGTGGGCTGCTTATCAATCAGCCTTCGACCTTGCAGACGAGAACATCGCGCGCGCGCGCGACATTGCCGCCGGGCACGCTCAAGCGGTGTTCCAATCCATCGAAGTTACCATGAATAGCGTCGAACAAATCACCCGGGGGCGTTCATCGGAAAGCCTGCGCCTGGAAGAGTCGGAACTCAACGCGCGGCTAAAGGAGATGCGCGCGACAATTCCGGACATCGAGTCGATCTGGTTATTCGATGCCGCCGGTCACCCGATCGCGTCGTCGCTTCTGATTCCGGTGCCGTCCGATCTCGATGTGTCAACCCGCGATTTTTTCATTTCGCAGCGTGATGTCGGGGCCCGGTTCTTTATTGGCAAGGTTTTTGTGCCCCTGGAGACAACCCGTAATATTTTTCCGGTCAGCAAAAGGCGCATCGGCAGCACCGGGAATTTCAACGGCGTGACCGAGGTCTCGATCCAGCCTTCGGCTTTCGAATCCTTCTTTGCCGGTATTGCCAGGGGCACAAGCGCAAGCCTCGCGCTTCTTCGCGAAGATGGGTCTTTATTGTCGCGGTTTCCGGTTCCGGCCGGCGTCGGTCTAAAGCTTGGTTCGACTTCAGGCTTTGAAGGTTTGATTGCGCAAGCGCCGCGGGGTGGACGCTACACCGCCGTTTCCGGGATCGATCAACTCGAACGCCGCTTTTCAGTACGCAAACTGTCGGGATTTCCGATTTACGTCACCGCCAGTCTGGCGATGAGGGATATTCGCTACGGCTGGCTGGTGTGGATGGCGAGCCACCTTGTTTTCGGCGTTCCCGCGACCACGCTGCTCATCGTGCTCGTGCTGGTGGCGATACGCAGGACCGAAGCGTTCTACGCCGAGGTCGAACGTCGCGAAGCCCTGGAGGCAAACCTTCGGCACTCGCAGAAGATGGATGCCGTCGGCCAGTTGACGGGAGGCATTGCCCACGATTTCAACAACCTTCTCACCGTCATCACCGGCAACCTTCAGATGGCGTTGCGGCGGGAACACGACAGCAAACTGCAGCGATGGATATCGAATGCGATGGCGGGGGCGGACCGCGCCGCGGCGTTGACCAAGCGGTTGCTTGCATTTTCGCGCAACCAACCGCTCGATCCCCGCCCCGTCGACGCCAACCGGCTGATTGCGGGATTGTCGGAACTTCTCAATCGAACGCTTGGCGAAAAAGTGTCGATCGAAACGGTGGGAGGCGCAGGTCTGTGGCAGACCGAAGTCGACGCGGCCGAACTGGAATCCTCCGTCATCAATCTGGCGATCAACGCCCGCGACGCCATGCCGGACGGCGGCAAGCTGACGATCGAAACCGGCAATGCGTTTCTTGACGAAGACTATTGCGAGGCTTTTCAGGACTTGCAGCCGGGGCAATATGTCATGATTTCCGTGACCGATACCGGCTGCGGCATGGCGACAGAGGTCGTAGAGAAGGCGACCGAGCCGTTTTTCACAACCAAGCCAACGGGCCACGGCACCGGGCTCGGACTGAGCCAGGTGTACGGCTTCGTCAAACAAAGCGGCGGCCATCTGCGAATCTACAGCGAGCCCGGCGAAGGCACCACGGTAAAGATTTATCTGCCGCGCTGCGTTGCGAGCGGCCCGGAACTGACGCCATCAAATGCAGGTTCGCGTCTTGAGGAGGGATCGGGCGAAGCCATTCTGGTTGTCGAGGACGACGCCGAGGTTCGCTCCTACGTCGTCGAAGCCTTGAGCGGCGTCGGTTATCATGTTCTGGAGGCCGGCGATGCCGAGGCGGCGCTGACGATCCTCGCCACCGGTACAAAAATCCAGTTGATGCTTACGGATGTCGTGATGCCGGGCATGAACGGGCGCGCTTTGGCTGATGCAGCAAGGCAATCACACCCGGGAATGAAGACGCTCTTCATGACGGGCTACTCGCGCAACGCCATCGTGCATCAGGGACGCCTCGATCCCGGTGTCTCGCTGATTCAAAAGCCGTTTTCGCAAGCATCGCTCGCCTCCCGGATACGGGCTATCCTCGACTCCCGGCCAGCGCCCGGCGAATCGGCGTGAGCCGCAGCGGCCGGAGAGGAGCCGTGTATCGCTTCGGTCACGGAGGTGATTTGCGCGCCGGCCGATTTGCCCGTCGTGCCAATGTGCCGCAGCCGGTCCTTCTTGATCTCACCCCCAAATCAGCGATTTCAATGACGCCATCCCGTCCCGCCAGAGGGGACGTATCGCGCGATCGTCACGGACGTTGGGCACGGGATGCGATGGACGCAGGCTGCGTCAGGCGCGCTTAGGCGTGCTC
>Ga0116129_1000376_pt1 | contig 29414 bp, 29 predicted proteins | sample June2015DPH_17_2_FD_89732 | JGI IMG/M metagenome (GOLD analysis project Ga0116129, IMG submission 89732) | Peatland microbial communities from SPRUCE experiment site at the Marcell Experimental Forest, Minnesota, USA - June2015DPH_17_10 | ecosystem: Environmental > Terrestrial > Soil > Wetlands...
TAATTGTGAAAGGATGCGACGCCGAATGGTTCGCTACGATCGTCCAGGACGATCGGAACACAAATCATGCTTCGGATCGGAACTTGGCCTTCGACGGTCGTAAAATCGGGTTCTTTGGTTATATCGATTACGAGTTTGCCTTCACGCCGCACAAAGACCTTTCCCGCAACTCCCTCACCATAGCGGAATTCGGCTTGCCACGGCTCGTCTGCACGCAGATAGCCGTGCTTGACCAGGAAATTATCCGGATTGAAAAGTCGCAGCTTCTTGTCTTCAGGGAAGTGGGTCAGGATAGAGCCGGCCTGCGAAAAGTGGCCAGCATGGATGATTTCTTGAAGGAAGGTCTCAAGGATGTGCCGTTGGCTTTTGCCGCGGCTAGCGCGCAGAAACTCGCGCATTGAGCCTAAAATCTGTGCGTTCTGTTCTGTTGGCATGTGATCTCATTGATTGGCGTGAAACCGACGGATCAAATGTGCAAAAAACCCGCGCGAAATATATTCGCACGGGTTGCTATTTTGGTCTATTTCAATTTTTGGACGAGCGCGGTCGTTGTTCTGGCCGGAAGCCGATCAGGCGAGCTTCACGGTCTCGGTCTTGACGTCCTTGCCGAGCGTCTCGAACACCTTGGCCACGATGCCCTTGGCGTCGAGTCCCGAGCGCGCATACATCGCGTTCGGCGAGTCGTGATCGAGGAATTCGTCCGGTAGCACCATCGAGCGCATCCGCAAACCGCCGTCGAGCATGCCATGTTCGGCCAGCGTCTGCATGACGTGGGAGCCGAAACCGCCGATCGAGCCCTCTTCGATCGTGAGAAGGATTTCGTGCTCGCGTGCGAGCTTCAGGACCATCTCGACGTCGAGCGGCTTCATGAAGCGGGCATCGGCAATGGTGGTCGAAAGCCCGTGCGCGGCGAGTTCATCTGCCGCCTTTTCGCATTCGGCAAGGCGCGTGCCGAATGACAATAGCGCGATCTTGCTGCCCTGGCGGACAATGCGGCCCTTGCCGATTTCGAGCGGGATGCCGACCTCGGGCATATCGATGCCGCGGCCTTCGCCGCGCGGATAACGCACCGCGCTCGGGCGGTCGTTGATCGCCACCTGCGTCGCCACCATGTGCACCAGCTCGGCCTCATCGGAAGCCGCCATGATCACGAAGTTGGGCAGGCAGCCGAGATAAGCGTTGTCGAATGAGCCGGCATGGGTGGCGCCATCGGCACCGACCAACCCGGCGCGATCGATCGCAAAACGCACCGGCAGGCTCTGGATCGCCACGTCGTGGACGACCTGGTCGTAACCGCGTTGCAGGAAGGTCGAATAGATGGCGCAGAACGGCTTGTAGCCTTCGGTGGCAAGGCCGGCGGCGAAAGTCACCGCATGCTGCTCGGCAATGCCGACATCGAAGGAGCGCTTGGGAAATGCCTTGGTGAAGATGTCGATCCCGGTGCCCGATGGCATGGCGGCGGTGATGCCGACGATCTTGTCGTCTTTCTGCGCCTCCTTGACCAGGCTCTGGCCGAACACGTTTTGATAGGACGGCGCATTCGGCTTGGCTTTGGCCTGGGCGCCGGTGGCGACGTCGAACTTGACGACGGCATGATATTTGTCGGCCGAGGCTTCCGCCGGCGCATAACCTTTGCCCTTTTGGGTCACGACATGGACCAGGATCGGGCCTGTCTCCATGTCGCGGACGTTGCGCAACACCGGCAGCAGGTGATCGAGGTTGTGACCGTCGATCGGGCCGACATAGTAGAAGCCGAGTTCCTCGAACAGCGTGCCGCCGTCCATCATAAAGCCGCGGGAATATTCCTCGACGCGATTGGCTCGGTTGGAGATGATCTTTGGCAGATGCTTGCCCAGCTGCTTGGCGGCCTCGCGCAGCGTGCGGTAGGTCTTGCCGGAATAAAGTCGCGACAAATAGGCCGACATCGCACCGACCGGCGGTGCAATCGACATGTCGTTGTCGTTGAGGATGACGATCAGGCGGGAGTTCATCGCGCCGGCGTTGTTCATGGCTTCATAGGCCATGCCCGCCGACATCGCACCGTCGCCGATGACGGCGATGACGTTGTTTTTGCCGCCCGAAAGGTCGCGCGCCACGGCCATACCGAGCCCGGCCGAAATCGACGTCGAGGAATGCGCGGCGCCGAACGGATCGTAATCGCTTTCGGTTCGTTTGGTGAAGCCTGAGAGTCCGCCTCCGGTGCGCAAGGTGCGAATCCGGTCGCGCCGGCCGGTGAGGATCTTGTGCGGATAGGCCTGGTGACCGACGTCCCAGATCAGGCGGTCGCGCGGCGTGTCGAAAACGTAATGCAGGGCGGTGGTCAACTCGACCACGCCGAGACCGGCGCCGAAATGACCACCGGTCACCGAAACCGCATCGATGGTTTCCTGACGCAGTTCGTCGGCAACTTGCCGAATTTGTTCGACCTTGAGCCGGCGTAAATCGTCCGGGGTGCGGATCGTGTCGAGAAGCGGCGTCTTACTAAATGCGGTCACAGCGTTATTCCAATTTTGTAAAGTCGGGACCAACGGCCCAACGGGAAATGGGTTGCGCAAAAACGATGCGCAAGCGACCTCGATCCGAATGCCTCATGACTGGGCAAAGGCCCAATCGATAGTCTTAGGCGCGCTCCGGATCGTTCAATGTGATTTGCATCACCCCAGACGGTTCCACCCTGTCCACCAATTTACTGAGCTATTTTAAGCACTTGACGTCCCAGGAACACGCCGAACGAGTGCCTTCGTCAGCCCATAGCGTCACAGGCTTTACACTAAAGCGCCGGCCAAAGCCAACCGCTTGGGGTAGAACCGGGAACCCTCGCGACGGCGACGGAACCCGGAATTGCCTGGCGATAAGCGGTTTTCGAGGCCGATTTCGAGCTAATTTCCAAAAAATGGCCCACACGGCTTAACCATTTCGCAAGGCCCCAATGCAAACAGCAAGGACCTGACAAAATTGGAGTGAGGTCGGCCAGGGCTCGCCGCTGGCGGCGCTACTGCACGTCGAGGGGTTCGGTGCCGGTGGGCTGTCCGCTGGCATCGGTCGTAATCTTGTCGACCCGCGCCTCTGCCTGGCGCAGCAATTCCTCGCAGCGCCGTTTCAAGGCTTCGCCGCGCTCATAGATCGCAACCGACTCCTCCAGCGGCACCTTGCCGTCCTCAAGCCGCTTGACGATCGATTCGAGTTCCTCTAGCGCGCGCTCAAAGCTCAGTTTCTTCACGTCCGCCTGGGCGTTTTCGACCATATTGATTTTCCCGGATGCGCGTCAGCGATTGCAGCGGCGCGGCCTTTAAGATGCAGAACCCATCAAGGCACTGACATGGGCTGCAACCGATTCTTTCAGTCCCTGGAGATCATAGCCGCCCTCGAGTACCGAGACAATTCGGCCTCCCGCGGTGCGATCGGCGAGATCCATCAGCTTTCGCGTCACCCATCCGAAGTCTTCGGCCTTCAGGTTAAGCGAAGCCAGGGGATCGCGATGATGCGCATCGAATCCCGCCGAGATGATGATGAGCTCGGGGCTGAACTTGCTCAAGTTGGGCAGGATCGTGTTCTCAAAGGCGGCGCGGAATTTCGCGCTGCCATCCTCGGGCGCGAGCGGCGCGTTGACGATGTTGTCGTGCTCGCCGCGTTCGCCGCTGGCGCCGGTGCCTGGAAACAGCGGCATCTGATGCGTCGAGCAATACATCACGGACTTGTCGGCCCAGAAAATATCCTGGGTGCCGTTGCCGTGATGGACGTCGAAATCCACCACGGCGGCGCGGCCGATGCCATATTTACGCTGGGCGTGGCGCGCCGCGATCGCAGCGTGATCGAAGAAGCAAAAGCCCATCGGCCGGTTGGTTTCGGCGTGATGTCCGGGAGGACGCATCGCGACAAAAGCGTTGCTGTTCCTTCCCGACATGATCGCGTCCGTAGCTGCGACCGCGCCGCCGACGCCACGCATCACCGCTTCCCAGGTGCCGGGCGACATCGAGGTGTCGCCGTCGAGATAGACCAAGCCGCTGGTCGGCGCGACGCGGCGCAATTCGCTGACATAGTGCTCATCGTGGCACAGCGTGACGACATCGAGCGAGCCTTCCGGCGCGAGTTCTCGCACCAGCGGATCGAAGCGGCTCTCGCCGAGGACTTCATCGACCGCGCGAATCCGGTCCGGCCGCTCGGGATGTCCGGGCGGGGTCAGATGATTCAGGGTCGACGGATGGGTCAGAAGAAGCGTCGTCATGTATTGCCTTTGCGCGTGAAGCACGGCTTTCGGGGAACTCGCAATGTAAGGGGTGATGGCGAACGAGGAAAGGGGCCGATTATTTCGCTTCATTCAAACGGTGGATGCGATCGGCAGGCACCGGGCTGACCGGGCTGTTGGCCTGGATATACGCGTAGAGCGCGTCCGCATCGTAGACGCCGAATTGTTGCGCGCTGCCTTCCGTCAAGGCCGTAAAGCCGTCGCCGCCGGTCGAAAGATAATTGTTCACCGTGACACGGTAGCCTTTGGCGGGATCGATCGCCGCGCCGTTCAGCGACATGGAACTCGCGATCAAACGCTCGCCGAAGGGCTTGGTATCGTCAAAGGCATAGCTGAATCCCTTTGAGACTTGCAGGATCCTTGGCCGCTTGGGATCCAGCCACTGTTGCTCCAGCATCGTCTTGAGCTGGTTACCCGCGAGCGTAAGCGTAACGAGCTGATTGCGGAACGGTTGGCTTGCAAACACGTCGGCGTAAGTCACCGCGCCATCGTCCTTGGCCGCAAGATCGGCGCGCAGGCCGCCGGGATTGGTGAAGGCAACGACCGCGCCGCCATTCGCCGCAGCCACAGTGGCGGCCAGTTGCGCGTCCGCAACGATATCGCCAAGCGGGCTCTCGCCTGCCTCATTCGGCATACGCGAGAGTGTGGCCGTGACCGATCCGGCACGGCGATCGGCGATTGGAGCAGCGAGTTTCTCGTAAGACTCAATCAGCGCGGTTTGCTCCGCGTCCTTAGGCAGCGTGTTGCTGCGGACTATGACGTTATCGGCCTTCGCGCTGACGATGTCGCGGGTCTTGGTGTCGAGCGTGACGTCGATCGCGGTGACCAGCGTGCCGTATTTGTCGGCCGAGGTCACGAGCCGCCCGTCGATCTCGCACACATAGGGTTGATGGGTATGGCCGCTGATCACGAGATCAACGGCAGGATCGAATTTCTTGACGATGTCGACGATGGCGCCGGAGATCGCTGGGCATTCATCATAGTCGCCGGTCGGATAGCCGCCTTCGTGAATCAGGACGACGATGGCTTCAATGCCGCGTGCCTTCAGTTCAGGCACCAGCGCATTCACGGTCTCCGCCTCATCGTGAAATTCCAGACCCGCGCTGCTTGCCGGCGAAATAATGCCCGAGGTGCCCTTCAGGGTCAGGCCTATGAAGGCCACGGGAATGCCGTCGAATTCCCTGATCTCGTAGGGCGGAAAGACCGTCTTGCCGGTCGCGGTCTCGACCGTGGAGGCCGCCAGGTAGTGAAATTTTGCTCCCAGGAAGGGATGCGGCCCCTGGCATTTATCGACCGGATGGCAGCCGCCATTCTGCATCCGTTTCAGTTCATCCTTGCCTTCGTCGAATTCGTGGTTGCCGACGGAAGCGAGCGCAAGCCCCATCATGGAGAGGGATTCGATCGTCGGCTCGTCGTGGAACATCGCCGACAGAAACGGGCTGGCGCCAATCAAATCGCCAGCGGCGACGAAGATCGTATTCTTGTGGCCCGCGCTGAGTTCTTTGACGAGGGTTGCCATATGTTCGGCGCCGCCCGCCGGCACCGTGATCTTCCTGGTCTTGTCGTTAGGATCGGTGATCCTGATCCCGCCGGATGACGCGCGAAGGTAGCCGTGGAAATCGTTGATCGCGAGGATGCGCAAATCCACGGTCGCCGATTGCGCCGAGGCAGGCAGCGGTGACGCAACCAGCGTCAAGGTGGTGAAAGCCAATACGAGCGAATGTTTCATGGTTCGACCATAAAAGGCGGCCGCGACGATTTCACGAAGTTTTGGCGCTCAAGATTTCTTGCGCGCGAAAAAGGCCTTGAACGCCGCGACGGCTTCCGTCGAGCGCATCCGCTCGCGGAAGAGTTCGCCTTCGTGGTCGATCCGGCGGATCAGGTCTTCTGGCGTGTGCCTGAGAAGCTTTCGCGAGGCTGCAACGGCTTCCGCCGGAAGGGCGGCGATCTCGCGCGCCACCTTGCGCGCTTCGGCTTCCAGATGATCGGGCTCAACGACTTTATTGACGAACCCGGCGGAGCGGGCCTCTTCGGCGCTGAGCTTGTGTCCCATCACCAGCATCGAAAAGGCGCGCTGATGTCCCATCAGCCATGGCGCGAGCAGGCTGGAAGCGCCTTCCGGCACCAGGCCGAGATGAATGAAGGGCGTTGCGAACGTGGCTGTGGTGCTGGCGATCACCTGATCACAATGAAACAGCATCGTGGTGCCGATCCCGATCGCAATCCCATCGACGCCGGCGACGATCGGCTTGGCGTTGTGGGCCAGCGAATGAAGGAATTTGCCCGCGTTGGAGGCGCGCGGGGTTCCGGTATTCGAGGTGCCGTCTTTCAGAAAATCTTCCAGATCGTTACCGGCGGTGAAGACGCCCGCCTCGCCGGAAATGATGAGGCAGCGGATCGAAGCATCGCCCTGTGCGGCGTCGATCGCGGCGCTTATGTTGTGATACATGTCCTGGGTGATCGCGTTCTTCTTTTCCGGCCGGGCGAGCTTGATCACACGAACGGCGTCTTCATCGGTGACGGTCACATGTCCGGTCATAGGTTCGGCCTTCAGGCAATCGGCAATGGCGGGAATTGTCGAAATATCCTACATCATCTGCGTGCGCACCCAAACCGCGAGGGGCTGTGAAGGAGCGCCGCAATGACAGGTCTGGGCCATGCAATTGACCGGAATACATCATCTGACCGCGATTTCGGCGAAGCCGCGCGAGAATCTCGCCTTTTATACCGGTCTGTTGGGCATGCGGCTGGTCAAGAAGACGGTCAATCAGGACGACGTCAGCGCCTATCATCTGTTTTACGCCGACGGTAAAGCCAACCCCGGCACTGATCTCACCTTTTTCGACTTTCCGTCGCTGCCGGAGCGGCGCGGCACCAACAGTATTTCCGCGACCTCCTTGCGGGTTTCGGGCAAGAAAAGCCTCGGTTTCTGGTACGACCGGCTGCGCCAGGCTGGCGCATACACCGGCGAGGTCGCCGAGGTCGATGGCCGGCTCACGCTGCCGTTCGAAGACGGCGAGGGCCAGCGGCTGGTGCTGATCGACGATGGCGGGGTGGGTCCGGCGTCGCCATGGGACAAGAGCCCGGTGCCGGCGGAACATCAGATCCGAGGGCTTGGTCCGATCGTGCTGAGTGTGCACGATCTCGCCCGCACAGCGGTCGTGCTAACGGCCGTCATGAATATGCGGCAGGTGCGCAGCTACGCCGCGCCGGGTGCGAAAGCCGAGGTCCAGGTGTTTGCGATGGGCGAGGGGGGCCCTGCCGCCGAACTGCATGTGACGGAGCAGGACGGGGCCATGGCGCGGCAGGGCGCGGGCGGGGTGCATCACGTGGCCTTTCGTACTCCCGACGAGACGCAATATCACGCCTGGACGCAGCGGTTGGGCGAGCTTCGCATTCCCAACAGCGGGGAGGTCGATCGCTTCTACTTCCGCAGCCTCTATTTCCGCGAGCCGAACGGAATCCTGTTCGAAATCGCCACCGACGGCCCGGGTTTTGCCACCGACGAGCCGATGGCTACGTTGGGCGAAAAGCTTGCGCTGCCGCCCTTCCTTGAGCCGCGCCGGGCGGAGATCGAGGCTGGATTGAAACCGATAGGCTAAGCCCGTGGCCCACATGTGGCCTTAACCTCTCCACGGGATTGCCTTGGTTTGGTCAAACCAGGGTGAAGTCTGGGGCTCGGGATAAGCTGTACGTGACTCGCCGGTGGGGACCGGAGACGGAGGGCCAATGCAAGCCAGCGCGAAGCCAAAATCAGCCGAAGATCGTCGTGACTTTGTCGTGATCCCGTCCGATCAGGTGCGGGTCGCACCATCAGATGCGGAGATCTCCGATCTTCTGCGCGCCGCGGCGCGGCAGCATTCGGAGGCCGTTGCTCACGCCGCTCCCGCTCCCGATCCATCCGCTCAGCTGCCGGTGCCGGCGGTCGATACGACATTCCGCGCCACCAACGTCAATGATAGTGTGCCCGCCCGCGGCCAGACCTTCGGCCGGCGGCTGATGCGCGCGGTGGCCGCCCTTCTTCTGGCGATGGGTATCGGTGCTGCCGCATTGACTTGGCAGACGTTTGGCTACGCCGCCAAGAAGGTGCTCCTCACATGGGTGCCGAAGTGGGCGATTGTCGCCTCGCTGCCGCTAGACAAGCTCGGGCTGGGCACGCATTCCCCGCCATCGGATAATCCGGATGACGCCGCGCCGACGCAAGCGGACGCGTCCGCTCCAGCGGCAACTGACCCCGGCACGACTGCAAATGCAGCGGCGACGGCGCCTGCTCCATCGCCCGACGCGACGGAGCGGCTGCAATCGATGGCGCACGACCTCGCCAATGCCAATCAGGAAATCGAGACGCTGAAGGCCGGTATCGCTGAGTTGAAGGCAAGCCAGCAGCAGATGTCGCGCGACCTCGTAAAGGCCGCCTCCGACCGGGCTGCCGAACAAGCCGCCAGGGCCAAGGCCGCCGCCGCGCGCAAGCTGGCGCCGCCGCCATACTCGCCGACCACAGCTGTGCCCGCGCCCGGTTACAGGCCGAGCCCGTCGGCTTATTCAGCGCAAGCTGCGATGCCCCAACCTTCGCCGCAGGCGGCTGCCCAGCCTTATGTGCCACCGCCGCCGATGCAGCTTCAGCAGGCTGACCCGGGATTGCCTCCGACGGCGCTGCGTCCGCCGATGCCGGTGCAATAGCGCTTCTCTTTGTTTGAACGGCGTTAACGAACCGGTCAGATCGGCAGCTCGCTGGAACTGCCGGGGCCGGAACCAATCCGCCGCAAGCGGCTTAACGCATGTCTTCCCGCAAACAGGGAGAATTGCCATGACGATCGCAAGGATCATTTCGGTTGGCGCAATTGCGTTTGTGGTCATGAGTTCGGCTGCTTTCGCCCAACAGGCGCGCAACGGTACGATCACTGGAATCAACCGGCTCAACAACACGGTCGCGATCCGGCAAACGCAAGACGGCACGGTCGGCGCGAATACGGCTGGTGCTGCCGAGGAGTTCCAGGTCGAAAGCGGGGTGTCGCTGGAAGCGCTGCATGCCGGCGACAGCGTGAGCTTTTCGGCTTCCGGGGCGGACGGGGCCAAAACGATTACTAAAATCGAGAGGCGGTAACGCTCTCTTGCCGCAACCGTTGCTTCTGTATCAGCCGAGCAGCACCGCGTCCGCGCCGTTCACGGCCTCGGCGCTGTCCATCACGGTTCGCTCCAGCGAGGGAGCCTGCACCGAAACATTTTCGGCGAAAAATCGCGCCAGCGTGACGTAGCGTTGCGGATCGGCTTCACTTGTCCCGCGCGCGGCCAGGGCTTCGTTTGCCAGCATGCACCCGCCTAGCGTTGCGCCGAACAAGCGCAAATAGGGCGTGGCGCCGGCCAGCGCCTCGTTGGGAGTCGAGGTTACGCGTTCAAGCAACCAGCGGCTGGTGCGCTCCAGCGAGGCGAGCGCGTCGCGCAATTTGGTTCCCGTGGTGCCGAATGCCGGATCGTTGGAAGCTTCGACCTGTTTCACAATGCCTTTGAGTTCATCGAGCAGGGCCCAGACCGACTCCCCGCCATTGGCCGCGAGCTTGCGCGTGACAAGGTCGATCGACTGGATGCCGTTGGTGCCTTCGTAGATCGGTGTGATGCGAGCGTCGCGATAATGCTGTGCGGCGCCGGTTTCCTCGATAAAACCCATGCCGCCGTGAATTTGCACGCCGAGCGAGGTAACTTCATTGCCGATGTCGGTGGAGAAGGCTTTTGCGATCGGCGTCAGCAGCGCACCGCGTGCCGCGGCTGAAGCGCGCGTGGGCGCATCCTTGGCCCGCATCGCAACATCCAGGGCGACGGCCGTGGCGTAGCAGATGGTGCGGGCGGCAGCGGTCAGCGCGCGCATCTGCATCAGCATCCGCTTGACGTCGGGATGCACGATGATCGGATCGGACTCGGTCCCCGGCTTGCCGACGGCGCGGCCCTGACGGCGTTCCTGTGCGAAAGCCAGTGCCTGCTGATAGGCGCGGTCGGCGATGCCGACGCCTTCGAGGCCGACGCCGAGCCGGGCCTGATTCATCATCGTGAACATGCATTGCATGCCGCGATTTTCCTCGCCGATCAGAAAGCCGATGGCGCCGTCGTGATCGCCCATCGTCATGGTGCAGGTGGGGGCCGCGTGCATCCCGAGCTTGTGCTCGATCCCGCTGACATAGATGTCGTTGCGCGCGCCAAGCGAGCCGTCGGCATTGACGAGGAATTTCGGGATCAGAAACAGCGAAATGCCCCGGGTGCCGGCGGGCGCATCCGGCAGGCGGGCCAGCACGAAATGAACGATGTTGTCGCTCATGTCGTGGTCGCCATAGGTAATGAAGATCTTCGTGCCCTTGATCCGGTAGGTGCCGTTGGAGCTACGCTCGGCGCGGGTGCGTAGCGCACCGACATCCGAGCCAGCCTGCGGCTCGGTGAGCTGCATGGTGCCGGGCCAGTCGCCCGAGATCAGCTTTTCCAGGTAGATTTTTTTTAATTCCTCGCTGCCATGGGCATCAAGCGCCTCGATCGCGCTGAGCGTCAGCAGCGGGCAAAGCCCGAACGCGATATTGGAGGCGCTCCAGATTTCGGTGCACGCCGCATTGATGGCGAGCGGCAGGCCCTGGCCACCGAACGCTTCCGGCCCCGATACCGCGTTCCACCCGGCTGCCGTCCAACGCTTGTAGGCATCCGGCCAGCCCGGTGCGGTGATGACGTTCGAGCCCTCGAGCTTGATGCCGTGCTCGTCGCCCACGCGGTTGAGCGGCGCCAGCACATCGGAGGCAAACCGGCCAGCTTCTTCCAGGACGGCTGCGGCAATATCGCCGTCGAAATCGCCGTAATGCCCGGCCTTCACGGCAGCCTCCAGACCGGCGCCGTGGTTGAGGGCGAGCAACATGTCATTGATCGGCGCACGGTAGGTCATGGCTTTAAGCCTCGCATGGACGAACGAAAGCCGTCTTCCCACGAAACGATGCGTCCCTCAACTGCCTGCTGAGAGCCGAAAAGCGTGTTGCATGAGCGAAAAAGCCTCGATCCTTGAGGGGAAACGGCCCGTCAAATTCAGCCTGATTTTCGGCTTCTACCCTGTTGAAATAACTGATCTCTCTCTATAGACCGGCGTGGCCGAAGCTATGAGTCCCGGAAAGCCATCTGCCTTCCGCCTCTTCCGGCCGTTGGGGCGTCGCCAAGTGGTAAGGCAGTGGATTTTGATTCCACCATACGGAGGTTCGAATCCTCCCGCCCCAGCCAACCACTCACTCAACTAAAGATAGTACGAAACTATATTATAGAAAGCCCGCTAAATATAGGCTTTCTGGCATTATGTGTGGTGTCTCCGCGTCCCAAAAAAACGGCAACCTTGGCGAGAAATTGCCGAAAGTCTCCAGCCTCCCTGCGAAATATTCCCATTTTCGGGAGACTTTGCGCGGAGACCTTTTCGATCTGCACTGCGCCATAGTGCGGGCAGTCGGTTTTGTCCCTCTACATGCCGAAAAGTTCAGCGGTGGCTTTGCTGAAGCTTCATCCTGAAAATTGTAGAGGGCCCCGAGCGCGGCTGGCGAGGGCGTTTGTAAACCTCGTGATTAGCCACCCCTCAATCTGCCCAGCCAGCTCGTTGCTGCCGCATTCGCTTGGTCCGGCGCCTCTGCAATTCCTCCAACCACCGCGCCGAACGCAGCGAAGAATTCGCTGGCGAGTTTCTTCGCTGTGGAATCGATCAGCCGCTGGCCAAGCTGCGCCAGCTTGCCGCCGATTTGCGCGTCGACGTCGTAGTGCAGGATCGTGACGTCAGCGTTTTCGGATTCCAGACGCACAGCGGCGCCACCTTTGGCGAATCCCGCCACGCCGCCGGATCCTTCACCTGAAATGCGATAGCTGTTCGGCGGATCGAGATCGGACAGCGTCACCTTGCCGCTGAATGTTGCCTTTACCGGCCCGACCCTGAAGACGACCGTCGCGGTCATTTCGGTGGGCGAGGACATTTCGAGACTTTGACATCCGGGAATGCATTGTTTGAGCACCGCGGGATCGTTGAGCTCTGCCCACACCTTGTCTTTGGACGCAGGAATGCGCTGGCTGTCGTTCATTTGCATGATCGGTTTCCGAGTTAGCGCTGATTTGGATTGCGCTGGCCCCGCCGGCGCACAGTGGTGATCTCGGCGAGGATCGACATCGCGATTTCCTCGGGCGTGATGGCGCCGAGATCGAGACCGGCCGGCGCCTTGATGCGATCGACCGCTGAGGCATCGATGCCCTCACCAATGAGCCTGTCACGCAATGCCGCCATCTTGCGGCGGCTCCCGACGAATGCGTGATAGGCGGCCTCGGTCGTCACCGCGGTCCGCAACGCGGCCTCGTCGCCCTTGCCCTGGGTCGAAACCACAACAAAGCGCCGCGCTTCGTGGAGCTTGCCGAGCGCAAAGCCATCGACCAACATGTCGGCGTCCGGGGTCTCCGGCAAGTCGGCGGCCGATGCCGCAACCGTGACATGGTAGCCGAGCTGGCGAGCCTGCGTCGCCAGCGACAGCGCGACGGGGCTTCCGCCGAGGATCACTAGCGAAGGATGCGGCAACACCGGCTCGACGAAGACGTCCATGGTGCCCTTGCTGGGGCACATGTTGTTCGCAAAACGCACGCCGTCGCGGTTCTCGCCGGGCTTGACGCCCAGTTCGGCGAGCAGATTCTCCGGCTGCACCGAGACCATGCGCGGCTCACCATCGGCTAGCGCATCGCGCGCGGCCTTGAGTACCGCACCACGGGCGCAGCCGCCGCCGATCCAGCCTGCGACGATAGTGCCGTCGGGACGGATGATCGCTTTCGCACCCGCTTTCGCCGCCGTCACCGACACCGTGCGAACCACGGTCGCGAGCACGAAGGCTTCCTCGGCGGCCTTCATCTGGGCCACCAGATCCATCACTTCGACATGTTTGGTCATGTTCGGCACTCCCAAACTCACAACTTCGCTAGATAGGGTTCGAGCTCGGTCAGACTTTTCAGCGTATTGGCGGGCGCATAGAGATCGATATACGGCAACGCCGCCTTGATGCCCGCGGCCTCCGGCGAATAGCCCTCCCACGCAATCATCGGGTTGAGCCAGACGATGCGGCGGCAGCGTTTTGCAAGCGCCGCCATCTCACGACCGAGCAGCCCGGCGTCGCCGGTCTCATAACCATCGGACACGATCATCACGCAGGAGCGCGAATGCAGCACGCGCGCGGCATGCCAGCGGTTGAAGGTTTGCAAGCTTTCGCCAATCCTGGTGCCGCCGCCTGCGCCCTGTGCCATGATCGAGAGGCGATCGAGCGCGCGGCTCGCATCCTTTTCCTTCATCGCGTCGGAGACGTGAGCGAGCCGGGTGTGAAACAGGAACGCTTCGGCCTCTCGGAATTCGTCTAGCACGCCGTGGATAAAGCGCAGAAACACGCCGGTGTACATGCTCATCGAGCCGGAGGCATCGAGCAGCATGACAAGCCGAAGCGGCTTTTCCTTGCGCTGCCGCTTGACGAGCGAGATCGGCACGCCGCCATGGCTGATATTGCTATGGATAGTTCGCCGGAGATCGAGCCGGTACCCGCGCCGCCGCGCTAGGTCACGCCGCGTCAGCCGCGTGCGCATGGTCCTGGCGAGCCGTGCCGCCACTTCGTGCGCCTGCTCGATCTGCTCGGGGTCAGTCATCTTGCGGAAGTCGATTTCCGTGAGGTTCTCGGCGAGTGAAGCGCCTTCCCTGCGCCCTTCACCGCTGTGATCCTCACCCGCCTCATCGGATGCCGGAATCTGATCGGTGGCTGCCCCGCCTGCGGACGGTTGCGATTTGCTGTCCTGCAAATTCTTCAGCGAGGGACTGTTGGCGGTCTTCGCCGAGCCCTTGGTGGTTGAACGCGATCGCACGCGCTTACCGAGCCAGAAAGCATCGAATAGCCCATCGAACCTGTCCCAGTCGGATTTGCGCGCCGAGAACAGGTGTTTTAGGGCTGACCGCAATAGCCCCGGTTTTTCGGCATATCCCGCCGCCATGAGGGCGGCCGCGTCCTGGCCCTCCTGCAGGCCGACGGCAAAGTCGCTCTCGCGCAGGGTCTTGAGAAATGCGGCAAGCTTTGCGGCGACGAGACGGGAAACCTCGTCGATCTCCTCATAGCCCGGATTGGTGCCGCAACAGTTCATGCGACCTTCCCCAACAGGCGTTCGCTGACTTCCCGCGTAACGCGCGACTTGTCCTCATGAGTCTTGAGCAGGCACATCAGCGTCTCGTGCACCGTCTCAGGCGCCTCGCGCAGGTCGCGCACGCCGATCCCTACCAGCGCCGCAGCCCAGTCCAGCGTCTCCGCCACGCCCGGCACCTTGCGTAGTTCTTCTTTCCGGATGCCCTCCACCATGCGCGCGATTTGTAACGACAACGATGCGGTCGTGCCATTGATCCGCGCCATGATGATGCGGGCCTCGCGATCGACGTCGGGATAATCGACGTAATGATAGAGACAGCGGCGGCGCAGCGCGTCGGAGAGTTCGCGGGTGCCATTTGAGGTCAGCACCACATGCGGGGTCGTGGTAGCCGAAATCGTCCCAAGTTCGGGGATCGACACCTGGAAATCGGACAACAGTTCGAGCAGGAAGGCCTCGAACTCGTCGTCGGCGCGGTCGATTTCGTCAATCAGCAGCACCGGCGGCTTGTCGCGCCGGATCGCCGCCAACAGCGGCCGCTCCAGCAGGTATTTTTCCGAGAAGATATAATCCTCGATCGCGTCGGCGTCTTCGCCGCGATGCGCCTGAATCGAGAGCAGCTGCCGCTGGTAGTTCCATTCATAAAGCGCGGCCGATTGATCGAGCCCCTCATAGCATTGCAGGCGGATCAGCTCGGTGGCGTGCACCGACGCCAGGGCTTTCGCTACCACGGTCTTGCCGACGCCAGCCTCGCCTTCGAGCAACAGCGGACGCTGGAGCAATTGCATCAGCGAGATCGCGGACGCAAGCTCGGCATCGGCGATATAGCCGGTACCGGCGAGCGCCTGCGCGATCTCGTCGCGGGTTTTCATTGCCAGAGTGTTTTCCCGTTTGGTTTGAATCATTGTTGTTTGTTTCGTGGCCTCATGGTTCGAAACGCGTGAACACTCCTTACCACGAGAGTCGGACCCTCATCGTGAGCATCATCGCGAAGCGATCCGTCTCGAAGGATGAGGCCGTCGAAGCGATACTCCTGCTACGCCGCGAACACTCCCAAATTCTTCGCCGCCTTCCAGTTGCGCCAGTAATCGTGCGGCATCTGGATGTGGGTGGACCCCAAAAACGAAAATGCGTCGTTGACGGCGTTGGAAAACGCCGGCACGCCGCCGACATTCGGACTCTCGCCGACGCCCTTGGCGCCGATCGGGTGATGCGGCGACGGCGTCACGGTGAAGTCGGTCTCCCAGTGCGGCGTCTCCACGGCCGTAGGCATGAAGAAATCCATGAACGAGCCGGTGACCACATTGCCCTCGGGGTCGTAACGAATCTCCTGGCCCATCGCTATGGCAAAAGCTTCGGTCAGTCCGCCGTGTACCTGGCCCTCGATGATCATCGGGTTGATGCGGGTGCCGCAATCGTCGAGCGCATAGAAGCGCCTGATCTTGTAGACACCGGTATCGACGTCGATGTTCATCACGCAGATATAGGCGCCGAACGGATAGGTCATGTTGGGCGGATCGTAATAACTCACCGCCTCCAGGCCAGGCTCCATGCCGGGCGGCACCGAATTGTAGGCCGCCCAGCAGATGTCCTTCATCGACATCGTCTTCTCGGGCAGGCCTTTGACGCGAAAGCCATCGATATCCCATTCGAGGTCGCCCTCGTGCACCTCGAGCTTGTAGGCAGCGATCATCTGCGCCTTGGCTTTGATCTTGCGCGCCGCCATGGCAATCGCGGCGCCCGCCACCGGCGTCGAGCGTGAGCCGTAAGTGCCGAGCCCGTAGGGCGCGGTATCAGTATTACCTTCCTCGACCATGATATTATTGGCGGGAAGGCCAATCTCGGTGGCGATGATCTGCGCCCAGGTGGTTTCATGGCCCTGGCCGGTGCTTTTCGTGCCGACCCGGGCAATGCCAGCACCGGTGGGATGCAGCCTGATTTCGCAGGAATCGAACATCGCAATCCCCAGAATGTCGCAATTCTTCGAGGGACCGGCGCCGACGATTTCGGTGAAGAACGACACGCCGAGACCCATGATCTCGCGGGTTTCGCCGCGCTTGAAGGCTGCGCGCTGCGCCGTCTGCTCTTTCCGCAGACCGGCATAGTCGACCGTTTCCATCATCTTGCGCATGGCGGTGTGGTAGTCGCCGGAATCGTATTCCCAGCCCAAGGCCGAGTGATATGGAAACTGCTCCTTTCTGATGAAGTTGTTCATCCGTAGTTCCGCCGGATCCATCCCGAGCTTCTGGGCGAGAATGTCCATGCCGCGCTCGATGCAATAGGCGGCCTCGGTGACGCGGAACGAACAGCGATAGGCGACGCCGCCCGGCGCCTTGTTGGTGTATATGCCGTCCACCGACAGATGCGCGGTCGGGAAGTCGTAGGAGCCGGTGACGATGTTGAAGAAGCCGGCCGGCCATTTCGACGGATCGGCGCAGGCGTCAAACGCGCCGTGATCGGCGAGCACGTGAACACGAAGACCGGTGACCTTGCCCTCCTTGGTCGCGGCGATTTCTGTGGTCATGTGGTAATCGCGCGCAAACGAGGTGGCGGTCAGGTTTTCTATGCGGTCCTCGACCCATTTGACAGGTTTGCCGGTGACGATCGAAGCGACCGCGGCACAGATATAGCCGGGATAGGCGCCGACCTTATTACCGAAACCGCCGCCGACGTCGGGCGAAATCACGTGGATCTTCTGTTCCGGGAGCTTTGCGATCAGAGCCACCACGGTGCGGATCACATGCGGTGCCTGGAAAGTGCCCCAGATCGTCAGCTCGCCCCCGATCTTATCGAACGAACACACGCACTGGCAGGTCTCCAGCGGCGACGGATGGGTGCGGTGATAGGAGATCATCTCCTTGATCGTGACATCCGCCTTGCGGAAGGCGGCGTCGGTCAGGTCCTTGTCGCCGACCGTCCACTCGAAGATGTGGTTGTGGTGCTTGCGCGGCCCGTGCGCGCCTGACGTCTTGCCAGCGAGATCCTCGCGCAGCACCGGCGCGTCCTTGTCCATCGCCTTGAACGGATCGATCACCACCGGGAGCGGTTCATATTCGACCACGACCTTGTTGATGCCGTCGTCAGCGGCGTAGCGGTCGGTGGCCACCACGAAGGCGACTTCCTGATTTTGGAACAGCACCTTGCCGTCAGCCAAAACCATTTGCACGTCGCCGGCCAAGGTCGGCATCCAGGCGAGGTTGACGGTCTTAAGCGTTTCCGCGGTGATCACAGCCAATACACCCGGCACCTTCAGCGCTTCTTCGCTGTTGATCGATTTCACCCGCGCATGGGGATGCGGCGATCGGACAAAGTCGCCGTGCAGCATGCCGGGCAGTTTGACGTCGTCGACGTAATTGCCCTTGCCTTGTGTGAAGCGGGCATCCTCGACGCGCTTGCGCTTGCAACCCATGCCTTCGAGGGCGGCGGTACGTTGTTCCCGCGTGGGAGTCAGGTCGTTCATTCCGCGGCCTCCTTGAATTCAACGCCATTGATCTTGTCGGCGGCATACTGGATTGCCTTGACGATGTTCTGGTAGCCGGTGCAGCGGCAGATATTGCCCGAGATGCCCATCCGGATTTCTTCTTCCGACGGACGCGGGTTCTCCTGGAGCAGTCGCTGCGCCCGCACGATCATTCCGGGGGTGCAGAAGCCGCATTGCAGGCCGTGCATCATGCGGAAACCTTCCTGCAGCGCCGACAGCGTGCCATCTGCATTCGCCACGCCCTCGATGGTCAGAATCTCTGAGCCTTCGGCCTGCACCGCGAACACGGTGCAGCTCTTCACCGACATGCCGTCGAGATCGACGGTGCAGGCGCCGCAATGGGTGGTCTCGCAGCCGATATGGGTGCCGGTGAGCGAGAGATTTTCCCGCAGGAAATGCACCAGCAGTGTGCGCGGTTCAACAAGGCCTTCGACCTCGGCGCCGTTCACTTTCATGGTTACGTGGGTCTTTGCCATTGTTTCCTCTCCCTCATTTCGCGCGAGAAGCGGCGCGTTGCAGCGCTCGTGTCACCATGATGCCGCCGACATGCTTGCGGTATTCGACCGGCCCGCGGGCATCCGCCGCCGGCGACATGATCGCCTCCGCGGCCGCCGCAGCCTTCTTCAGGGTCGCCGCGTCAAGGCTGGTTCCGATCACCGTTTTCGCGGCGTCGGTTGCGAGCAACGGCGTTTCGTGCACATTGGTCAGGCCGATCGCGCAAGAGGCGACTTTGCCGTCCGCCATCGTCAGCACCACGGCCGCAGCGGCGGTGGCGTAGTCGCCGACCTTTCGTTTCAGTTTTTCGTAGGCGTAGCCGTGGCCGGCCGCAGGCAGCGGAATCGAGATCTCGGTCAGAATCTCGCCGGGCTCGAGCGCGGTGAAATAAGCACCCTGGTAGAACTCGCTGGCCGCAATCTCGCGCGCGCCACCAGCCCCTTCAAGCCGATAGTTCGCACGGAGCGTCATCATCAGAGCCGGCATGTCGTTGCCGGGATCGCCATTGGCGACATTACCGCCGATCGTCCCGCAATAGCGCACCTGCGGATCGGCAATCAAAAGCGCGGTCTCGTGCAGGATCGGCAGAGATTTGGCGATGTCCTCCGACGCCAGCAGTTCATGCTGGGTGGTCATCGCGCCGATCACGATAGCGCTGCCGTCCTGGCGAATGCCTTTTAGGCCGTCGATGCCGTGCAGATCGATCAGATGTTCGGGGGTGGCGAGCCGAAGCTTCATCATTGGGACCAAACTATGGCCACCGGCGAGAGGGCGGGCTTCATCGCCTAGGGTCGAGAGCAGTTTCAGCGCGTCGGCCAAGTTCGCCGGCCGGTGATAGCTGAACGGGCCAGGAATCATCGTCTCCTCCATGCGTCTTTATGTTTTGAAAACAGACGTTGCCTGAAGGGTCTTCCCGGATTTTTTCACAAACAAGACGGCGGCGACCGCTTCGTCACCGGTTGAGAGAATTCGCACGAATTGCGGACTGACGCGCACGAAATGCGTCAGGCTTTGCGACCTATCCGACCTGATGATTGCGCCGGACGAGACCAAGCCGTGCCTTGACCTCGGCGATCTTGGCGCGGCTCACGGGAACGCGATGCGGTGACGGGCCGTCGAGTTCGATCACGGCACCATCTCCTTCCTTGCGCACGAAAGTAACGTGTGGGATCGCCACAATATGGCTGCGGTGCACCCGAACGAACAGCCCGGGATCAAGCTGCGCTTCGGCTTCCGAGATCGACCACGGGCACATCCGTTCGCGGGTGCCGTCATGCACCCGTGTATAATGTGCATCGGCCCGGACGCTGCGTACGTCCGCGGTATCGATGAAATGCGTGCCGTCGGCGCCCTCGACCGGAAGCCGGGGCGCGGACGCCGGGCGCGGCGGCTGGCCTAGACCGCCGAGCGGCGCCGACGGCAAGCGCGGAAAACTGTGGGCACCTGCCGCGTCGGCCGGCACAACCGTGAGAATCGCTTCCGCGGCCGGATCGACGGGGAGGGCCGAAGTGGCCGGTTGCCGGCGCGGATCCGGCACCAGCGACAGCAGGAAACCGGCCGCGATCACAAAGCAAAGCACGGCGACGACCACGGAAAGGATTTGCGGCGACGCCGCAAGCCCGGCGGCATGGACCCTAGCCTGCTCCGGCGAGCAAGCCACGAAATGCATGCCATACATCGCGGTGTAGTGCATGCCTGATACCGCGACACCGAAGGCGATCGAACTGGCGATCAGGCGAATACCGTCCTGCCGGGCCAGGAACGCACGCAGGCCGCCATAGGCTGTGACGATCGCAATCAGAATCGACAGCAGGACCATCCCGCGGTCGTGCTCGATGGCAAAATTGCCTGCGAGGCCGTGAATGCCGACATAATGCATGCTGACGATCCCGGCCCCGAGCAGCAAGGCCGAAGAGACCACGCGCCGTTGCGATGGCTCGCCGATGCTCAGGAAGAACAGGGATACGCCTACCACCAGCGCGCAGATTAGGAACGAGACGATGGTCGGAAGCACCAGGTAGGCGGCATCATCCGGGATCGGCGCCGCCAACATACCGACGAAGTGCATGGTCCAGATACCGACGGCAAGGAAGCCGGCCGCGCCGGACAACAATACGCGACGGCTCACGCTCGGCGTCCCGCGGATACGCGCCGCGAGGCCGAAGCCGGTGTAACCTCCCAGGATCGCGATCACCACCGAGAGCGCGACGAGATAGGGATCGTGTTCTTCGAACATGATCTTCTCGGCCGCCCGTCTCCACGGGCGTGCCTCCTCCCGTTCGGGACCTTATATGCGCGGCGACCAAGTTGACAATGTGTAGACCCCGGGCGCGGACGACAATTGATAATCGGCGGATTTGTTTGGTCGTAATTCACATTGATCAATTATGGCCGCGAAGAAAATACGGGCGCGATGAAGCCGCGCGATAGACCTGACATGGTTCGGCAAGTTATTTCTCGGAACAGCCATGCAGGCAACGACGATAAGTTCTATGTCGCCTTCTTGGCACTTTACTGACGTTGGCGCTCTGTCCGCGAATGTTGGCTTTTGAAGTTGACGCGGACGAGGGCGGGGCGCTTCTCGACTTCCGTTTGTGCCACTTCGTGGCCACTTTTGATTGCCGCGGGGGTCGTCCACTCATCGCACTCGCAGGCAGCTATCGGGTCTCCAGTATTCCCGTATGCGGAAAGATAGTTCCGAAAGTCTCCAGCCCTAGATTTCAGGGAAATCGTGCGAAATTCTCTTGATATTTCAAAGGGCGCTTGCAAACCGGGAATATAGGAGTTCGAATCCTGCCAGGTCAGCCAGGCATTCCGGCGCTCAGCTGCGATTCCCAAAAAACGTGAAAAAGAGCCGAAATAACGGCTTTTCGCGAATCCTACTTCGTCACCAGGCTCCCAATTCGCTAATTTTGGAGCCTCAACTGCCGAAAGTCTCCGGCCGCGTCCGCGAATATTCCCGTTTTGCGGAGACTTTGGCCAGAGGCTTGGTTCGATATGCACTACTGGGGCCGCCATCCATTCCCTTCGACCGTAGTCTCGGGCCAGTTGTTGGCGAAACCGGGAGTTTCTAATCGAGCACTGCGTGAAGATGCTGGCAGTCGGCTCTGGTGCTAAGCTCGGAGGAAGGACCGATGGCGAAGAAGGCGGAGTTTGGAAGGTGCGTCCACTGCCTCAAGGACGGTGTCGAACTAGGGATGGCACCGAAATGCTTGGTACGACGGCTAAAAACAGGGTCTGTCAATGAGCCATGGCCTTGAGCTACCAACAAAACGACCGACACCTGACCCCTTCTCGCGTATGAGCCACCGATGCGAACTCTAGGTGAAGGCCCCGGATTGCGCCGGGGCCCTTGCTCTCGAAGGGTACATCCGCCTCCGAAAACAATGTCAATATCTGCTACCGCCTTTCGGCGCAGCCATGGTGTCGCCGCCGGAACCAGCATTGTCTTGAGCCGATGGATCCGCCACGCCGCCTTTGTTGGCTCCGCTGCGCGTGGTCGACCCAGTGGTCGTACCCTTTTGCGTTTTCTTGCCGGTAGCACCCGGACTGATGGTTCCATCATTGGTCGCGCCGGGGGCAGGTTGGCTTTGAGCGGACGCAACGAGCGTCGAGCCGAAGAGCGACGTAATGACAAGAGCAGAGATTGCAACTTTGTTGGATCGCATGAAGAAGGTCTCCCCAAGGTAGCGGTGCGGGTCCGAACCTTTTGGCAGACGATTTCGTTTTGAAGCTGGCGACATTGTGCAAATTTTATTTTTCCGAAAAAATGTTTCGTGATTTTTGTCCAGCACTTTTCCAAACATCCGTCACGTTCACGACATGGGAATTAGCGCAAAGCCCCTCTCAAAAAGGCAACTGCCTATGGGAATACACAGTGTCGGTAGTTCCGACACGATGCATGTGTCACGAATTGCACCTTGCCGAATTCACGGCAATAGCGGAATCAGCACGAAGCCGGCGGCCGGTGCCCAGCTTGCAATTCGTAATATTCGGGCATCGAGATGGCTGTTGTGCGGGAATCGGATCGACTGCCGAGGAAAAATACCCCGCCCGCTCCGTCCGTCCCCTCTCTTCGATCACAGAAGCGGTCGAGAAAGCGTATCCAGCACAACATCAGCGGGATGGCTTGCGAGAATTTCTCACCCGCACCCAGAGCGCGCAGCAAGTAGCGGATTGACCAAAGCAGGACCGTCGCTGGTCCCGTTATCGGTCCGGCAAGCAACGCGGCGGCTCATCGATGCCGCTTTAGTTGCCGAGGGACGGCGCCTAGTTGTCGAACTGAGCTACTGAAAACCAGCGTCATTGACGTCTCGCAACGAGCAGGCACCAACGTTTCTACCAACACGCCTACAGCCAGCTTTGTAACATTCTGGCGAGAGAGAGGAGCACAGTAGTGGCTGACTGTTTCCCATGCTCGAGGTCCAATGTCGCCACTGCAACCATACCGACACGGTCGATCTTGCAGACGTCGTGTGGCCGCGATCGCGGCCGGTTCATTCCCTTCGTCGCGTCCTGTTCTGCGCGAAGTGCCATAAGCGGTCCGAAAGAAAGCGCCGGCCGGATCTGATAGCGCTGCGGGCCCGCAAGGATCCAGACCCGATATCACCTGCAGCGGCAATGAGGCGGTCCAAATGAAGCTGACATTGGTGCAGGACCAAGCCATCGCAGCGCGGATGGCGATGCCGGTGATCCTGACGACCGACGAAGAGCGCGACGTGTGGCTGCGCGCGCCATGGGATGAGGTCAAGGCACTCCCACGACCGCTTCCTAATGATGCTCTCAAGATCGTCGCGCGCGGCGCCGACAAAGAGGACACCATTGTCTGAGCCGGTGGACTGCTCTACTTGCCCTGGACCTTAAGGCCGTTTGGGCCAACGTTAATCTGAAGACCTTCCGGCTACTTCCTGTCCTGGTACAAATTGTAACTGAGCACTCCGACAACGACGACCAGCGCGCCGATAATCAAGAAGAGAAAATTGCGATTTGCGGGCATCAATAGCCTCCAGACATCCCTACATCGTCGATTAATTCCCGACGCTTAGTAGCGCAGTTTCCCGCGACGAAACGCCCTCGCGCCGTGGAGTTACGTTCCTTCAGATTCATCGGCTTCAGCCGCGCCGGCCACTTCCTCATGGCCCGCAGCCCAAAGCGAATGCTCCTGGCTCCCGTCTTGGTATGGATTGCCCTCGGCCGGTATATTTTCCCGTGCCGCGCGCTGGCCCTGTTCATATGGATCCGGATCAGTGCTCATGATTTGTTTCCCATTCGAGCCGAGTAGCTGATCGTAGTTGCCGGTTGCCTGACAAACAATGCCCCTTCCATCGCAGGTTCCGCAGGAAACCGTCGTTACTCAGCCCCGCTTGGTCAGCAGCAGACTGCCACGATGTTTGATCGCGACCTGCGCCGCTTTGGCAAAACGCTGCAAGAGCCATGGTAGCGTGATTTCCAGCCGGGCATGATCCTCGGCGACATCCAAATGACCGGACGCTGCCTGCCCCAGTGCGCGCACGCGAAAAACCAGGCGATCGCCCTCCCACTTTTCCTCATCGACTTGAAGTATCGGTATGCTGGCGGCCGCGCGCGTCAAGCCCGCCCTGAGGCGTCGCTTAGCCTCTTCACGACCAACGCGATGGGGAATTGAAACGATAAGAGGGGCGGACATCTTAGAAACCCTCGGCGTGTGGGATTTCCATTGCATCACCGCCGGCGCGCAAACATGATCCCAATCAGAAAAGCGATGGCTAGTGCGCCCAGAGGTGCCTCGCGGGTCAACCGGGCGATCTGATTGAGTGTACCACTAGGTCGCCGACTATCCTCGATAGCCCCCGCGATACTGTGAGTTGTCGTCTGAACTGCTTCGGTCACGTTGAGTACCGCGTCCGTGGCCTTGTCCAAACTCGACCGAGGGTCGTTTCCGTCCGTTGCCATCCGCATCTCCACCAGCGATCATCTTCAATGGTTGCCGCGGTCGGTGGTTCCTCCGCCGGCCGCACCGAGAAGCAGGCGGGTGGCCGCAAAACGAAAAGGCCCCGCTCCGGCGGGGCCTTCGTGCATCAGACGGGATTAGTCCCCGGCCTTCCTGCTTACGCCTTGGCCGCCCGGGCGCGACTTATCGACGCCGCCGCCATCCATCCGCGGCCCCGAGGGACCTGTGGATGACCCCATGGTCATTTCGTGCATGTGGTGATGATGGTGATGGTGTCTGGCGAAGGCCATAGAGCTTGTCGACAGAGCAACCACCGCTGCAAGGGTAATCGTACGAATCTTCATCGTGTTCCTCCTGATAAACGCCGGAAATGGCATTTGTTTCATCGAGGGGCAAACGAACGAGCTCGGTGCGGGTTCCGTATCCTACAACCGCTCAAGCCTTGCGCGTTCAGGCCATCTGCGATGCCCCTATTCGTTAGTTTTTTGTGAAGTGTTGATGAACTGAGCAATATTGACCAGCGGACTCAGTTTGCGGCGCGGCATGATGGCCTATCACCGCTCCTGTACGGCATACACCGGTGACTGAGAGTTCTGTAACGCTCCCGCCCAACATAGGGATGCATCACATGACCTACTACCGCGCATACATCATTGGCGAGGACCGCCATTTCTTCAAAGCCTTTCCACTGGACTGCCCCAACGACGGCGACGCGATCGAAAAGGCCAAGAACTTAGTCGAAGTCGACAACGTTGAGCTTTGGGATCACGACCGCAAGGTGGCGTCATTCAAGCCCATGTGTGAAACGTCTAGCCGTGCGGTCACTCACAAAATTCGCGATGGTCAAATGATTCCAAGGCCCGCGGACTAAGGCCGCCTCTCAGGCAAAGCGCGCCTGAGACATTCTGGGAAAGACGCAACCATGATCAACCAAGTTTTTTGGTACACCGGGCTGGCGGTTTGGGCTTGGCTTTCGATCCTTTGCTTGTTGGCGATCCCAGTGGGACTCCATTATTGGTCGGTGAGGAAACGCGCACACTTAGTCAGGTAACGAGGTGACGAACGTTTGTCGTAAAGGCAGTGTCGCAGTAGCCGCGCGAGGCCTTAGAAGGCGAGGGGAAAATAGGTTGTCCGACGAGCCTTTTGAGGTCGCAGATTCGTCGGGGCTTACCGACGCCGACTGGTCCGAAATTGGCGAGCTTAAGCAGGCCTACAAGAAAGGCGGCGTGGAAGCCCTGAAGAAGGCGATGGACGTCCTGATCGGCAAGGATCCGATTCGCTTCGCCGTAGTCGCCCGCGCGTTTTTCCCGGACATGTTTCGCCAGGCCATAAAGGACGCCATGGCCGCGGCGGCCATTACTGAAGAGGACCTGCGAGAGTTCGCGCGAAAGCGGGAAAGTCCGGCTCCCGATCAATAGCCCAAGACGCTTTAACGCATCCGGGCCCCAACGCGCGCCATCGTAAGCTTGGCTTGTCTGTGTCGGATCGGTCGATCAGTTTGGCAATATGGGCACAGTCGGCGGCGCGTCGTTCACTTCTAACCGCGACAACGCATCGTCGATATTCTTGAGCTCTCGCTCAATTGCAGCGACGTGTTCGACATTGCCTTCTTGCCGGTGGGCGAGCAGCTTCCGCTTACGTTCAAGAAGTTTGGCAGCCTCCCGTTGATCAGCACGCATCATGGGAACTCCTTGGGATCGGCCTTTCCAGATAAAGGCCCTCAAGGCCGGGACGTTCCATCAGCCGACCGTGGTCACAATCAAAAGTCGGACATCGAAAACGAGAGAAGCTGGCTTCGCCGTAGTAACTACGGTGGGACTCATGTGCACGAGTGCACAGACCTCTCAGGGGCATTCGGTTAGCTTTGCGCATTGCACCTTAAATCGATATTGGCGATCCGCCCGGCCTGGTGCCCGGCTTTTCGTTGCGCCGGCTTGCCGACGAGGTTGAGCAAGAAGTCTAGCGCGGCCGAGTGAGGTTGGTGCGCAAGGAACCAAAACGCATCACCAGAATTTTAATGGGGCCATGTCGCTCAATGCCAAGAGATACCGATACTACCTAGAAGATGCGCGACACCGCGCGGATCGGGCTGTAGATCCTGCCGAAAAGGAAGCGTGGCTTCAGATGGCCGAACGCTGGTTACGGCTCTTAGCTCTGGCAGACCCGCAGACGGTCGCTGTCTCGGCAACCAATCGTGGCATGCAACGCTTGATACAAGACTAGCCCTAGCGGCTTCCCTCCGCGCCCCATCGACTCAAAAATGAAAGAGGCCGCCGAGTGAGCCGGCCTGACCGTCACTTGTTGGCCGGATGTTCTAGCGAAGGCTTGGAATACACGGGCACCGTGCCAATCTCACGACCTTGATCGTTGATTATAGCAACGCGGCGCTCAGGATCGTCTTTAGGCGTATCGAGTGAAACGCCTATGGCGAGTACCGCCGCTCTAACGATTGCATCAATGTCATCGTCGCAAACGAATCCTGACTTATCAAAAAGCCGGTGGCCGTCTGCAACATCGAAAAAGTAGCGGGGCATTGGCTTATGTCGGCGCTCGCAATCCGCCCCGAAGCCAGCCTTGTGTTTTGCAGGATTTCATAGGGTCAGCCAGATCGGCGACAATCTGATGGATGTCTTTGCACTCTGGGCACTCAAAGGTGTGGATATGGAAGCCCCAACGGCCGGGAGTGACCCGCGCCAGCATCGTTGTTGTTTTGCAGATTGGGCACAGTGGTCGGACATGGAAGGACATGTTTGCGCGCCTCGATCGGGCGGGAGCACAACACTCTCAGTCACCGGATGGATGCCGTTACAGGTCCGGTGATGCAGTCATCATGCCGCATCGCAATACAGACGCCATGTTCAATTTTGCTCACTTCCACAAAGAAATTAACGATTGGTTTGTAGCCTCTACCTCGGCCTAGTTTGGAACGCTTGCCAGTTGACGATTTCGGCATATGAGCAGTATTGACCGGCAGGCCGAACGCCGAACATGCAAGGATGTACCGATCACCACCTTGTAGTGGCATCTACCGGTGACTGAGAGTCAGGTAATGCTCCCGCCTCATGCAGGGAAGCGCCGTGCCCTCGACCCAGCAATTCTTGACCGATATTGAGCGCCTTCGCTGCCGCCGTTGCCAAACGCGGATGATGCTAGAGCGCGTTTCATCGGGACCAATCGGTTTCGAACATCGGCTGTTCGAATGCCCCAAATGCGGTCACGTTGAGATCAGCATCATTGCATCTGACCCCTTAAAATCGACGGCAGCGGGTTGGCTTGCCGGTGAACTTGGAACGCCTAACTGAGGGCAACGCCATGCTGGACAAAACCAAGGTCCGCAATACACTCCTTGCGGTTCGCCAATGAAGCTCTCGGCGATTGAGCCAAGCAGCACCGGTCAAGACCTGCGAACATTTACGTGCCCAAATTGCAGTAGGGTTGAGCGGCACATTATCGATAGCGCGGTGACTGAGGCTTGGTTGCAGCCCAGGGCGTTCGGTGACGTGATGTACCGGCGCGAAGAATGTCTGGTCCACGCTTCGATCTGTCGTGAGAAGTCCCGTGCCTACCCGGCGCGTTCAGAACATTGGATCGACCGGGCGATCATATGGCATCAACGCGCGGTCCAAGCCGATCGCCGACACACGGTCAGCCACGAGATTAAGAACGGCAGATTGATACCCAAGCCCAAAGAGTAGTAAGGCCGCCTCAGTGGGCGGCCTCTTTCATGTTAGATGCGGTCGATTTCCGCCAATTGTCTAAGCAAATCGTCGTGTCGTTTCCGCTGTGTCGCCAGAGCAAGTTCAGAGTCAGCTATCAGCTGTCGATAACTCTCAAGCTTTCGTTCGAGGGTGTAACGCACAACCTCTGGGTCTAAGGGAGTCTTTAGCAGCGCAAGCATCGACGGACCGCGTTCGGCTTGGCGTGACTCGCTGGGGTGCTTTTCAACCGGCATCGCGTCGCCCTCAAATCTTGGGCGATAGATCAGCCCGATCAAATACCGGCGTCTTCTCAATCTTGCCCGGACCACCAGCGGGCGCATCTTCCGTCGCGTGTCGCAGCGCTTCAGTCTCGGCATCTAAGCCATCAACGGTTTCATTCGCCTGACTACCGGCGTCGTGCGGGCGTGCCGGAACTTGTTTGCCATCTTCGGGATCGTGGTCGCTCTCTGCCATTTAGCTCTCCTTGAGTGGAACCAATCCGCTCGCTTGCCCTGCGTTCCATCGACTCCCAACCCAACAATCGGCAACGGAAGCTCATGACGGATCATTCTGCCCGACCATCCTTAATCCTTGATTCCAGTTCTCGAACGCTTCGCAAATATCGCAGGCCTTCAATCGTAAGGGCTTTTTCGTCGGCTGCGAGCCTCTCGGCAAGATAGCTGATAACCTTTTCCCGCGTCGCTCTCTCTTCATCAGCGGTAAGGTTTACGATCATCCCGTAGGTTTTCATTACGCGGTCGACTGCTGCTGCCTGCTGCATCGTATTCGGTCGCTAACGGGAGGAAAGCGGACGTCGTCCGAGCAGTTCAATTTGGTCGAGATTGACCCATAGCCGACCAAAGCCCTCATTTTGAGTCGCCGTGGTCAGAGGCGGTTAGTCATTGTCTGATACCAATTGGAAAGAGCTTATTGCTTGATCAAGCAATCCGATGGCACACTGGAGAGATGAGGTCCGAGACCGCACTGCTCCCCAAGCGACAAGGCTATCCGCTTCGTCCATCGACGCTAGAGGATGCGCTTAAGCGAGCCGGTGTTTCAATTGACGTCCATCTCATTCGACAGGGGGGTACGCTATTTGACGCGCATTTTTGGCCGCCCAATCCCGATGCTCCCTATGAACGCCTTTACATTCGTGTCGGTTCGGTACCGGTAGAACAAGTGGGCGCTATACGCCGCGAGTTTGAGGCGACGACAATTCCTATGCTGGTAAAATGGATTGCGAGCATTCTAGCGCAGGACCCAAAATCACCTATTCGGCGCGAAAAGCAGATGCTCGACCTCCGGGTGCGTTAGTCTAATGCCCGTAATTGGCACGAACCGGACCAACCGGGTCGGTGCGTCGATGTCTGTTGATAGGGGAAGACCGGAAGTTAACGACGCGCTTTCAAACTGACGCGA
>Ga0116129_1000377_pt1 | contig 29397 bp, 23 predicted proteins | sample June2015DPH_17_2_FD_89732 | JGI IMG/M metagenome (GOLD analysis project Ga0116129, IMG submission 89732) | Peatland microbial communities from SPRUCE experiment site at the Marcell Experimental Forest, Minnesota, USA - June2015DPH_17_10 | ecosystem: Environmental > Terrestrial > Soil > Wetlands...
GTCTACGCGCCCAGTGTTCAACACGTTGCGGCCGCTATCCCCAAATTGATATTGAGGCGGAGTCACAAAGCAGGACGTATTGAACCACTCGCTCACCGACGGGTGTGAAAGTTTGCCACTGCAAATCCGGTTTGGCCATGATGTATTTCCGGCATTAGCGTTATCGCTGCCGAGAACCGGTGTAAAGGGCAGGCCTGATTCGAGCTGGTAGATTGCCGCTAAGGACCAGCCACCGGCTACGACAGATTGCCAGCCCGAGTCCAAGTAGGCTTTTCCATGTCCAAAGGGCAATGCCCACTCTCCGCCCAGGCTGTAGCGCACCGGCGTATTGTTATCGGAGGGCCCCCACTGAGCGCGAAGGTTATATGCGTTTTGGGGGGCATCTCCACCTCCGCAGCCATAACCACCTAAACAGAGCTCGCTGGACGGGTCTTGGATATCGAGTTCGCGACCGTATGCGATTGAAGTTAGGAAGGATACTCCGGAACTCATCTTCATTTCCAACTTGGTCGACATGCCACTGTACATGCTATAGTTTTCCGGCGTTGTCAGATTAATCGATGCCACTGTATAGGTTGCCAGCGGCCTTCTCTTTGTGGGTGATCCCGGTCCGTTCGTGAGCGGTTGATTGCCTTGGAGGTTTATGACCATATGATCTCCCCTGTTTGCTACGTAGATTGTTTCCCAAACGATCTTCCAGATTGGCCCTCATATGCCAGCTTCCGACATAGCCGGTGTGATAGTCCGCCTTTGTGAGAGCGTGCGCGAAGCGATCCTGTCCATGACCGAGTCGAATCTCGTTAATGGGACTACCAGTACTGGACTGATATTTTCCGGTCCTCAGCGATGCGCGGCACTGCGACATCGGGGTGGAAACAATGGCCCGATGCAGGTTGCATCCCTGTGCCGCGAGCGCGTCGATGTTAAGCGTCCGTGCGCACTCATCGCCGGCGTAGCCGCAGGAGGCGCAGCACAATTGGTCGGCAAAAGCATTCGCAAGGTTTGGCCGCTTCGCCGCACGATTCTCAGCGCTTCCCTCGTACCATGAAAGCGCCGCGGAGGCGGCAGCGGTCACAACCTCACAGCGGTTCATCTCTGACTACATCCTTCAGCATCGGCGTGTGAAGTGTCGGACAGAGCGACAGACATTGTGCGCGTTACGGTATGGAAGACGCCTTCCAATGCGCTGCTATAGCCGGGTCAGCCAGTGCTTTAATGAAAATGCCTCCGACGACCGAGCGGGCCTGGAATCCCATTTGCTTTCCGCTCACGGTATCGTAAAAGTCTGTCGTGGGAACTCGTGAGGGTGTTGTATCGGCCCACACCACGAGGCGATGAATGAGATCCTGATACTGCGTGGGCTGTGGCGCCAAGGTCGCCGTCCAGACCTGCCAGTCAAGCTTGGTGATTTCCTTGCGTCCATCAAGCGGCAAGCCGTCGGGCTGCATGTGTTTTGCGTAGAACGCCCACTCCGTTTGCAGGACACGCACCGGAAACAGATGCAGGTCTAGAAGATTATCCCAAACCAGGTTGTACTTCTGGCTCCATGTTCCGGGCTGGTCAAATGCAAGCTTATAGTGGTCCCCATCAATCGCCATGCGCTCCCACTCAGCAGGCATGGGCTTCACTACGGCTTCATAATGATTGGCCAGCTTTGTATCGCCAACGCCCTCCGCGATCTGAACAAACGCGCCCAATGCTTCGATCGCCTTGATAGAGAGATTGGTGTTGTGTGCCAGATGGCCGGCGAAGTCGTCTGTACTGAGCTGGTTTTCCGGGTCCATGCCCTTGTTTGCCAGATAATCTGCCCATTGAGTGAGCTGTGGCATGTAGCGGCGTGCGAAGTCATAGTTCCCTTCGGCACGGCTTAGCGCGGCAATCATCAGCAGTAGATTACCGCTTTCCTCCACCGGCATCTGGTTTTCTTCGTTAACCTCACCGCCTCCATACACCTGGCCATCGGCCAGGGGAAAGGTGCCGAGATCGTGTGGCGCGAAGGGAAACTTCCATCGAGGCAGTGCAGCATACCGCATCAGGGGCTCAAGCTGGGCTTCGAGCAGCTTCGGGTTGAACAACAGAAAGAACGGCGACGAAGGATAGGTAACATCCACGGTATCAATGCATCCGTTGCTGTCATTCTCTTTGGAAAACAACATCGGCGTTCCATCGACGTCGACTGCGAGCTTGTGTGCTGCGATCGTCTGCCGAAACAATAACGCGGCCAAATAGGCGTAATCGTCACCTCCGACCTTTCGCATGTCTGCCATCAGGTCGGCATCGAACTTGACCGCGCGCGCTTCGAGCGCAGCGTATTGCTTCTCCGAGGTCTCCAGCAGCTTTGCCTCGGTCATGCCGTCGCGCTGCCAGTAACTATGCAGTCTGCGTCCGAGGTATTCAATGGAGTAATTATCCGTGTATGCAAGGAGCACGTGCCGCTCGACGGGCATTGCTCCGACACTGCCGAACGACAGCTGCAGGGCAAGATGAGCTGCGCGATGACCGGTACCCCCGGCCGGCCGGGGGAAATCCAAATCATCTTCACCACTCAGGTTTCCAGACGTCACATATTGCTCTACAGCATTCGTGGTCAGCACGCTGCTAGGGTTCTCGCTCAGCGGAACCGCAAGGTGAAAATAGCCCCAGTCTTCACGAATGCGATCTCCCGACCGGTTCAAAATAGCCTGATCGCGGGTTCCGGTGCTCATTACATCCAATGCGGGGACGCGTTCCCTGGACCAGGTCACCTGCTCAGACGGATCATTGACGGCGATAGCGGGATCAATGTCGAGCATTAGATCCATCTGGTGTGGTTTGCTATCAGTGGCCACGGCATCCCAAGTGAGATAGGTCACCGGACGCGACATCACTTCGAGGTCCTGCGGAAAGAGCGGGGTGAAGAACGTTACGCGCAGCTGAACGCCCCCAGCGCTAAAGCGATAGCGTGAATGAAGAGGCGTAACCTCCACAGAGTCCTGCCGCATCGGCATCGTCTCGGGCATACGGAAGCCACGTGCCGATGTGCCCATCCAGCGATACACCTGGCCGTCGATGCGAACAAAACCACTCATCGGCTGAAGGGCCTCGGACCAGTGCTTGGTCGGAGCATCAGTAAGATTGTCTGCCATGGACCAGACGCTGAAAGAAGGGTCATTCGCAATGAGCGGCACCGCGGGCGGGCGATGTTGTTGAGCATTCAGCACCAACAGCCCCGTAGATGACACGAGAAAGGTCAGCAGAGAGTAAAAGCCGGATCGCATGCGGGTCCTTGAGGCAAAGATTTGGAAACTGACTGATTAGCTCAGTCGCTACCAGGTGGTGTAGCGTTCCGGAAGCAGGTCCGTGGTCTCACTCATGCGTGCGACAAGGGACTGCAGCACCTTCTCCTGTGCATCTTTATGATGAGGATCGTTCCACAGGTTATTGTACTCTCCGGCATCTTTTTTTGAGATCGTAAAGTTCACCCGACCGGGGTCTCTTACACAACGCCAACTTTCATTGACCTGTTCTCTATTTCGCGGGCTGGAGGCGATAAGATCAGGCTCGTGATCTAACCAAGGCCCTGGTCTTGTACCGCCATATCGAACATCGAGAAATGGAGTGTGTTGGTCCCATTGAAGGACACAGTCCCTTCCTGCCTGTTGTCCTGACTCACCATAGGCACTTCCGCTCCGGAATCGGATCCACTGTGTCAACCATGCGCGCGACTACGGTGTGCATCATCTCATCGCGAGCGGATCGGGCACCTGAGGAATCCCACAGGTTGTTGGTTTCAGCCGGATCTTTCTCCAGATCGTACAACTCGCCGACTTCCAGCTTTTGGTAGTACGCAACCTTATAGCGTTCCGTTCTTACGCAGACGGCCATCGGCGGGGGGGAGTAGAGAGCAAGCGAATCAAAGTACTCGCAGTAAACCGAATCCCGATGCTGGGTTGTCTGACCGGTGAGCAGAGGAGTCAGTGAACGACCCTGCACCCCGGCAGGAATAGACACTCCGGCGGCTTCGAGGAGCGTCGGCGCAAGATCGACCATCTCTACGAGGGCGTCGCTGCGGAGCCCAGCTTTATATCTCCCCGGCCAGCGGATAATCATGGGTACACGAATCGCGCCTTCATAGAAATAAGGTCCCTTTTCAAAAATACCGTGATCGCCCAGCATCTCGCCATGGTCGCTCATGTAGATGACGATGGTGTTGTCAGCCTGGCCAGTCTCTTCGAGCACCTGTAGCATTCTGCCCACCTCAGTATCTACCTGCTCGATCATTGCGTAGTAGGCCGCCTTTATTCTGCGATGATCAAGATCGCTGGTATTTACGTAGGAGACTCCATGTCCGCCGGTTGACGCCTGGTGATCTATCTGCTGATAAACGGGTTTATTCTTGAGTTCGCCTTCACGATAGTTAGGACTTGGTATATCTCCAGGCTTATAGTGATCAAGATATTGCTCAGTCGGCCAATAAGGTGCGTGAGGCTGGTAAATGTTTACCGACATCAGCCAGGGATTAAAGTCCTTCTGGCCCCGCATGAATTGAATAGCTCGATCTGAACACCACGCCGTTTGCGTATACTTGGGGTCGATGGGAACGCCCCATGCCAGCGCATCCTTTCCGTGCGGCGCATCGGGCCACTTGACCCCCTGCTCATTGAGCCAGACGCGCCACATGTTATGCCCTGGCCACGTATTGCTGATATCGTGACTCCAGTCAAAGACGCTGTAGCCATCATCTATGCGATGCTCAAGCCGACCGCCAAATGTTGGCGAGAGATGAAGCTTTCCGGCAAGGCCGCAGGCATAGCCTTCATCAGCGAGAATGCGCGTAATCAGGTGTTCGTCCGGACGAATTCGTTGGCCGAGGGCCCGCAGACCCGTGGTGTGCGGATAACGTCCAGTTAAAAAACTGGCGCGCGATGGAGAGCACACCGGGTTCTGCACGTATGTATGCGTCAGGGTTACAGACTCCGCCATCAGCTTGCGGATGTTGGGCGTGTGAATGACGTCGTTATTCAGACCTTCTATTGTGTCGAACCTTTGCATATCTGGACAGATCCAAAGGATATTTGGCTTTCTTCCGCCATTGAGTTCGACGGGGACCTGCGGCCAAATATGGGCCCCGGGTTGCGGCCCCTGCGTGTTTTCCTGAGCCGCGGCAGAACCAGCAGCCAAGCCACCTACAGCCAATAACGAAGACTTGAGTATATCGCGACGATTCATTTTCGAAAGCCTCCCGGTTGCCTTTCGCATGATAAAAGTATGACAAAGCACATCATTAAGAAGCAGGCGCTTCTACACGCCTGCTTCTTCAGCAAGATAGGACATGTTAGGCTCGTCGAAGGAAATGGAGACGAGCCTTTCTTTGATCTCTACCTCATGAGCTTCGGGTTATGAGGAAAAAGGTGCCAATCACTTTCCTTCTGGCCTTGGCCCGCTTCCCGTTTCAATGTTAGCGACACTCAGAACGATCTCCGTAAGCGACCATGATGCGTGGTCGTTGTTAAAAGATAAACTTGACCGCGAATTGTATCTCTCGCGGCGGCGGTGCAGGCAGTATGGCATTGAGCTGACCGAAAGTAGCATCGCTCATCGAAGTATCCGGTAAACCAAAGTGCGCCGTGTTGGTCAGATTAAACGCCTCAGCGCGGAAGTGCATACCGAGCCGGTCACCTAGCTTAGTCTCCTTATCGAGCGTGAAGTCGACGTTCTTGAGGGCCGGGCTGCGCACGGAACCGATGGTTCGCGACACATCTCCGAAGGTGAATGCGGGAGGAAGAGCGAATGCCTCGGTATTGAACCACTCGGACACCTTCTGGGCAAGAGGCCGTGAAGAGGAGAGCTTCGGACTTACCCCCGTTACATAATTCGGGCGGTTGCCTCCGTCCGTGACCGGCGCGGCCAAGGCCAGCGGGAAACCCTTCTGCTCAGTGAGGATACCAGATGCACTCCAGCCGCCCACCAGCCCGTTGACAAACCCATTCGAGGTCGACAAAAGCCTGCGCTCGTGGCCGAAAGGAAGGTCCCACACTCCATTGACAATGAGAGCCTGCGGGATATCATTCTCGGAAAGCGACTTTTCCGCAGCAAGGTCGTATGGGTTCTGCACACTCGTCGAATTGTTCGTGCCAATCGGCGCATCGTCGCTTGGCACATCCGACAACCACTTACTGACAGTATAAACGGCCAATAAAGTAATACCGTGCGTAGTTCTCTTGTTCATCTTGAGTTGCATCGATTGGTAGTTGGAACCGCCCCAGGTGCTGTTTTCGTCAGTTATGCCGGTGAATTGCGGATTCGGCAGTAACAGCTGTTGCTTGGTGACTGTGGCGCTCGAGAGGGCGCCAATACTTACATAAGGTTTGAAGGGATTCGGAACCAGAGATTGGAGGGCGGTTCCCATGCTCAGGTACTCCGGATTGAGGGTATTTTGACTTAAATTGCTTGTCAGGTGCAGACCGCGGTTTGCGACGTATGCGGCTTCAACCAGGATATTGGATGGAAGCTGCCGTTGGACACCGAAGTTCCACTGATAGGATTGCGGAGATTTTGGATGCGCATCCCACACGCTCAACGATTGCCCCAATGCCGTTGCCGCGCCGAGTGAATTGCCACTGGGCTTGACTAATCCCTGCGGATACGGATTGCTCAAGACATCGTTCGGAATCAAGCCGCCATTCAAAGAGGTGCTCCAATTTGTTGAAGAGCTATAGCCGGTGTCCGGGACGAAACCTACCGCATTGTTACTGATTTCAAGCGGCGCATAAACCATTCCAAAGCCTCCGCGAACGACGGTGTTTCGGATCGGTGTCCACGCCAAGCCGACGCGCGGTCCAAATTGATCTCTATTCCAGTCATAGACCGTCGCCGGAGTACCACTTGTTCCGGCAAACACGAGTCCCCCCGTCAAGCTTGGAAAGCTTGCGTTTGCCGCCGGACTCGGGACGCTGGGGTTGAAGTAATTCAGTTCGTCGCGTCTGTCCGCGTAAGGACTTTCTTCTTCGTATCGAAGGCCGATATTTAGCGTTAGGTTGGGATTCAGACGAATGTTATCCTCGGCATAGCCGGCCGCATACCAGTCCCTTATCCTGTTTCCAGCGCCAATGGGTATCGAACCTGAATTTCCGGCTCCAAGCAGCATGCTGGCCAGCCCATTGCCCGCAGTCGAGCTCGCAGTATTCGGGTTTGGACCTTGCGTTTGCGCCTGTGTAAATGAGAAAGTTCCCGCGCTTGAAGCCACGTTGAAATAGTTGATCAGGTGCAAGCGAACATCGGATCCGGCAATCAGGGTATGACGCCCGGCAATCTTCGTCAGCGAGGTCAGCAGACTATGGGAATCGTTGCCATTATGCAAATAGCTCTGCCCATTGGTACCAGCGTAGGACGAGATGTTCACTGACGGGAACATTGGAATTGTAATATCGTCGACAAAAGAGGTGGGGAATCCGAGAGACGCATTATTGAATCCGTAGCTGAGGGTTTGGCGGATTTGGAACCATCGGGCATAACCATAGTCAATCGTTAATAACAGGGTTGGACTGAAAGCGACTGTGTTGTCAAAAGCGAAGGACCAGTTGTGGAAGGCAGTTGTTCCAACTGCGCCGTTGCCACCCGATGCGACATTGCCAAAATAGTTCGGCTGGGTGAGGTTGGTCAGGAAGAAGCCGAATCTGCCAAAGAAGTGGTAGCGGCTATTGACGTTCTGGTCAATCCGGGCGCTGCCTGAGTTCTGACCAACGAACAAAGGTTTATCGCTAATAAAGTTGTTTGCGCCTGTATTTGGAGATCCCGTCGTGTTGGGCAACGGATAGTAATTCATAATCGCTTGTGCGACTGGATCAAGCATTGCAGATGGAATCTTGTTGCCGGGGAATGGGGTGCGAATATATTGGGATGGATTGGACGGATTGACCGTAGTCGAAAACGGGTTGTAAATGGTTACCAGGGCTCCACTGGAATTGAATGTCTGACTGAAATCTCCCGTTTTCTGGGCCGCCGTGGGAACCGTTGTGAGGAATGTAGCTCCTTGAACCCGCCTGGTCCCTTGATAATCTCCATAGAAAAACGTCTTGTCCTGGCCATGGTAAATCTTTGGAAACACCACCGGGCCGCCGACCGAAGCGCCAAACTGATTCATCTTGAACGGCGGAGTTTTTACACCATTGCTGTTATCGATGTAGTCGTCGGCATTCAGAACGTTATTACGAAGAAACTCGAACACTGCGCCATGAATCTGGTTAGTGCCCGCTTTGGTGGTCACGTTGACGACGCCGCCGCCGAACCGGCCATATTCGGCTGAGAGGGTATCGCTTTCGACCTTGAACTCCTGGGTGTCATCGACGGATGGAATGGTGGTGATCTGGTTGAAAAAGCCTGCGGTGCTGGGCACGCCATCGATCAGGAACTCATTGCTTTGGGCTCGGCCACCGTTGACTGAAAAGTCGGAATCCCACGTGGTGTTGACCGGGACATCGCCGAACTGGCCATTCGCTGCCTGGTTGAATGTAACGCCGGGCGTGAGTTGGATCAGGCGAAAGGAACTCCTTCCGTTGAGAGGAAGACTCGCGATGCTCTTGGCCTCGAGCACCTGGCCGACAGAAGATGTTTCCGCGTCGAGAAGCGGCGGCGCGCCGGTGACCGTCACATTCTGTGAGACAGATCCAACCGTCATGGCAATGTCGACCTGGGCGACCTGGGCGACCTCTAGGGTAATGCCGTTGCGGATGGTCTCGGCAAACCCGGTCTTGGCGACGGTTAGAGAGTATCCGTCGGCGGGAGGCAGAAGCGGAACAACATATTCGCCTGCCGCGTCGGAAACGGCTACGCTTTTAATTCCTCGCGCGGAATTTTCCACTGTGACGATTGCTCCGGCAACGACCGCGCCGCTGCTATCGGTAATGCGGCCAGTAAGCTCGGCGGTTTGCTGCTGTGCAGGGAGAAGAGGCGCAAGTATTGCCAACGCTATCATGCCAGCAATACTTGCATTCTTTGTCACATTTGCGCATTGGGTCGCTCTTCCCATGAGCGACTTCTTGGAGCTCAAAATGTGCATGATGCATTCGACTGCAGAGTGAATCATAACCCTCCTGAATGTAAACGTTTTCCGTTTTCGACCCCCATTGAGCCCAGACGGACTGCCGGCAAGCACTAGAATGAATCAAGATGAGGCAATTCTGCACAAGCCATTGAGGATTCTCGTTGACCGACAAGCAACTGTGAGAGTTCGGCTTAAAGTGTTGTCCTCCGATTGAGCTTGCACTGTTCTGGGGGAAGAAAGAAACTGGATTCTGAAGCCGCCTAAGAATAGGGTGCTGCGAACAGGATGTGCAATCGGTCATCCTGACCAATCGCAAGTAGTACATATGTGCGATCTAAGCTGAAGGCAGTGGTTCAGATTGATAAATCAACAGCCGCAATCAATGGTGCTGCCGTACAATCTCACAAACGGAGTTCCCTGGTTAAGTGCGTCGGTGCGAGAGAAGGCGATGAGTTGATTCGCATATTGATTGTGGATGATCACCTGGCAATGCGCGTTGGGCTTACGAGCATCCTCGGCGCCCAGCATGAATTGGAAGTCATTGGAGCCGCGGCTAACGGGGACGAGGCGCTCGCCATGCTGGAACAACGAATGACCGATATTCTGCTGCTTGACCTGCGCATGCAGCATATGGACGGAATTGGGCTCTTGGAAGAGGTGGTCCGGCGCCGGTATCCTCTCCGTGCCATCGTGTTTACCAGCTATGAAACGGATGAAGATGTTTATAGGGCTGTAAGCGCAGGAGCTCATGGCTATCTTCTCAAAGATTCTTCCGAGCAGGAACTGGTGGACGCAATCCTCGCCGTTCATTCCGGAAAGAGTTACCTGCCGCCACATATTGCTTCTCGGCTTACTGAGCGAATGCACCGCTCTAGCCTCTCCATGCGGGAATTGGAGGTCCTGGAGATGATGGCCAAGGGACTGACCAATAAGCAGATCGCCGCCTCACTTGGGATTAGCGACCATACTGTCCGCTCGCACGTTGCAAATATTACCGAGAAGCTGAACGTGGCGGATCGAACTGAAGCAGTTGCCATCGCCATCAAGCTCGGAGTTCTCCAGTTGCACTGATGAGTGCGCGCAATAGACGGCGCCGGTCGGAACTCTCGCTTTAGCGCGCGGAGGTTTTTTGGACCTGTCGAGCGTTACCTGCATGCGATATCTCAACCAAAGATGAAAGCGATACTATTGTGCCGTGCGAAATTGTGCCTGCAGAATAACGACGTTGCTATTAACATCTGCGCTGTTGCCGTGGGTGCTGAGTTGCGCTCGCGGATCTCATCCGATGATTTACTTCATTTCGCAGACGACAGCCGACGATCTTTGGGAACCGGCACGCGTAGGCGCGCTTGACGGCACCGTCCATTCCCCGTACAGCATTCATTGGACTGGTCCTCCCGGCGTGAACGATATTCAGGCGCAGATTCATCTGCTCGACGTAGCAGTCGATCGGCATGCCGCCGGAATCATCCTTGCCCCCATTCATCCTCTGGCGTTGATGATGCCCGTTCGCAGGGCGGGTCTGCTGGGGATACCGGTCGTGGTCATTGCTTCGCCTCTCCCCCTGGCCGCCGCGAACAACCTGTTTTATGTTCTGAACGATGAGGAAGAAGAGGGTAAGATCGCGGCCAGACAAATTGGGTCGCGGCTGGATGGAAAGGGTTCGGTCGCGATCCTTGGACTGAATCCAGATGACGGAGGTATGTTTGCGCGCATGCAGGCCTTTGAAGGGACACTTGCGCGGGAGTTTCCAAACGTCAAAATCCTCTCGCGACACCTGGAGCCGAACAGTGAAGCGCAGTCTGAGCAGACCGCACGCGCCCTGCTGACCTCAAGCCCCAGTCCGGATGCAGTTCTGGCGCTGACCGGTACCGCAACAAGTGGCGTTCTGCAGGCGATTGGAGACACAAACCGCGGAAAAAAGATTATCCTGGTTAGCTGCGATCAGCGTACGGGTACGCTCTACTATCTCTCGCTGGGAAAGGTTGATTCGGTTATTGCCGAAAACACCTATGCGATGGGGAGTCGAGCTGCTGAGATGATACTTGAAGCGAGGTCAGGAAGGCCGATGGGGGACACTCTGCGGATCAAGCCGATCCTAATTACTCGCGAGAACATGTACTCACCCGAGCTATTTCATATCCTCACACAGGACTTGAGGGAACGATATTGAAATTAAATCACAAGAGGTCGCGGTGGCTGCTGGGTTTCCTGTTGATTGCGGCTGGTGGACTGTTGATTTTTGGTGGCTTGTTCGTCCAGGATGCGTTGCAGCAACGGCTGCCTGACGGACCATTATCAGAAACTGGAAGCGCGGATGGGTGGAAGCCCTATGGCGGCGCCTGGGAGACAAAAGGCGAGGTGATTCATAATGACTCCTTAGAGCGCGGAGCGAAGTTCATGAAGGGTTCCTCGCATTGGGGCGACTATACATTCGAAGCCGATCTGGAGTCTTTAGGTCAAAACGGCCGAGTAGGACTGATCGTCCGCTCCACAAACGAAGAACGGGGAGTTGATTCCTACAGCGGATATTACGTGGGCCTGCGCTGGCCCGACAGCCGAATGATCATTGGACGAAGCGATTACGGATGGGCAGAGTATGCGCAAGTCAGTCTTAGAACCGCACTGCAGCCCCTTCATTGGTATCACTTGAAGGTAGTTGCGGTAGGATGCACAATTGCGGCGCAGTTCACAAATCCTTCGACGGGTGAAGCCAGTTCTATTTGGGCTAAAGACACTTCTCCGCATTGCGCGAAGTCTGGCCGTGTCGGATTGCGTTCGTTGTCAACCCTCAGCGCCTGGAGGAACATTTCGATTCATCCGGCAACGACAAAGGATCTTCAGCCTCTTTTAGAGGCGGTCAATCCGACCGAACAGGAATCGCCGCCCGTAACCATTCAGGATAAGCTGGATAACTTTAAGGAATTCTACGCCGATGCGGCATCTCAGCCAGACTCACGTATCGCTGGCCCCACGGTGCCCATTGATGAGCTGCGTGTAGCCTCCGTGCTCGGCAACAATGTTCTGTCAGTGCGCGGCAAGGTAATCCTCACCAGCCCTGCCCTGTTCGTTCAAGACTCGACTGGAGGAGTGTTCATCCCCGATGCCCAGACCGCAAAACTCAACATCGGCGATGAAGTGCTGGCGCGAGGACAAGCGATCCCCCATTCATTTAGCTCCGAGATTCACGACGCCAAAGTGACCATGCTATGGCCGAGCATCGCAGATCCACCTTTCTCAATTACGTCATTCCAGGCGGCAACAGGGGCTTTCGACGCACGATTTGTAGACTTGCAGGGTTATCTCGATAACACCATTGTGCAACAGGCTCGTCGTGTCTCTCTCGAATTAAGCGATGGGGATCAGAGATTTCAAGCGCTTCTTGAAGCCAGCAGCGCGAAGCCGCCGGTTCGCTTGCCCGCTCCAGGAAGCCGTCTGCAGATCCGCGGCGTATGTGTAACAGCCCCCCGATTCACAAAGAGCGTGGTGCCGTTTGTCATATTGCTGCGCTCCCCCGATGACATCAAGGTAATCAATGGACCGCCCTGGTGGAGTGCGCGAAACTTAATCTCCGGAGTCGTGGTAGCGCTCATCATTTCTCTGCTCGGATATATTCTTTATGCACGTGCAGAGCAATGGAGGCGTCAAGCAGTGATCGAGGAGCGACTTCGTCTGGCTCATGATTTGCACGACACATTGGCGCAGAGTTTTGCCGGGATAGGGTTTCAATTGCGGGCAATCCTCAAGAAGCTTCCCGGGGCGCCGCATCCACTTCGAGAACAGGTGGAGATAACTTCGGAATTGGTTCGACAAGGTCATCAGGAGGCGCGGAGAAGTATTTCCACCCTGAGGTATGACACTAATCGCGATCATATCGAACTGCTCCCAGCCCTGATCCAGGTGGCAGAACGGATGATCTCCGACGGCTCGATTGTGGTTGAAACATCCGTGAACGGTACTCCGCGCCGCATTCCGCTCAAGCTGGCCGATGTCCTGTTCCGCGTCGGACAGGAGGCGATTGCAAATGTAATTCGTCACGCGAACGCATCGCGCATAGAGATCCACCTCGACTACGGGAGGAACAAACTCCAGTTTGCGATTGAAGATAACGGAATTGGATTTACTCTGGATGAGGCCAATGCCGGAGGCTTCGGATTGAACGGTATTCGTGAGCGGGTTCTGACGGTCGGTGGAACCGTCCAGATCACTTCCTCGCCGGGAACGGGAACCCGGCTGGTGGTCGAGACTCCGCTCCCACCGTTATCACTGTTGTTCCAGTTGCATCCCTGGCTGGGGATCAACAGCAAGCATTGAAGGGCACCATCGCTTTAAGCTCGACCATGTGATTCGGTTGCAATGCCTAAGAGATTTCAGCAGGCTCGACTCAATGTTGCGGTCACCTAAAGCCTTTTCAACGCGCCGAAAGTTTCCTGAATCGACTCGGTCTTCTGAGGCCTGGGTCGCCGTTGCATTCGAGTCGAGCTCTCCTGGCCTTTGATAATGATGTTCCTTTTGGCGCTCACGCTTCTTCGTCCTCGATGCCCGCAATCCGGAACCGCGCGCCATTGGCCTCCAATGTGTTTAATGCGCTGCCTCTTGGATCAATCCGTCCCAGCATCATCCTTCGGTACCTCTTTGGTCGACGGCTGTGACAGTTGGAATGCATCTATAATGGTCGCGCGGCACGAGGAACAAAAACGGGATGCGTAAATGGGCCACGCTAATACTTCTTTGGGGAATTGCCTCCCCGGCGATCGCGTCCAAAACCATGTCCGTAAAGCAGATGGAGGATTTGCTGGTGAACCTCCATGGCAAGCCGGATGACAAGGTCGTTGGCGAGCTTGAGAATGTGCAGTTAACCGAACGCGTGAGCCTGGCGAGGCTGACACGCTGGGAGGCGGAGTTTCCCGGCAAGCGCGCGCATGAGCAACTGGTGAAGCTGGCCGATCTGTCGGCCTTTTTGGAGCCTCTTGGGACGGAGGTCATTGCCGATCCGCCCCCGGACCTCGATACCCAAAAACGGATGCTGTGGATGGCAGCGCAATACGTCAAGACGACGATGTCGCGGCTGCCGGACCTTTTCGCCACGCGGTTGACCACGCATTTCGAGGGCAAGCTTTCGCCCGGCCTGGGCCTTTCTGCGGCGTCTGTGACTGGCACAGGAAACCGGACGGTCGATGCCGCAGCGGTGAACATGGCGACGACCCTCACGGCAGATTCCGAAGGGTTGTATAGCAAAGACCAATACTCGAGGACGGTGACCTACCGCAATGGGAAAGAAGTGTTCGACACGGGTACGGGGAAGCAGAAAAATGAAGCGGACACGGGGTTCGGGCTGACCACCAGCGGTGAGTTTGGGCCGATTCTGGCAACGGTGATGGACGCCATGTATGGCAAGTTCAGGTGGTTGCGGTGGGAGCGGGGCGCGAGCGGGCCGGCAGCCGAGTTCTTCTATGCCGTGCCCAAGGATCTGTCGCACTACCGGGTGGGAATCACCATCGGAGACAAGGTGGAGGAACGTTTTACTGCCTACCATGGAGAGATTGAAGTTGATCCGGCAACTGGTGCGATCCTGCGGCTCAGCGTGGTGCCGGAGATGGCGGCGAACGACGGGATGAAAGCGGCCATCGAGGTGGAATACGCGCCCGTGAGGATTGGAGATCTCAGCTACATCTGTCCGGTAAGAGGCGTGGCCTTCTCGAAATATCTCCTTCCCACCATAGGGGCGACGCCAGCGGCAGCGACGCCGGTCGAGATCATGTTGAACGACGTAACCTTTACGCGCTATCACCTGCTCCACTCGGAAGCGCGCATCGTGGCGGATGGAAGTGAAAGCCCCGTCGCGAGCACAGGCAGCGAAGAGTTAGCGCAGGCATCGACGGCTTCTGCAAGCCCGGCTCCGGAGACTGCGCTCGCCCCGGCCGCCGCCGCATCGGCCAGTTCGCCGACCCCGGCCACGGAAGCGCCGGCCATGCCTGCTCCAACCCCGGCTGTAACCCCGACTGTTACCCAGGCTGGACAGGTGGCGGTGGCTCCAAGCTTGGCACCCACACCGGCCATTCAAACCGCGGCCACTCCTGGCACAATCCCGGCACCGGCTCCGGCTGCGGCGCCGATAGAGGCTGCCGCGACACCAGAGGCGCCGATGGCCGCGCCGACAAACCCAACGACAAACGCTCCCTCACCCGCGTTGCCAACAGGGATGATTTTGCACGCCAAATCCGACCTCGTTCTGGTGGATGTGGTGGTCACCGAGCACGATCGACCAGTGCAAGGGCTGGATCGCAGCCGTTTTCACGTCTTTCAGGATGGGCGCGAAAAGGCAATTGCCTCGTTTGAAGAGTTCCAACCGACCTCCGCGGCGTCCAACACGGCGATTGTGAGCCTACCCGCGCTACCACCGAACACCTACACCAACCTCCCAACCTATCCCCCGGCGAGTGCGGTGGATGTGTTGCTGCTGGACGGACTGAATACAGAGGCGCCCGACCAACTCTACGTGCGCCGCGAGATGATCCGCTATCTCAAGACGCTGCCGCCCGGGCGCCCCATTGCCGTCTTCACGCTGGGATCGAAGCTGCGTCTGGTGCAGGGGTTCACGGCGAATACAGGCAACGTCCTGGCTGGACTGGCAGACAAAGGCACGGCCGCACCGGCCTCGCTGCGGCCGTCGGCCGAGCAACAGAGTGAGGAACAGGCGGAGATGGACAGAATGGCCGATGCGCATCTGGAGGAGTGGGTCACCGGCAGCGTCCAGGATTTTATGAGTGAAGCCGATACCGCGCAGACGGGAATGCGCGTGGAACTTACCCTGGAGGCCTTTCGGCAATTGGCCCGCTATCTGAGCGGCATCTCCGTACGCAAGAACCTGGTGTGGTTCTCCGGATCATTCCCGTTACAGTTTTTCGCAAAGGTAAGCGACCCCATTGCGGGGATGAGATTAAACGCGGACGGAAACTATGAAAAGCAGATACGAGCCACAGCCGATCTGCTGGCGGCGGCGCGCGTAGCGGTATACCCGGTAGACGCCCGGGGAGTTCTGGGCCAGTCCATATTCAATGCAGCGAACCAGACGCAAAATTACGCGAGGGATTTTGCAGGGGCAAGTTCTATCACAAACAATAATCGACTTTCCCAGGACACCTCGATGGGAATGCTGCAAACGGGCGCCGAACACACCAGCATGGATGTTTTGGCCCAGGAAACGGGCGGCCGCGCGGTGCACGATTCCAACGGCCTGAAGGAGGCGTTCGCGGATGCGTTGAGCGATGGCTCGAACTACTACGCTCTGAGTTATGTTCCGCCCCAGGAGAAGGCCCCCAGCAACGGCGTCGAATTCCACCAGGTCGAGGTGAAGGTGGACGGAGGAAAATATCAGCTGGCCTACCGCCGCGACTACTACACCGAGGATGCGAGCAAGGCGGCGAACAACTCCGGCGGAATGCCGACTCCGATGACCGAGGCAGCCAAGCTGGGCGCGCCGCCGTCGACCCAGATTTTGTTTCAGACGCGGGTGCTTCCGGCCAGCGATCCCCAGTTCCAGGGAGCGGCGCTCAATAGCGGCCCGGCGGGCGACAGGTCCGCCGGGCTGAAGGGTGGGGCGCACCGGTATGTCGTGGATTTGAGTGTGAACCCGGCAGGCCTGACGTTTACCCAGGGCGGCGATGGGTCCAGCCGCGCGCAATTAGACTGCGCGCTGGAGGCTTATGACGCCGAGGGCAAGCCTGTGAACACTCTTGGCCGTGCGCTCGCATTCAACTATTCTCTGCAGCAATATCAGCATCTGCAAGCCACCGGAGGCACCGTCCCCGTTCGGCTGGCGCTGGATCTGCCGGCCGGCGGCGTTGCCCTGCGCGTTGTGGTCTACGACCCGGCAAGCGCCAGGACCGGATCAGTTGAGATTCCGGTGCAGGTTGCCGCGAGGTAGGCAGCAGGCGGGCTAAGCTTTCTTCCGAACGACCCTACCGGAAAGCCATTCAGTAGTTGAACCGGTAGCGAAATTCCCCATAAATCTGTCGTGGATCGTTCCAGTGGAAACCACCAAACGTCAAGCTGTTGTCCTGCTGCACGCGGCGATTTGCCACGTTCAGCGCGTTCGCGGAGATGGTGAGCTTGTCGGCGAAGGTTTTGCCCACGGAGAGATCGAACGTAGTATGGCTCGGCAGATACGGACCTGGATATTGTGCATCCGGCATGCCGAACAATCCGTTGGTGAAACCCGAGCCGTAGTAGACATTTGTTGAAGCGTAGACCTTCCGGGGCAGAGTGCCGTTGAAGCCCACGTTCAGTGTGTTTCTCTGGTCATGGTCTACGGGGGCAAGTCCCGGCGGAATGTCGAGCGGGCATGCCGATGTGACCGGGGTTGGGCAGATCAGGCCGCCGGTGATCGGCGAGGTGGCCCGCGCGATCTGGTTCGCATAGGCAAGGTGAAACTGACCGTGATGCAGGACGTCGGGAGAACGCAACGTCAGTTGCCATCCTTGAATCAGTGCCGATGACCAGGTAATCGGCCAAAAGAGATTCGATTCTCCAATGTTGTTGTGGTCCAGCCAGTTCTCGGCTCTTGTTTCATAGTTATTGGCAGTGAGTGTCCAGTTGCGGTAAGGAATCATAAGGCCATACTGCCATTGGATATCCCGCTCGCCATGAAGCGGCGCGAAGGTGAAGTTCTGGCTGTTGGCCAAACCGAGCAGAGCGCCGGTGGCCGTCGACAGCGGCGGAGCTTGGTAGTAGTAGCCATAGAAGCCGCTCAACACCCATTTCAGGCGTGGAACCCTCAAGGCTGCGCCAAAGCGAGGATCGGTTGCGTTCTCCGAGATGCTCGAGTTGAAATGCGTCTCGCGAAGCCCGCCAATCAAAGTAAACCAGGGCGTCAGCTTGAATTTGTCGTTGATGAACTCGGCAGACACCTCTCCGGTCGCGTCGATCGAAGAGGCCGGAAAGTTTGGCGAGCCATCCGTGAACTGGTTATCGAAAAAGTTGTATTGGTGCTGTACAAAACCATATACGCCGGCTTGAAGATCGTTCTTCCGGAAAGTGGAGTTCAGCTCAGCTTGCGCTCCGGCATAGTTGGCATTCTGCTGAACCTCTGAGATGACGGGAAAATCGTGGATGCCGCCCATATAATCGGCCCCATTGTAGTGATCAAAAGGCGAGACGGTGAGCAGAGTATCTGGATTGAAGGTGTGAATCCAGGAGAAGGTGGCGTAGCCATCCGGCTCACGTTCGGCGTCGTGCAGGCCGTAGCTCGGAGACTCGCCGGACGATTCCAGGATAAGGTTCCCCGAGGAGTTGGGATTCGGATCGATCGGGATCTGGTAGTAATCCTGGCGCAGTGAAGAGACGAGCCGATATTGATTTTTGGAGTCGGGATTGAAGATGAACGAGGAGAATCCTCCATAGCCGTTCACGGCATCGTTCACCACCTGGGGAATCGGGGTCTCGAGTCCGTAATTGCTGCGATTTCCGTTCAAGCTCGCATAGTAGGCAAATCGCTGCGTGTGTCCTCCGCAACTGATCTGGTTGTCGGTTTGATAGAAATTTCCAGCCGTAACGACCAGTTCGCACTCCCGGTCCCGCTCAAAACCGGTGCGCGGCACGACATTGAAAATCCCGTAGGTACGGTCACCATAGTCAGCGTCGTAGCTGCCGCTGAACACCTCGAGATAATCGATGTCGCGCGGGTCGATCTGCGGGCCCAGGTTGGTGGCAATGTTTGTGTTGGGAATAGGGACGCCATCGATCAGCCACTCTACCTGATGGCCACCCAGCATATGCAGCATATCGTGCGTCACATAGGAAGCGGGAACATAATCGGTGATCATCTCCATGCCGTTGGTGCGGTCCGCTCCGGGAGTTTGCTGGATGTCTGTGCGGTTCAGCATCGTCGTCGGCGTGGCACTGTCCGTCGTTGCCTCCACTCGCGTTTCCGACACAACAATGTCTTCTTTCACGCCTTCGAGGGCCAATTGGAAATGGAGCACCGGACTGGTGTCGGACTGAACGATTACGCCTTGGCTGACCGGCTGAAAGCCCTTCGACGAGACCGTTGCCGTGTAGTTGCCTATGGGTACGGAAGTGAATACAAACTCGCCGTTATCGTTGGAGTCCTGCGATTGGGTCCAATCCGAACCTTGAGCTTTCAGACTGACGTGGGCGCCTTGGATTGGGCGATGCTGAGGATCATGAACTATGCCGCGAACGGAACCGAAGATCGTGGCAAATGCGACTGAATCCAGAAGAAAAATAACTGCCAGGCAGCTGACGATATGCCTCATGAATAGTGTTTCCTCGCTGCGAATTCCACTCGGCCGCACCGGTCTTTCGGCTCATCGGGGAGCGTACAGACCAGCCAAACCGGCTCCAGAGGAGCTTGAAAAGACCTTTGAATCGTGTGATGAGAAGCGAACTAGCTGGCTAGTGCAGCCGCGGGTGGTCCGCGTTTCTGGCGGGAACGGTCGAACGAAATACGCCGCTGCGCTTCTGACTGCGTCTGACACGCAGGATGACTTTCGAGGGCCGCGTAAAATGCCCCAGCCGGGCTCGGTCCAATGGCGGGGTTTTGCACCTGTGTCAACTGCCCGATGTGCGGGAAGAACGGACATCTTTCAGCAGGAGCGGATACCTTCCTGGAGCCCGGATCGCCCTCCATCATCCGCGTCACGCAGTGATGGCTGCCATTTCGCCTGCAGCAGGCAGGCAGGTCGTTTTGTAGATTAGATGTGGCGAGCAGCGGCGCGCCTAGGAACAAGCCGAAGATCAGTAGCATGAAGATCGCTATCGGGCGCCGCATATAAGCTAAGAGTGTACGCGACAACGCTGAAAATCCAAAATCTGCCGACCATTCTTAGAGTGCCTCTCGCCCAGGCACGAGGCGAGTCGTAGGGGTCCTCGCAGACATCTTGCCGCCGCATCGCTCGGTCGAGTTCAGGGATCGCTCCCGGATCGGTTCTACGCCCGAACCCCTGGGAGTCTCGATCCAGAACGGCTGCGCTTGGCACAGATGACCGCTTAGCGGGCTCCCTGGGGCGATTGAAACGGCTCTCCCGCAGGAATGAATCTCACCGGCAGGTTGGGAAACAGCGTTCCTAGCCAGCGCGCGCACTCCTGCATGCCCGCCTCCTCTGATACTTCGTGCCCCAGAAGGATCAGCGCCTTCGGGCGGCCTTCCCCAGCCGCGTCTTGCACATACGGCACAGTCTCCCATTCCCGGGCCTCCCCAGCCACCAGCAGTTCGACGTCGTCTCGCTCCAGTGCCCTGATCTGCTGGTCTTCTCCTGAGGCCCCCGGATAGAGCGCCACTCCTGTCACGCGCAGCTTTGGATTTCCCACGATGCGGATCAGTTGCGCTCCCGTCCGCTTCTGAAGCTCGGCAGCGATTGCGCCGACGGTGGTCGCGGGCAGCGTGAAGACATGTTGCTCCGCTGCGCTTTGGTAAGCCCCCCACCCGAACTCTGCCACCACGCCGGAGAGGATCCCGTCCGGCTGCCGCATATGCCAGGTATCGTGAAACCGCCAAACCACCAGGTGGTGCTCGCGAATATAATTCAGCTTCTGCTGAAGCACCGGGTCCTTCGCCAGCGGAGCCTGGTCGTCGAGATGGTTATAGAACGTCGGCTCGTGCGTAATGATCAGATTGTTCCCGCTCGACACCGCTTGCTCAAGCACCGCATAGGTGTCCATGAACGTGGTCACAATGCCGGTGACTACCGTATTGGGATCACCGGCCTTGAGAGTATCCACGGTATTGGCCGGCGGAGTCGCCCCGGTCGCCGAGATGATGCGTTGCATGACCTCCCGAGCTGTCAGGCTCTTGCCCGTATTCTGCGCTCTGGCAGCCGCACTCACCCCGCACATCGCAATGGCAAATATCCAAACGCGTATCGACATACCTACTGATTATCGCGCCTCGGGGCCGCAGCGTAGATAGGCGATATCGAGCACGGGTGTGAGCACCGCGGGAGAAGGCATGCGACCGGAAGAATCCTGGTCATCGTTCGCACGCAAGTGAGCTTATTCTGGTTCGCTCGATTACGGTCTCTCGCCAGAGATTCGGACCGTAGAGTCAGGACTCCAAGTTCGACAGCCGACAGATGGCTTGCCGGGGGTTCGCCTCAGCGTGGCGCGAACATTTCTCCAGATCCAACGCGATCTTCACTCGGTTCGCTATAGCGGCTTTGAACAGAATCCCCCAGCAATTACCCAGATCTCAATGTGAGTGCCTGCGAGCATGATGGGCGTTCAGCTTTCGTCATTGGTCCAGACAGGGCCAATCGGAACGATCCTGAATAAGCGATTTCGGCCCGATTCACTTTTCCGGAACTGCCGAGCCTCAGAATGCGCTTCGGCGCTTATGTACCGGGCGAGTGTCCGAAGTTATCCGCTGCTCGACGCCGGACATCCACGCACTGGAATCAACACTTGAGACGAACCTCTCTACTCAAACCTCGATTGATTTCTTCTTTCCAAGAGACCGTCCAGTGGTATATATTTTACTCCAATAGAAGTTCTATGGGGGCAACGGTGGCTCGATCAAAGAAAGAACAGGAACTACTGCTCGGCACGCTTGATATGCTCATTCTACAAACGTTGGTGCTTGGCCCGGCGCACGGCCACACGATCGCGCACGTGATCGAACATACCTCGGACGATGTGCTGCAGATCGAGCAGGGGTCGCTCTATCCTGCGCTTCATCGTCTGGAGGACCGGAGCTGGGTTTCATCCTATTGGGGAACAAGCGAAAACAATCGGAAGGCACGTTTCTATCGGCTGACCGCGGCCGGTCGCAAACAGCTTACTGCGGAAACCAGCCGCTGGCAGGTTATGGTAGGGGCGATCGGGCGAGTGCTGGGAAATACGACTCGGACTGCGGAGCAGGAGTGAGGCATTCTACGGATAAGGCTTCGCCGCTCTCTGCGGCACAGTCATTGGGATGTGGGGCGCGTGCGCGCGCTGGATGCCCGTATTTCGCACGAGATCAACGACAACGTAGCGCGGTTTGGCGCCATCAGAGGTCAGGCGCCCGGCGCATATAAGGTTTGTCTATCGATTTCCCATCACCGCTGAGGTGCGCTCTGTTGACGCAGCCAAATTCGGATGACTAGACTCAACAGATCTGGATCAGGAGGTGCGCCGTGAAGCTCTCGGTATTCTGCGGAGTGAGCGTAGATGGCTTTCTGGCTCGGCGTGACCACTCACTCGATTTTCTGGATGCTGGCGGGCAGGAGCCGCACGGTTTCGAAGAATTCTATGGCAGCGTCGATGTCGTGGTTATCGGACGCAAAACCTTCGAAGTCGTGTCGACATTCGGCAAATGGTTTTATGGTACGAAGCCGGTAGTCGTACTGAGCAGTAGTGTGCTCAACTTTTCATCGGTCAAGGACGGAGTGGTCGAACAGATGTCGGGCGAACCATCCGAAATTGTAGCCCAGCTCAAAGCCCGCGGCTTCAAACACGCTTACATCGACGGCGGCGTCACTATCCAGCGATTCCTGGCGGCCCGCCTGATCGACCGAATGGTGATCACACGGGTACCACTACTGATTGGAACCGGCATCCCGTTGTTCGGGCCGGTACCGGGTGACATCAGTCTTCGCCACGTTGCGACGCGCTGCTATAAGGGTGGCCTGGTACAGAGTGAATACGGGCTTGATCCTGATCTAGGCAGTCGGATTCCGAAGGCAAAGAAAACGTCCGGGCGGTCGACCGTGCGCGAGGTCCAACCCCCTCCCAGTGAGTGGCTCAGCGGATCGAGCGCCGGTTGAAAATAGTCTCGTCTGTATGAAATGACCTCTTTCGCTCGAAATGAGAGCGAGAGTGGTCAGCAAGGCCATTGCGAGTCTTGATGACCATATTTGAAATCAGTATGTCTAGCACCTCGACCTCACCGGTGGGGTAAAATCTGCTCGCTCGTCATCTCGAACCCGTCGACAAGCATTGAACGTCGAGGTATGACCGAGAGTGAAGTCTGAAGCGGGGTTTCCGGCCTGTACGTAGTCGGAAGAGTCGGGGCTGCAATCGCCGCTGATACGCATGGCGCCGCGAATGGATTGCGCCGGCTGCCTGCGAGCCGCGAACTACGCTGGGAGCATGCCGAAAACGGGCCCGGGCCCCGTCAGGACCGACACCGCAAACGCCAGCGCTGTGAACCAGGGCCATGGACTGACGGGAATTAACTTTATTATGGTGCGAAAGGCCCTCAGCAGAATATCGCGAGTCGTAAGAAGGGACACCGCAAACGCTCCCGTTCCGTCGAGAGGATCGAATGCTATCGAATGCGAGAGATTGCTCCACTGTTTGCTTCACGATTCGGGTACGCGAAGCGCCCAGCTCGATCTGCACTGCAACCTCTATCTTTTGCGAACTGGAACGCGCCATCAACATTTTGGCGGCCTTTGCGCAGGCAATGACGAGCGACAGCGCAGAAAGGGCAATCAGCAGCTGAAGAATTGTACGTAGAGGGTTCGAAGAGACGACACTCGGCTACTGGCAGGGATCATTTCCATCCGCTGCAGCTGATCTTCGACCCGCGCTGCCGGTCGAAGATCAGCTGCTCATCAAGCCAATTCTGCAGTTTACCGGTGAGCTTCGACTGCGAGGTAGCTGCCAATCCCGGCGACTTGCACAATTGTCGAACGGCCTGGGGAATATCGGAAGCGATGTTCTCGAGAAACAGTCCCATATCCGCCATCCCAACACGTTCTTTCACCGCGGCTGGGCTGCCAAATCGCAGAAGAGCATCGCGGCGCACAGCATCCTGTGATATGCCGACGGTGATACCTTCGACGATATTCGGGGCAAGGCGGGATTGTAATATCTGTTTCGATCTTACCTCCCCCGCCGGGAACGGGAGAATGAGGTTCACGATACGGTGCCAGGCGACATTGGATTCCTTCATGCGTACCGCAGCATGGCGCGAACACCTTTCACCAGTTGTTCAAAGCTCTCTTCTGCCGTTTGCAGTTCTTTGCGTCCTGCGGCCGTCAGCTTGTAATACTTCGCATTTCGCTTCGTTTCCGTCAGAGCCCATTCGGAGGCAATCCAGCCGCTCTGCTCCATGCGGTGGAGCGCCGGGTAGATCGATCCCTCTTCCACCTGGAGCAATTCATCCGATGCCGTTTGAATGTGCAGGACAATGCCGTAGCCATGCAGCTTGTTTCTCTGCGCCAGTGTCTTGAGTACCAGCAGGTCCAGGCTTCCTTGTAGATCATTCCTCGCCATCACCAACCCCTGTACATCTTGGTATTGAAAATAATAGCCCTAGAAGTGTATGCCTGTCAACATAGGGCGCCGGGAACACCGCGGTGCTGAGAGCCAATGGCTGCTCTCGAAGAACACATTTTGGACACATTCTACTTACCAGAATGCATCTCTCAGCACCACGTTAGAACAACTCTCATTACATAAAGCGCCTGCTTGCGATTTGTTATGCCGGAGGTTCGATCCCGTCTCTGGCCCGACAACAGGGAATTGGGTGGAATATGGTGGCTCAACACCATTCTTCAGGTAATCCTTTGTTTTCATTGAGATAGGAAATCTCGCGATGATCGTCAATCGCTCAAGTTATTGATTCTAAAGATAGTGGTAGGCCGAATAGCCACGATTGTTCGTGCTCGAAACTTTACTTCACCCCTGACGAAGCGCAGGCAGATGGGTTCGTGGAGAGTCGATGAGCTTGGACTGCTATACTAACACTGAGCCGATCAGGCAAGGTAATACTCTTCCTGGTCAATGAGGAAGAGAGGGGCGCCATGAAATCCGCTCTTACCAGCAAAGGCCAAATGACGATTCCCAAGGCCGCCCGGGAGCATCTTAGGGTTCGGCCAGGAGATCGAGTCAAAATCTTCCTTCACCCTGATGGCACGGTCGTCCTGATCCCGAAACTGCCCGTCTCCTCCCTCAAAGGCATGTTTGCCGGCAGGGTCGACAAACCGGTTTCCGCAGAAGATATGAGAGCGGCAGCCGAGGAGGGCGCTTCCGAGGAATTTAGGCGATGAAGGGTTTGGACACCAGCATTCTGATCCGCTATCTGACACAAGACGATCCGGTTCAATCGCCCCGCGCCAACGAGATTATTGATCGAGACTTATCCCAGGAAGTGCCGGGGTTCGTCAGTCTGGTAGCCATCGCCGAAGTCGCCCGGGTGCTGCGTTCAAGGTACAAGGCGACACGCCAGGAGATCGTCACTGCAATCGAGCGAATCCTGTCGAGCGACAGTTTCCAAGTACAAAACGAGCAGCAGGTCTATGAGGCGATGATCGCTCTGAGGACTGGCGAGGGGACATTTGCAGACGCTCTGATCTGCGCGCTTGGGGCCTGGGCCGGCTGCTCTTCGACCTTGACCTTCGACGGCAGTTCTCAACTGCCTCATTTCGAGGTCGTCTGAGTTCGGTGAAAGAACAGCCAAGCCATAGGCGAAATTTCAATGAGAAGTTAGCCCGTCACGCTGCTAGATGAATTCGTTAGCATTCTGCTTTCAGTCGCTTTATATGAATGGTCTGGGAGAGAGGATTTGAACCAGCGACCTTTGGGCTATGAGTGACGTAACAATCTTATTATCAACTAGTTAGAAGGCATAGTCGGTAGCTTCAAAGAGCGCTAAGTTGTTGAAAATAGGTTGGTCGAATTCTTTCGGTGGGTTGGAATTGGGTTGGAGAACCCAAAGGTCGTTGGAGTGGCGGCTCTTAAAATGTCCTTCCCAAAGGTCGCTGGCTGTCGTGGGGTTGAACCGCTCGGTCGCGCGGCAGGTCCGCGGAATCGGAATTTAGTTTCCCCCAATCCAATATCGCTCTATGAGAGAGAAAGGTCGTTATGAACCTTGAGCTGCAAATCCCGGAAGAGGTTGCGCACCTGCTCACGAGCGAGTATGCGGATCTGCCGCGGGCGGCGGTCGAGGCGCTGGCTTTGGAAGGATACCGCTCCAAGCGGTTCTCCGAGGGACAGCTCCGGCGGATGCTTGGGTTCTCCTCGCGATTGCAGGTACACGCCTTCCTGAAGGAACATGGCGTCCACCTGCACTACTCTCTGGAAGATCTGGATCAGGACCGCGAGACCTCGCGGGAGCTGGAAGAGAAGGTCTCCGGGAATCCTCGTCTGACATGATCGTAGGTGCGGACACTTCCCCGCTCAACTACTTGATACTGATTGGGCAGATTGAGATCCTTCCCTACTTCAACCAGCAAATCCTGATTCCGCCCTTTGTTTGGGGAGGAACTGCAGGATGTCGGCACGCCTGGTCCAGTCAGGGCATGGGCAGCTCGGTCACCTGATTGGCTGGAACGGCACGCATTGCAGACCCTACCTGATTCGTCACTGAATTTCCTCGATCGTGGCGAGGGGGAGGCGATTGCGCTCGCGCTCGAAGTTGGAGCTGATCGCAGACGAAACTCTCGCGCGGGAAGAGGCTGAAACGACGGAAAGTTTCTGTAATCGGTACGCTGGGCGTATTGCGTAACGCCGCGCGCGCAAACCTTTTACGGCTGCCGGAAGCTCTTTCCAAATTGCAACAGACAAATTTTTACGTTACTCCTGAATTGATCCGATCGTTGCTGGAAGAAGATGCATTGCGGCGGAAATAAGAGTGGCTAATTATTGAGCAAGTGCCAGCCATTCATTCTTTTCCAATAAAGAGACGATAATTCGCACGTTCCTAATGATCGAATCTAGTCGATTGGGAAATGTGTCGTTGTGATGACAAGGAGGAGACAACGCTCCGCGCTGCGGTCAGCCACGTCTCCGCTCTTCCGCCGAAATTCTGCCGGGATGTAATGAAACGGATTCCTATCCTGCATGGTTGGTGCCTCAACATCGGAAAGGATGGAACCGATTGACTGCCTGTGCATGATCGCCGGTTTATCCCAATTCCTATTGTCTTAACCGCCATTCTTGGCGGCTGCAGCGAATTGAGCTGTGTCCCTTTGGAGTTGTTGCTGCATATCCAACATCAAGAATGCCACGGTGATTTTCGCCGAGTTCGGTTGAATAGCGCGCCACAACGCCGACTGGCTGTGTATCGGTCCAATTCAGATCTTTGTGATCCACATATTAGAAGCCAGGCGGGGTATCCTTCACGGCTATGTCACGGAGGCGCTGAAGAACAAGCGCGGGATTCTTGGAATACGAATACGTGAGATGGAGAAACACCCGCATCGCCTCCGACCGTGTCGGTGCTTATTCCAATCCTCACTCATTCCGGCGAAACGTTCGTTCCATCCCCTAGATTTTCAAATCCGAAGATGCTGTGACGAATCAAGATGTTTGCAAACACGAACAGCAGCAATCCAACATGAGAACCCCCTGACGTATCCCTGGTCGTACCTAAACGTGCCACTGGTGACGCAAAAGCGAGAATAGCATCCGCGCGCCAGTGGACAGAATATCGGGATTTGCCGCAAAATCACGCATTAAGATGTTTAATATCAACGATATGGAATCCATCCCTCTTGCGTTGATTTGCAATGGCAAGACTACGGAGCACTTTGGGACGTCCACCATCTTCCGGTTCGCTTTCTTCGTCGTCGGATTAGCTCGGCTTGTCTACGCGGCGGTGGACGTGGCTGCCGGCTTCCGTATCCGCGCTGGGAATGAGGATTCCTTCCACGCCCATGGAGTAAAAGAGGTGAGGACAATAAGCGTATTCCGCAACGCTCCTTGCCTGCCCGAAACTCTCGTCAGTCATAGTTTCCTCACGATTGGCTTGAATAGAGCACAAATCATCGGAGGAGCCCACGGTGTCCTGAGCATATGCCAAACCGATTAAACAAGTGAATATGCTTTTGTATTCAGTAGCTTATGGAAAGTTGTTAATTTTACTCAGTTTATTGAGATAAAGTACTAGGCGTAGAGAGAGAACGATGTATACACGTCCAATTCTTGCCCTTCTGTTGCGCCATATTCAGGAACCGCGGCGGTTTCTTCAGGTTCTCACGGGGCCGCGTCAGGTGGGCAAAACCACTTTAGCGCGGCAGGCAATGGAGGATTTCGGAGAGCATTCAACCTATGCAACGGCCGACAATCCTGCCCCCAGCGATTGGGTGTGGCTGGAACAACAGTGGGAGTTTGCCCGGTTGCGGTGCAGGCAAAGCGGTTCGTGGCTTTTAGTTCTTGATGAGGTTCAGAAGATTCTCCGGTGGTCGGAAGCCGTGAAAAGGTTATGGGACGAAGACACGGCAGAAAAACTTGATCTGCGCATCCTTCTGCTCGGCTCTTCTCCGCTGCTGATGCAGCGCGGTCTGTCGGAGAGTCTGGCAGGGCGTTTTGAAGTTCTGCACACCGGACACTGGACATTTGCCGAGATGCAAGCTGCATTTGGCTTGTCGGTGGAGCAATACATCTATTTTGGCGGATACCCTGGAGCCGCGCCGCTCATTGAGGATGAGGACCGCTGGCGGAGCTACCTGCTTGACTCCCTGATCGAGACAACACTGGCGCGTGACATTCTGCTGATGACCCGCGTCGATAAACCGGCTTTGCTGCGGCAGTTATTTCGGCTTGGTTGCGAGTATTCTGGCCAGATCCTTTCCTACCAGAAGATGCTGGGGCATTTGCAGGAGGCCGGCAATACCACCACCCTGGCTCATTACCTGGACTTGCTGACGGGGGCAGGGATGCTTTATTGCATCTCCAAATACTCTGGACAAGTGGTGCGACAGCGCGCGTCGAGTCCCAAGCTTCAGGTTTTGAACAGCGGCTTGAGAACGGCGCAGTCTCCCCGTACTTTTGCGGATGTTCGACAGAATCCTGAGCAGTGGGGAAGAATCGTGGAATCCGCGGTAGGCGCGTACATGAGCGGAAGTGCTCTCGCAGGAGAGTACGAGATTTTTTACTGGCGGGAGGTTTCTAAGGAAGTAGATTTTGTCCTGCGACGGGGTGACCAGTTGATTGCCATAGAAGTCAAGAGCGGGCGTAGACGGGAATCGTTGCCGGGCATGGAAGCCTTCGACAAGGCGTTTTCTCCGACAAAAAAGCTTCTGGTTGGAACTGGAGGTATCCCGGTGGCGGAGTTTCTGAAGATTCCTGCCAGCGCTTTGTTTTAACCGTGATTTCTCAACTGGTAGAAGTCACCAGCAAGACAGAGCACAAAAGAGACAGAAACCTTCCGAAGCGCCCCAAGGCTGAACCGCGCGCGGCAGCAGCCGGGACACGCCGCACGATCAGTTGGACGGCAGCCCAGTTTCGATCAGGATGGGGCTGTTTCCCACCGGCACAACACCGTTTGCGATCGTGTGGCTGTCGCCGGCCAGGTCGCGATACTCCACCATCGAGCTGGGCACTGCATCACGGCCAATGTTCCGGGTCGAGTTCCAGACGATCTCCGCCTGGTAGCCGCCCGGCCGCGTCAGGCTGCACCTCCAGGTTCCATGGCGATCTGCGCTGCA
>Ga0116129_1000380_pt1 | contig 29273 bp, 25 predicted proteins | sample June2015DPH_17_2_FD_89732 | JGI IMG/M metagenome (GOLD analysis project Ga0116129, IMG submission 89732) | Peatland microbial communities from SPRUCE experiment site at the Marcell Experimental Forest, Minnesota, USA - June2015DPH_17_10 | ecosystem: Environmental > Terrestrial > Soil > Wetlands...
CAAGCAATTCCGACGGGTCGCCACCCGATACGACAAATTGCTCGTCAACTTCATGGGATTCGTCAAACTCGCCGCCATCGCCATCTGGCTCAAATGACTAATTCGTCACCGCGCCCTAGCAAACTTAAGGTTTCTATTGCGGCTTAGAATTTGAAGTTCCTATGACGAGGTTACCGCGAAACCGATAGGAACTTCAAATTCACCGCACTAGTCCGGGGCGCTTATCAACCCTTCCCGTACACCACATCCGCCCGTTTCTCGAAGGCCGCTGAAAACCGCGCAAAAGCCGCATCGAACATCGAGCCCATCAGCAAGGCAAGCATCCGGCTTTTGAATTCGTAGGCGATGAAAAAGCCGACATCGCAGGCGTTGTCGCCCTTCGGTTCAAAGGTCCAGCGATTTTCCAGATTGGAAAACGGCCCGCGCAAATAGCGCACGGTGATCTTCAAGTTAGGACGGTCGAGCGTCACCTCGCTGGTAAAGCCCTCTTTCACGAGCTTGAACGACACCGTCATGTCTGCAACGACGATCTCCGTGCCGTCCGGCTTCGGCGTCCGTTGGCGGATTTTCAGCGACTGGCAGAGCGGAACGAATTCAGGGTATCGCTCGACATCGGCGACGAGGTCGAACATCTCGGATGCACTGTGAAGCACCCGGCGTTTGTTGGAAAAGCTCGGCATCGCCTTATCGCACGAGCGCCGCGCGCGCCGCTTGCAACCGCGCGAAATCTTCGCCGGCGTGATGCGATGAACGGGTCAGCGGGCTCGCCGATACCATCAGGAAACCCTTGGTATAGGCGACCTTCTCATAGCCCGCGAATTCGTCCGGGGTCACGTAGCGCATCACCGCGTGATGCTTTCGCGTCGGCTGCAAATACTGGCCGATGGTCAAAAAATCCACATCCGCCGAACGAAGGTCATCCATCACCTGCAAGACTTCGTGACGCTTCTCGCCGAGACCGACCATGATGCCGGACTTGGTGAAGATCGAGGGATCGATTTCCTTCACCCGTTGCAGGAGGCGGATCGAGTGGAAATAGCGCGCGCCGGGCCGCACACTGAGATATTGCGACGGCACCGTTTCCAGATTGTGGTTGAACACGTCGGGTTTCGCCGCTGCGACGACCTCAAGCGCGCCGTCCTTGCGCAGGAAGTCCGGTGTGAGGATTTCGATGGTCGTATCCGGGCAGCGCACACGTATGGCGCGGATGGTCTCCGCGAAATGTTGAGCACCGCCGTCGGAAAGGTCGTCGCGATCCACGGACGTGACCACCACATGCTTCAACCCGAGCTTGAAGGTGGCTTCCGCGACATATTCCGGTTCGGCGGCATCCAGCGCGCCCGGCATGCCCGTCTTGACGTTGCAGAACGCGCACGCGCGGGTGCAGGTGTCGCCCATGATCATAAAGGTCGCGTGCTTCTTGTCCCAGCACTCGCCGATATTGGGGCAACCCGCCTCCTCGCAGACCGTGACGAGGCCGTTTTCCTTCACAATGTTTCGGGTGTCGGCATAGCCGCGCGTGGTGGGCGCGCGGACACGGATCCAGTCCGGCTTCGGCGGCGACAGCGCGTCTGGCCGGTTCACCTTTTCGGGGTGGCGCGGGCGCACCGGCGTGGCGGAAACGGTATCGACGATCACAACCATGGGGAATCCGTACTTTGCTAGACCTAGCTAATCCGGTGGACCGAGAACCGCAACCGCTCGCTTTGGCCGGTGCGGTCTCCTAGCATACCAGCCCATGCCTCAAAACTCCGTCCGAACCGGCCCGAAACCCGGCAAACAGCTCAAAAGAGCTTTCTTTAACCGCAGCGTGCACGAGGTCGCCCCCGATCTGATCGGCGTGACGCTCCTGGTCGATGGCGTCGGCGGCATCATCGTGGAGGTCGAGGCCTATCATCACACCGAGCCGGCCGCGCATTCCTACGGGGGACCAACGCAACGGAATGCCGTGATGTTCGGACCGGCTGGATTCGCCTATGTCTACCGCTCCTATGGCATCCACTGGTGCGTCAATTTCGTCTGCGAGAAAGCCGGCTCGGCAAGCGCGGTCCTGATCCGGGCGCTGGAACCAACCCACGGCATAGCGGCGATGCGGCGCCGGCGCGGCCTCCACGATGAGCGATCGCTGTGCTCGGGTCCCGGCAAGCTGACGGAAGCGCTTGGCATCACCCACGCCCATAATGGGCTGGCGCTCGACGCCCCCCCGATCGCGCTTTACGCGCGCGCCACCAAGCCGGAGGTCGTCGCGGGCGTGCGGATCGGCCTCACCAAGGCGGTCGACCTGCCCTGGCGGTATGGGCTGAGGGGCTCAAAATTCCTCTCGAAACCGTTTGCCGAATAGATCGACAGTACCGAGGACGGGATCACACTACCGCGTTTTGCTGGATAACCTCGCGGTAGAATGACGCCGAGAGCTTTGGCGTACGGCGCTGGGTCTGGAAGTCGACGTGGTACAGCCCGAAGCGCTTTTCATACCCGTCCGACCATTCGAAGTTGTCCATCAGGCTCCACAGGAAATAGCCACGCACCGGCACCCCTTCCGATGTCGCGCGATTGAGCTGCGTCAGATAGTTGCGCAGATACATGATGCGATCGGTATCGTAGATCTTGCCGTCCTCGCCGGGCTGGTCCGCCGCCGACGTTCCGTTCTCGGTGATATAGATCGACTTCACATTCCAGAGCTTCGCGACGTGACGCGGCGCCCAATACATCGCCTCGGGGCCTATCCTCAGCCAGTTAGAATCCATTCGCGGAAATGTTGCCGAGAACGGCAGCAGCGCAAAATCGTTGCCGCTTTCGCCGGCCACGACGTAGTGATGGGGCACGTACAGGTTGAGTCCGATAAAATCGATCGGCGATGAAATGGCCTTGAGGTCTTCCGGCGTGAATGTTGGAGCGTTACCGCCGGCATAGGCCAAAAAGGCTTCGGTGTATTTTCCCTCCAGGATCGCTGTCAGGTAGCCGGCGTTGAGTTCGCGCGTGGCGATTTCAGCCGCGCGGATGTTGGCCGGCGTCTCGATCGCCGGAATGCAAACCTCGATATTCTCGGCCGGGCCGACCTTCGTCCCGCTTCGCCCGTGCGCCCGGATCGCCTGCACCGCCAAACCATGACCCAGCGCCACGTGGTGGCGAACCTGATTTATTTCCTTCTGGGGCAAGGTAAGGCCCGGCGCATCGAAGCCCATGCCAAAACCGGCCTGAACCAGCCTGGCGCACTCGTTGATCGTGAAGATATTTTTGACGCGATCGCTGATCCGCTCAGCGACATATCCGGCATAATCCGCAAATGCCCGCGAGGTGTCGCGCGACCTCCACCCGCCGTAACGATCCTGAAGTGCTTGCGGAAGGTCCCAATGATAGAGCGTGGCAAACGGCTCGATGCCGTTGGCCAACAATTCGTCCACAAGCCGCTGGTAAAAATCGAGCCCCTTGGGATTTGGCGCTCCAGTCCCTTCCGGGAACACGCGAGGCCACGCGATCGAAAAACGATAGGCTTTGGCTCCCAGTTCCTTGATGAGCTGAACGTCCTCCTTGTAGCGGTGATAGTGGTCGTTCGCGACGTCAGCCGTGCTTTGATCGACGACTTTGCCCTTGAGGTGAACGAAACGATCCCAAATCGAGAAGCCGCGGCCGTCTTCCCTGACCGCACCTTCGATCTGGTAAGCGGAGGTCGCGGTTCCCCACACAAAATCGCCCGGAAAGCCGGCGAGGGTAGGCTTCGGAAAATCGACCGTTGCCCTTGCGATGCCCTCGGCCGCTTCGGCAGGTTTGGTCGAAATTCCGAGAGCTGACCAAGCTGCTATTTTGGCAAAGCGGCGGCGGGAGAATCCTTTGAACAGCATCACGTCACTTGTTGTTGAACGGGACGGCCTTTATTGGTGATAACGATTTGCTATCACGATCCGGTGTTACGTTCGACCCCGTCCATTGACCGCGGACGGCAGGACCTTAATCGACAGTGCGGCGAATTTGAAGCCGCACTAAAAGCCATTAGTAACTAAAGCTCCTCTGATTCCGAAGTTCGCATCAGAGGTTGCTGCGGTGCTCGCGAACTTCGGAATCAGAGCTCTAGCGTTTCAGAGCTTTAGCCTTGCGGAGGATAGAACCAATTTCCGCTCGCGCGCCGCTGGCGCTTCTCTTGATCTCGTTGACGATCATAGCCTCGGTTTGGTGGTGGCTGGCCGAACCGGCCACGCTGACGCGCGCACCGATCGATGCCGGTGCCAAGCTCGAATGCGTGTCCTACGCGCCATTCCGGGATAACCAGACGCCGTTGAATCCCGCAGTGGAAGTGAGCGCGGAACAGATCCGTGAAGATCTCGTTCAACTGGCCGGCATATCGCGCTGTATCCGCACCTACTCCGTCGACAACGGCCTGGACAAGGTGCCCGAACTCGCATCGCAAATCGGGCTGAAAGTCTTTCTCGGAATCTGGATCGGCAACAACCGCTTCAAGAACGCGCAGCTCGTTGATACTGCAGTGGCGCTTTCACAGAAGTACCCGGACACGGTCACGGCGATCATTGTCGGCAACGAGGTATTGCTGCACGGAGACATGACGCCGTCTGATCTGCGAGAGCTGCTCCTGTCGGTCAAAGCGCGGGTCAAGGTGCCCGTGACTTACGCTGATACCTGGGACTATTGGCTGCGCTATCGCGATATCCAGGATGCCGTGGATTTTGTGACGATCCACGTCCTGCCCTATTGGGACGACATTCCGACCCGGGCCGAGAATGCGGCCGCACAGGTCGCGGCCATTCACAAGCAGGTATCCATCGCCTTTCCTGGCAAGGAAGTGCTGATTGGTGAAACCGGCTGGCCAAGCATGGGGCGCATGCGCGAGGGAGCGCTTCCGTCACGGATCAACCAGGCCCGCGTGATTTCGGAAATCCTTGACGTTGCCAAGCGGGACAACTTTCGCGTCAACCTGATCGAGGCGTTTGACGCCTCCTGGAAGCGATATTGGGAAGGCACCGTTGGCGGCTACTGGGGTCTGTTTCTCGCAGATCATCAGACGCTGAAATTTCCGTCCGGCGTTCCCGTCAGCAACTATCCCCTGTGGAAGCCACTGATGGGCAGCGGGGTCATTTTGGCGACCCTTGTTTTCGCTGTGGCCTGGTTCAGTCAGAGGTACAAGCCGTGGAAACCCCGGCTTTCCTCCTGGATCGCCGTCGGCGTTTCGGCAACCGTCGCTGGCGTCCTGTTGGGGATCGCGATCGACAAGATGACGTATGAGAGCTTTGGATTGGGCGGCTGGCTCAGATGGGGTACGCTGCTTGCGGCCTCAGCCGCGGTGCCCTTGCTGTGTGCCAATGCCTTGATGTCGGGCCGTGCGCTGCCCGCGTTTCTGGAGCTGATGGGCCCGCGCGAAAGCAAAATCCAGTCATTCCCCACATTTGTCCTCGGCATCGTTCTGATGGTGATCATCGTGATCGCAACGGGAACTGCTCTGGGCTCGGTGTTTGATCCACGTTGGCAGGACCTCCCGTTTGCCGCGCTGACGATGGCGGCGGTACCGTTGGTTGCTCTGTCATGGCTCAACCGCCCTCGAGCGGGCACCCGCCCGATCGCCGAGACGGTGTTTGCGGGAATTTTCTTCTTCAGCGCGCTCTATATCGTCTTCATCGAGGGACTTCAGAACTGGCAAGCGCTCTGGACCTCGGGCGCTTATATTTTGCTGGGCCTGTCGATGTACGGGGCCCGCAGCAAGGAAGGGGTTGCGCAGCCCGAACCCTCCATTTCCTGAGCAAGACGGGTTGGCATCCGGAATGCCGGGTCGAATCCCAATTCGCGCACAGCCTTCTCTGACGACACCGCGCCATCATCTTCGGCGACGTTGTAAACTCCGTCACCTTTGTCGACCGCGAGTAGCGCGGCATGAGCCGCCGCATCCACGTGAATCGATGGCGGCTTTGGGGGCCCCTCGTACCAGGTGTTAGGTCCATAAAGATAACCATAGCGAAGCACGATCCCGGCAATAGCTTGCGCCTGCAAAACCTCGCGCTCCAGCGCGATGACGCCTTGCACCGTTAACTGACGCGGTGGTTCGGCGGTGGCGTCGAGCGGATCATCTTCGCGACGCACGCCCTCGCCCGGCGTGTAAACAAAGGCGATGCTCTGGGCGATGACCCGGCCTACGCCCGCCATTGCTGCGGCCCGTACCAGATTGTGCGTCCCCTCGATGCGAAGACGCCGGTTGGCCTCCTGCCCGGCCGCGTAGCCCGGCGTGCCCGGTGCACTGGGCAAGTCCGTCAGCTGATGGATGACCACGTCCGGCTCGGCGCTCGCCACCGCCCGTGCCATCGCATCGGCGTCGAACGCATCAACGACGACGGGCTTGATACGAAGCGCCTGCAGGCGAGTGGCCTTTGCCGGGTCGCGGGTCGTACCGATCACCTCGTGCTTTGCATCCCGCAACAGCAGCGCTAGCCGCTGTCCGATCACGCCTGTCGCGCCTGCCAGGAAGATTCTCATCCGCCCGCTCTCGGCGCTACGACGCAGCGCTCTTCAGCCGCTCCAGCGCCTCGAAGATATTCGCTTTTCGGGCGGAGGCGGCTTCGCGTTTCTCTTTTTCTTCCTCGACGACTTCCTCGGGCGCGTTGGCGACAAACTTCTCGTTAGCGAGCTTGGCGTCGACCCGCTTGATGTCGGCATCGGCCTTGGCGAGTTCCTTATCGAGCCGGGCCTTCTCGGCCGAAAGATCGATCACGCCCTTGAGCGGCAGCGAAGCGACTTCACCGCGGACCAGGAGTTGCACCGAACCTTCCGGAGCGCGGTCGGCAAACGAGATGTCGGAAAGCCGTGCCATCCGCTTGATAACGTCATTCCAGCGCGGGGCGCGTTCTTTGGTCTCGGTGGACGCTCCCGACAGCACGAGCGCGGTCAACGTTGCCGGCGGGATGTTCATTTCCGCCCGCACCGAGCGAATGGCGGTGACGAGATCAACCACCCAGCCGATCTCGGCCTCAGCGGCCGGATCGGTAAATTCGGCGGTATCGACCACTAGAAAGCCCATCGCCGGCAACGGCTCCATGGGGCTCGATGCCGCCGCCATCATCGCCGCTTGCTCCAGCGTTAACTCGCTCGCCTTGCGGGACCATGGCGCCAAGGCCAGCAGACCCTCGCGTTTGGCCGTAACCGCCCACAGTTCCTCGGTAATGAACGGCATGAAGGGGTGAAGCAGTTTAAGGATTTCATCCCGCGCCCACGCCACCATCGCCCGGGTTTCCGATTTGGCGTCGCTCTCCTCGCCCATCAGCACCGGCTTGGCCAATTCGAGGTACCAGTCGCAATAGACGTTCCAGACAAAGCGATAGATCGCCCCGGCCGCGTCATTGAAACGATACGCCTCGATCGCCTCCGACACCTCGCGCGTAGCACGCGCGGTCTCATGCGCGATCCAGCGGTTCAGCGTCTGCTTTGTTTTGGCGGGATCGAAATCCGGTATCGTCGCGCAGGCATTCATCTCCGCAAAGCGACAGGCATTCCACAGCTTGGTTGCGAAATTGCGATTGGTCTCGACATGCTGGGAGGACAGCTTGATGTCGTGGCTCTGCGCAGCGCCGCGCGCCAGCGCAAAGCGCAGCGCGTCCGCACCGTATTCGTCGATGACGCCGAGCGGGTCGATGACATTGCCCTTCGACTTCGACATCTTGGCCCCCTTCTCGTCACGAACGAGTCGGTGGATGTAGACGGTCGAGAACGGCGCCTCCTTCATGAAGTGGAGGCCCATCATCATCATGCGGGCGACCCAGAAGAAGATGATGTCGAAGCCGGTGACGAGAACGTTCGTCGGGTAGTAACGCTTCACCTCCGGCGCGTCGTCGGGCCAGCCCAGCGTCGAGAACGGCCACAGCGCCGAGGAGAACCAGGTGTCGAGCACGTCCTCGTCGCGGGTGATAAAGCCCGCACGTTTGTTGCGGTCGAGCGCCATCTCGCGCCCCTGCTCCGGCGTGATGACCTCCTGCTCGGCATAATAACCAAGCGCGTTGCCAACGGCTTCTTCTTCCGTTTCGGCGACGAACACCTTGCCGTCCGGACCGTACCAGGCCGGAATCTGATGACCCCACCAAAGCTGGCGGGAAACGCACCAGGGCTGGATATTCTCCATCCACTCGAAATAGGTCTTTTCCCAGTTCTTCGGCACGAAAGCGGTCGCGCCCGAGCGTACCGCCGCCATCGCCGGTTGCGCCAGCGTCTTGGCATCGACGTACCACTGGTCGGTCAGATAGGGCTCGATGACGACGCCGGAGCGATCGCCGTGCGGAACCATATGCGTGTTCGGCTCGATCCGCTCGAGGAAGCCGAAATCTTCCATGCGTGCCACGATCCGCTTGCGCGCGGCGAAACGGTCGAGTCCCTGCATTTCCTCCGCAAAGGCGCCTGCCCCTTCCGGCAATCCGCGCAGGTAATCCTCATTTTCGACGAGGGCGAGACAGGCCTCTTTGTCGAGCACGCTGATCTGCGGCAGGTTGTGCCGCCTGCCGACCTCGAAGTCGTTGAAGTCGTGTGCCGGCGTCACCTTGACCGCGCCCGACCCTTTTTCCGGATCGGAATATTCGTCTGCCACGATCGGAATCCTTCGTCCGACCAGCGGCAGGATCACGTGCTTTCCGACAAGCTTCGTGTAGCGCTCATCGTCCGGATGCACGGCCACAGCCGTATCGCCGAGCATGGTCTCGGGCCGCGTGGTCGCGACCACGATGAAGCTTGCAGGATCGTCCGGACTGAACGTCTTGCCTTCGATCGGATAGCGCAGATACCAGAGGCTGCCCTTGACCTCGATTTGCTGCACCTCAAGGTCGGAAATAGCCGTGAGCAGCTTCGGATCCCAGTTCACGAGCCGTTTGTCTTTATAGATCAGACCCTGACGGTGGAGTTCGACGAATACCTTCACGACAGCGCGTGACAGGCCCTCATCCATCGTGAAGCGCTCGCGCGACCAGTCGCAGGAGGCGCCGAGCCGCTTTAGCTGATTGACGATGATGCCGCCGCTTTCGGCCTTCCACTGCCACACGCGTTCGAGGAATTTTTCGCGGCCGAGATCGCGGCGGCCCGGCTGCTGCCGTTCCATCAACTGCCGCTCCACCACCATTTGGGTCGCGATTCCTGCGTGATCGGTGCCGGGCTGCCACAACACATCGCGACCGCGCATCCGCTCAAAACGGCAAAGAATATCCTGCAAGGTGTTATTGAGCGCGTGCCCCATATGCAGCGAGCCCGTCACATTAGGCGGCGGAATCACGATGGTGAAAGGCCTGGCGTCGCGTCGCTCCGCCCGCCCCGCTTTGAACGCGCCACCGTCCTCCCAGAGGCGGGACATGCGCAATTCGATATCGGCAGGCTGGTAGTTCTTCTCGATCATGGTGCTACGGTAAGGGAACGGGAAAGCGGCTTGCGGAGTGAATTCGACCTTCGCAAAAGCCTCCGCGCGGAGGCGGCAGGCGAATGTCAGAATTCAGAATTAGAGCCCTAAAAAGCCGCCCCGGCGCGCCAAGTCAACACGACGGCCGGGTCGGATGCGAAGATAAGTCAGGATGTAAGGCTTAAATCGCGGCCGGCAATCGGGCCATCCCGCGCGATCTGGTCAGCGTCCGCGTGAAACCCGCTCGATTTCCGCCTTGACGATGCGTTCCACCAGCCCTGGCAAGTTGTCGTCGAGCCAGGATTTCAGCATCGGCCGCAGCATTTCCTTGACCAGATCTTCCAGCGTCCGCGCATTGTTGCTCAACACCGTGTGAGCAAGGCTGTTGAACGCCGATTCGACTGCCGACACGGTCGAGTGCGACAGGATGGGCCGGGAATCCATCGGGCTTGCCGGTGGCAGCTCAAACGCCGGCTCGCGCGGTGGCGCCTTGGCGGCAGCTTCGGTGAATTCGAGATCATCCGGCGGTTCGACCTTCCTGAAGGCCGGCTGAGGCGGCGGCTCAGGCAACGCCATCTCATCGGTCAGTTCCAGAACATCGGGCTCGGGCTCGGGCGCCGCCGGGCGGATTTCTTCCGCGGTCGTGGCTTCGTCCAGGCCGTTGAGGAGCGCGTCGATATCGTCCTGACTGTTGGTCGCTGACGGCGCGGGCATCGGGGGTGGCGGAGCCGCCGGCGCGGCTGCCTTGGGAGGTGCGGGAGCGGCGGCCGGCGGAGGAGGATTGTCCACCGGAGCCCGCGCGGCGGGGGCCGGCGCAGGCTTGGCCGGTGCCGCAGCAGCTGCGGGTGGAGGACTTGGCGGAGGAGCTTTTTCGGCGGCCGACGGCTTGGCCTCGTCATCGGCAATGATGCGCCGGATCGACGCCAGAATCTCCTCCATCGAGGGTTCTTGAACCTTCGCAGGCTGCGTCATTTTTAATCCCACCTCATCAACGCCTTCGACAGCGTTTTTACACCAAGCAAGGCAGGTATTTGCTGGTTCCGGATAGACAGGCTCGGATTTTCATCGCGCCGACCCGACTTGTCCCCAGACAAACGCCGTCCGACACATCGCACGAACCTTTGCCCCACCCGACGCACCGCCGCCCCACTCTTGAAAATTCCAACGCGGTGCGAATCGCCCTGCTGCCTCCCAGAACGCTACGTCAGGGCCATAAATGATTGCAAGCAACGCCAAGGTCCACCGGAAGGACACGGGGACGCAGCCGTCAAAATAGAAACTTTGCCGCTACAGCTTAGCCAGATCTTGCAGAAACCCGACGGTCAATGACCGTCGGGTGTGCGAACGCCAAACCAGCTGTCACGCACCTGATGATAGTGCACGCTGGGATCGTAGGTCGTGGTCGGCAAATTGAGAACCTGCGGCGATAGCCGCCCGACGGACGACAACACGCTATACGAAGCCACGACGCGATCATGCTGCGCCGTCACCAGCGCAACCCGCGCGTTGACCAGCGCCTGCTGGGCATTGAGCACGTCGAGTGTGGTTCGCTGCCCTGCCTTGGCTTCTTCACGCACGCCGTTGAGCGCGATTTCGGATGCGGTCACCTGCGACTGGGCCGAGGCAACCTGGGCCTTGCCCGCCACCAGCTGTCCCCAGGCCGTGACCGTGTTCGCACGAGTCTGATCGCGGGTCTGTTCGAGAACGAGCCGCTGTTGGGCCAGCGTTTCCTTGGATTGACGGATCAGCGAATATTCGGCGCCGCCTTGATAAACCGGAATCGACACCTGCGCGATCGCCGAAGCACCAAAGGTCCGGAAGACTTGCAGGCTTTGCTCATAGGACTGCTGCACCGAAGCCTGCAACGTAACTGTCGGCAGCAAAGCGCCTTCGTTCACCTTGACCTGGAGAAAATTTACATCGATGCCGTACATCGCCGCGGTGACGTTCGGGTTCTCGATCAGGCTGAGTTCGACCGCTGCGGGAAGCGTCGCCGGCAAGAAACGATCGACCGGCGATCCCGGCTGCAAGGCCTGCGGCTCGTTGCCGATAATGCGACGGAAGTTGGCTTCCGTCGTCGTCAGTGTCGCTTGGGCCGCCAGCAGCTGCGTTTTGCCGGCGGCGAGCTGCGCCTCCGACTGTGCGACGTCGGTTCGGGTCACCTCACCGACATTGAAACGGTCCTGCGTCTGCTTCAGCGTCTGATCGAGAACGCGAACGTTGCTGCGGTTCACCTCGACGATGGCAGAATCACGCAGGTAGTCCATGTAGACCGTGGACGCGGCCAACAGAACGGCTTCCTCCAGCACGCGCAGCCCTTCGCGGGCGCCGGAAACCTGGCTTTCCGCGGCGCGCGTTTTGTTGGCGGTCTGGTTGCCGTTGTATAAGGTCTGGGTAATGGTCATGCCGGCGGCTCGCGGCGGATCGGTGCCGTGAACTTCCGTCCGGACGACTTGCTGCGCGGTGCCACCCTGTGTCTCGTTCAGGTCGGTATATTGATAGCCGGCGCTCGCGGTCACTGCGACCTTCGGCCGGTATCCCGACAAAGCCTGCGGTACGTTTTCGTCCGTTGCCCTGACCGAGGCCCGCTGCGCATTGAGCTGCGGATTGTTCTGGTAGGCGCGCACCAAGGCAGCCTCGATCGTGTCGGCCAAAGCCGGCACCGGGCTTGTTAACGACCAAAGAAGCACCGTCGCCGCAGCTCCGGTAACGACCTTCACCCCATCCATCCCAGATGTTCCAATCATAGTGTCCCGGCTTCGCAGCCCCCAAAACCGGGTCATCAAATCATTCCAAGCAGATATCCCACACCACACCTTATTCATGACATTAGAGGGAAGGAACCCCCCGGACGGCAGGGATAGTGGGAAACTCGGCAGATGGGGCATCCGGGCCACACTTCGAAGCCCCCTTGGGCTCCGAAAGCTCCCTCGCGCTAGAAAACGAACGCGGCCGGCCGCTCAAGACCCGGCAAAACCGGTATTGTGGTGTCGAACAGGGCCCGATGCCCAAAATCGCCATGCGATTCTGTCACGATCATGGCCCGCTGCGGCCCGTCCACGGCGAAGGTTCCGACCAGCCGGCCACCTTTTTTGAGCTGACGGTAGAGGTTTTCGGGCGAGATTTCGGTCGCGCCGTTGAGAAGAATGACGTCAAAAGGCGCGTCAGCCGAATCACCGTCCGGCACCGGCGCCGTCTTGAGGGTCACGTTTCCGAGATCGGCAAGGTTCGCCTTGGCCTTTGCCGCCAGAGCCGAATCGCATTCGGTAGCCGCGACCCGCCGAGCCAGACGCGCCGCCACAGCGGCCAGGTAGCCGGATGCGCATCCCACCACCAGCACGTCGTCTGTTTCACTAATATCGGCGGCCTGAAGCATTTTGGCCGTCACCGCCGGCCTGAGCAGGAATCGCTTGGTCGGCCCGCCCTCGCTGACGTCGATATCCAGATCAAGATAAGCAAGCGATCGCTGGGCCTGCGGAACAAACGTCTCACGCGGGATTGCAAGCATGGCATCGATGATTCGGATGTCGGTGACATCACTAGGACGCACCTGACCATCGACCATTTTCTGGCGCGCGGTCGAGAAATCAGACATTGGAGGACCCTGGTGGCAAGCGGCCGTAGCCGCGGGAGGGTAGGAAAAATGCCGGCCATCTTTGATACAAGGCCTGCCAAAACGCAACATGGTGGCAGTCACGAAGACCAGAGCGCCTACAACGGCCGGATAACGGGAACGGAAGTGCCGTTGCCGCGGGCCGAAGGGCTCGGCGCGCACGGTTCCTCTTTGCGAAATCTGCTTTATTTCGTCCTTTGCAAGCCCGAAAGGCTTTGTTATACGCTCCGCCCAGCGAACACGCAGCTTCGCCTTTTCCTCGGTAGCTCAGCGGTAGAGCATTCGACTGTTAATCGAATGGTCGCTGGTTCGAATCCAGCCCGGGGAGCCAGCCGCCTCTTTCGCCCGCATTCGCGGCGGGTTCGTAGCCTTCTTCAAATCGGTCAAAAAACCCTGCAAAATATGTATTTATTGATACCACCGCGCTCCGCGGCGGTTGGCCGCCGTTCGCCGGAAACGTCAAGTTATTAGGGCCTCAAAACAGGGATATCGCCCAAAAACGGGGTATCAACCCCGTCGGTGACCTTAAAGGATACCTCGCGCGGCTTTAGAAACCGCTCTTCCCTAAGTCCGTAAGAACCTGCAAAGACCAACGCCGATGCGAAATCGGCGTTGGCGTTTGTACCCATGGGGCTAATCGCCGCCTATGCTCGTCACGTTAGGCGGCTTCTTCATATCCAGGAGCGGCACCGGATTGTCGGGGCGCTGGAGATCAGGTCTCCAATCATTGGACGCTCCACCCGGAGAACGCTTCATGTTCGGAAAGTCGACGATGGATTTGTTGAACTCCATCACAACCGGGAAGATGAGCGCTGCGGCCCAGCCGTTGTCCTGTCCTGCGTACTTTCCCGGTGATTGCATGGGCATACGTGCCGACATCGCGCCGTTGAACACCATGTCGTATTTTTCGAACGGGTCCATGGTGAGATTGTAAAGCGCGCCGATCGAACCGAGGTTTTGTTCCGGTCCAAGCCATGTGTCCTTCGCGGTCCACACGTACTTCCACGCGATACTGATGTCGGGGTTGTTTGGATCACCGGCGATATCCGCACGGGCTCCCATAAAGTTTTCGCCATCGACGTACACCCATGATCTGCGCGCCGAGTGCCTGGTACGACCGAGGATGTACTCACTGTTGTCGACACTGTCGAAGTAGATCGGCTTGCCGTTGTTGTCGGTCCAAGCGCCGTGCGGCGGTGGGGTCAGTCCCACCATCTTGGCAAGCGTTGCCCAACAGTCGATGTGCGACATCATCTCATCGTACTTCGTGCCGGCCGGTATCTGCCCTGGCCACCACATCAAGCCCGGCACGCGCCAGCCCGCTTCAAACGCGGTACCTTTTTCGCCACGGAAAGGCGTGGTGCCTGCATCGGGATAGGCGTCTTGCCAGGCGCCGTTGTCCGCCGTCACGATGACGATAGTGTTGGGAGCATCGGCGCGGATTTCATCCATGACGCGCCCGATGTCATCGTCAAGCTCCAGAAGTGCGTCCGAGTAATCGCCAAGATGCGACTTACCGGCAAATTTCGGGTTGGGATTAGTCGGATTGTGCATCTTCATGAAATTGACATCCATGAAGAACGGCTTGTCGTCCTTGGCGTGCTTCTTGACGTATTCTATTGCCGAATCCGCCTGCCGCGTGTCGAACGTCTTTAGATAGTCGTAGCTTATTTCGGCCACCTTCTTCGCTGGTTGACCGGCCACGCCTTCCCACTCGAACATATTCACAACTTCGAAATAGGCCTTGGCAAGCTCGGGATTGTAGGAGGGAAACCATGGATGGAAGTAGCGAGACGTGTCGCTATAGGTATAGACGCCCGGATAATAGGCGGCGAATTCCTTCATTTCATCGAAGCCATGTTCGATCGGATAGGACTCGGGTTTGTCGCCGAGGTGCCACTTTCCCGAAAAGTAGGTCGAGTAGCCATTCTTCTTGAAGAACTCGGCAATGGTCGGCGTTTCTTTCTTGATCGCATTCTCATCGCCCGGAGCCACCACGATCGAGAGCGCGGAGCGGATCGGGATACGTCCCGTTATGAACGAGGATCGCCCCGCAGTGCAGCTTGCTTGGCCATACCAGCTCGTGAATAAAGCGCCTTCTTTCGCGATCCTGTCGATATTCGGGGTTGGATGGCCGAGAGCAGCGCCGCCTCCAGAATAGGCGCCAAAATCATTCCAGCCGGTATCGTCGGTCATCAGCATGACGATATTGGGACGTTTCTGCTGTTGCGCGGATGCCGGTAAATTTGTTAGCGCCGCGACAGCAACGCCCGCCAACATACCGTTCAATAGTGTTCGTGCGATTTTCATCGGTCGCGCCTCCCTTTAGGTTGCGGAACTTGAGGTTGCGGAACGGTCGGAACTCCTACGGAGAAAAAGCTTCTCGTGCTATGCGGTTTCGGCAAGCAAATCATGCTTCATAGATGGCGGCCTCCCGCTATCCGCCGCGACCAGGTTAGCGCGGCGGCACTGGGCGACGTCGTGCGTCTTATTCGAATGTAAAAACGCGTTTCCAGTCGTTCTTCGTACTGATGACTGTCCAGCCGTGCCCTATTGGCTGATTGCGTTGCCGACGCCGTGCCAGATTTGATCCTTCAGTGCGATCAGCGGTGGGGGCGGCAGCGTTGCCGGCGGCGTTGTTTGCCGGACGCCGTCGATCACCAAGGTGGCGATGTCGATCTCGCCGTCTGTGTAATAGGGATCACCTTCGCCATTTCGTCCAAACAGCGTCGGGCCCGTGCCAGAAATCTGAAAGAAGTTTTGAACCATGCCCGCGTCGCCGAGATCGCGCATCAAAAGATCGCGTTCGGCATCAATGTCGGGCGCAATGTGATGGGTCACCTGCCCCGTATCATGGCTCAAACCCACGCCTCGGTCGAACGTGACAGAACCGAGCCAGACTGGGCGGCCGGCGCTACCTTTTTCAAGGACCATCCAGAAGCGGACGTGATGTCGCTTGTCAGCGCTTCGACCGTCCGGCTTTTCGAATGCGAGTTCCTCCTTCTTGCCCATGTAATAGAGTGGGCTGACCGGCGCGTCGCGGTAAGGTCGGTCGAGCACGACGCTGCCGACGATTTCGATGCTGGTGCGCAACGTAATGGGGTCGGCCGGATACCAACCCGCTGAATGCATGGCAAGGAGGACATCTTTCTTGCTGCCGACGAGACCGACGTTGAGCGCGTCGCCCGGGATATCACTTGCGGTACGCGTTACCATGGGCAAGGACGCAAGGCCCGGCTCATGCTCGTGATGGCTCCAAAGGTAAGGTAACGCCACGTAGGCGAGCATCAAGTAAGCGACGACCGCCGCGCCCACAAGAACGAGCCACCATCGTCGCCTGCCTGCAATCTGCTTCATGCGTTGCAACAGCGGTGTAGCGGCATTCAACTTGCACGACCCGTCAAAATGGCAGTCGGATTCGTGGTGTCAAATGGCCGCGCCCACAAGCCATGCCAGGGACACGCAGGCGTGGCGAGCATAGGGCAGGAAAGCGGGCACGTGCCGGCTTGTCTATGCGAAATCGGCAAAGCTTCCGCAGGTTGCTTGTTGCAGCGAGACTGTGTCTACACCACAGCTACGGCCCTAATCTCTCTGCCCGCCAAGCTGGCCAGGTTGCGTCGTTGCGAAGGCCTGATCGGCGAAACGCTTTGCCATTTGCCGAACATGCATAGCGCGGCACCGCGCCCCGCCCTAGCCTGCCTGAAACCTGAACAGCGCCACGTTGCTGCACTGGAGTGAGCCATGACCGTGTCTCGCTATTTTGCGATTTTGATATTTTTGGCGTTGGCTGGCATGCCATTGGGGGAGGAGCGGTTCGGGCTTATCGCGAGGGCGGTTGCCGAAACAGTTAAGGGCATGCTTGCGGCCCAGGTTCGTACTCAAGGAATTGTCTGCGACAAGCCGCAACGCGCCGTGCGAGACGCAAAGCGATCAAAGCCGGATCACGATGTCTGGATCCTGACATGCGAAAACGCGACGTACAGGATCAGCCGCTATCCGGATCTCGGAGCGAAGGTCGTGCGACTCCGATAGATGCTCCGGCGCCTCATCCCGTCCAAACACGCCGTCGACCTCGGTGGTTGGAGCCAATGGTGGCGATTCAAATTCGGGGCGAACTGGCGCAGACCCTATGGGCCGCGTTCGTCGATCATCGGTCTTGATAATCAGCCCCGCCACATTAGAGCCTGTATTTTTTTGCGAGTTCGTCAACACTTCGGTTACCAATCAGGCTCGCTTTCGCCTGACAGATACAATTTGAGCGATTTACTCAATCCCAAAAAAAAGGAGTTTTGCGACGCTTCCGCTCGAATGCGGAGAGCGCGATGAGTGAAGCGGAATTCGAACGACTGCTGGATGCCGTCAATGCGGCCATCGCACCCGTTCCCCAAGGGGATTTCATCGCCGGCCTGACGACCTGCGCTCGCCCGCCGGAGGCTGCCAACGACAACGGACTGGCCTGGCCGCTAATCCCGTTCCCCGACGGCTGGCACGCTGCCTGCTGAGACGCCACGGACTGAAGCGGATGCCTAAGGGGTAGTTGCTTAACCGACTGGCCACCTGTATTGATCGCGCCCCATGGGGCCACGTGGCGGAGTGGTTACGCAGCGGTCTGCAAAACCGTTTACTCCGGTTCAATTCCGGACGTGGCCTCCATCAATAAAACCAAAGGCTTACAGCAGGTTTCGTGGAAAGAGCTGAAGGCTCGTCAAATCCTCTAGCTACCGCAATGTGGGGCCGCTCGACTGTATTTGGTAATCAATTGCCCGACGATGCAGCCTGCGAGACGTAAGCGGGTCCCGGAGGAAAGCTTCAAGGCTTCCAGATCGCGGTAAAGCGGTTGCTACCCGCCATATCCGTCAGGATTTTGGCTTTGCCAGCGCCAGTGATCCCTGCACATGGTTTCGAGGTCTCGGGTCGCTCGCCACCCACCCAGATATTTAGCGGCGCAATCTGTCGCCGCGTAACATGCGGCGATATCGCCCGGCCGGCGTGGCTGAACGGCGTAAGGAATTGACTTGCCGCTCGCTTGCTCGAAAGCCTTGACGACATCGAACACGCTATTTCCTTTTCCCGTTCCCAGGTTGACGGCAAAACGTGCGGGTTGATCGAGAGACGCCAGCGCGGCCACGTGCCCCTGGGCGAGGTCCACGACGTGGATAAAATCCCGCACGCCTGTTCCGTCCGGCGTATCGTAGTCTCCGCCGAAGACGTTCAGGCGATCGCGCCTCCCAACCGCAACCTGCGCCACGAATGGCAGGAGGTTGTTCGGCACTCCCCTCGGATCTTCGCCGATCAGGCCGCTTTCATGCGCGCCGATGGGATTGAAGTAGCGAAGGATGCCGATGCTCCAGCTGGGATCGCCGGCAAACAGGTCGCGCAGCATGTCCTCGACAACAAGCTTGGTCCGGCCATACGGATTGACGGGATTGAGCGGATGATCCTCGGTGTAGGGCAAAAACTTCGGATCACCATAGACGGTCGCGGAAGAGCTGAAGATGATGCGCTTGACGCGGCTTGCCTGCATGGCCCGCAACAGGCGGTGGGTGCCGACGACGTTGTTGTCATAATAGTCGAGCGGCGAGGTGACGGAATCGAGCACCGATTTCAGGCCGGCGAAATGGATGACAGCCGTGCATCCGAAATCGTTCAACACCTTCTCGACACCGGCCTGGTCACGAATATCACCCTCCACGACCGTCAGCGGCTTCCCGCAGATCTGTTGGACACGTTCCAGCGATGCGCGGCTGCTGTTGGCAAAGTTATCGAGAACCACGACCTCATTGCCGGCATTGAGAAGCTCGACACAGGTGTGAGACCCGATATATCCGGCGCCGCCGGTCACCAAAATCATGGGGCTCTCCTCACGGCTGACACCGGGAATGTTAGGGCCTGACCTGTCCGACCACGTTGGCCGATGGGCGATTTGGCCTGCGATATCAATAAGTGCTTAACGATCCACTGCGGCCAAATATGCGTTCCTTAGGGGGTAGAGGTCCGCCTGCGGCGGCGAAAATCGCGCTTTGGCCTCGGCTTCGGCGCAAGCGAAGGCTGTTCATCGACGGCTCCCCGATACTTTTCCAGCATCCGTGCGAAACTGGCGTTCAGGGTATCGGCGATGTCCGGGCGCTTTTCGAGGTAGGCAAGGACCAGTGCCGCCGCCTCGATGGTGGAGAGCCCGTCGCGGCGCGGCTCACGGCGAAGCTTTCCGTAACGCGATGGATGGATGGGTCCCAGGATCAGGCGCTGGCATTTCAGCATCCAGGCGTTCCGCCACCACAATGCCTTGGCCTGGCTCCAGGTGCCGTCCAGCAGCACCACCCCTTCAATTCCCCGTAAAATGGCCCGCTGATTTTCTGCAATCTCGCCCTTGCGGTTGATGGCGACGACCTCTTCCGTCGTGTCGAGATCGGCGGCCTTCGCAGACCCCAAATAGAGCACCGCCCAGCGGGAGGGATCCGCAACGCTCCGCCCCAATGCCTTGGACAAGCTCGGCCAGGACAGGCCGATCTTGAGGACGGCTCCTTCAAAGTGCATCGCGGTCAGGCGGGCCGTGCCGAGTGCCCTGTCCTGTTCTTGCGGATGCTGCAAGATCAGGAGAGCAAGGCGGCTTTCGATCGGCTTGACGTCCTCACAGACGCACAAAGGCATCGGCTTGCGGCAATGCGGGCAATCGGGCGTCGCCGACATTGGGGCGATGCCATCTTCAACCTCGGGCGGTCTGGACATCGCTCTGCTATACGCTGCGCCGTGACGGGCTTCAACGACCTGCGGGTTAGTCCCCAGGCTCGGCCATTGGCCAGCCCCTTTCTCGAAACCGGTAGCGCAGGGCCGCTCCTTTCGGCAACCTTTGATGGTTATCGGCACGATCTTACCACCAAACAGCTGTTGCGGTCGTTCTTTCGCTGTCCGCCGTCACCCTGAAGATCGTCGGCGCCATTCATTGGCAGGGGCTGCGGCTCTGGTTAAGGGGGTGCGGCTGGTGCCTCGACCGAATGGCGCCGCCAATGAAGCTTGGCGACCGGGGCGCGCAGTGATTATACTTAGACCGTTATGTCTGCCCAGCAGAAGGTAGAGCAAGGTCGGTCGGCCATGTCCGCGGTGATTCCGGTCACGTCCGAAACTTTGGATCGCTTGCCTAAGGACCTGCCTCGCATGGTCCGGCTGGCGCTCGGCTATGGCGCAAAATTGCGCTATGGCTCGCTCGAAGTGACCTTGCCAGATGGCCGCACCGTCAGGCTTGGTGACAACGCGCCGGGGCCGGCAGCCGCCATGAAGGTTTACAATTACGGATTTGCTTCGCGGCTCATCCGTGGCGGCGATATCGGCATCGCCGAGGCCTATATGCGCCGTGATTGGGACACGCCCGACCTCACCCAATTTCTCTATCTCTTCTGCGTAAATCAGGACTGGATGCGGTCCATGCTCATCGGCAAGCCGATGGTGCGGGCTTTGCAGATCGTCCGTCACTGGCTCCACCGCAACACCAGGCGCCAGGCGCGGCGCAACATCTACAAGCATTACGATATCGGAAACGCCTTTTATTCGTCGTGGCTCGATTCGAGCATGACCTATTCGTCGGCGCTGTTCGAAGAACACACAGCCGATCTGACCGCCGCCCAAAATAACAAATATCGGCGGCTCGCCGAAGCGATCGACCTCAGACCGGGTCAAAAACTGCTTGAGATCGGCTGCGGTTGGGGAGGGTTCGCTGAATACGCAGCAAAGACCCTGGGCGCGAAGGTCGTCGGGCTTACCATCAGCAAGGAGCAGCGCGATTTCGCGCAAGCTCGCATCCAGGCCGCCGGCCTTAACGACCGTGTCGAGATCAGGCTGCAGGATTACCGCGACGAGCGCGACCACTATGATCGTATCGCCTCGATCGAAATGATCGAGGCGGTGGGCGAGGAATTCTGGCCGCGATATTTTTCGCAACTGCGTGACCGCCTGCTGCCCGGCGGCCTCGCCGGCATCCAGGCGATTACGATCCAGGACAACCTCTTCCAAACCTACCGCCGGGAAGTCGATTTCATTCAGCGCTATGTTTTTCCCGGCGGCATGCTTCCCTCACCTCAAATCCTCAAGTCCCTTGGGGAACGTTTCGGTGTGCCTGTCATTCGCGAGCGCATTTTCGGGCAAGATTATGCCAAGACGCTCGCGACCTGGCGAAATAACTTTCGCGCCGCCTGGCCGAACCTCATTCCGCTCGGCTTCGATGAGCGGTTCCGGCGGTTGTGGGAGTATTATCTCGCCTACTGCGAAGCAGGCTTTCTGTCGGGAAATATCGATGTCCGTCAGGTCGTGTTCGCCAAAGCGAAGTAGACCGCAGCGCACAAATCTACGGTAGAACCTGCTTCCACTTTGCGCGTTCGCCCTTTAGTGTCCGACTTCGGAAGGCGGAACTTCGAGCAGAATTTGCGCGCATGAAAATCAACAACGACGTCATCGAGGCGATCGGCAATACCCCGCTGATCAAGCTGAAGCGGGCTTCCGAACTGACCGGCTGCACCATCCTTGGCAAGGCCGAATTCATGAATCCCGGCCAGTCCGTCAAGGACCGCGCCGGCAAATGGATGATCCTCGAGGCGGAGAAGCGCGGCGAACTCAAACCGGGCGGACTCGTGATCGAGGCGACTGCCGGCAATACCGGAATCGGCCTTGCCGTCGTCGCCAGCGCGCGCGGATACCGCACGCTGATCGTGATTCCGGAAACGCAGAGCCAGGAAAAAAAGGACATGTTGCGGCTTTGCGGCGCCGAACTCGTCGAGGTGCCAGCACTACCTTATTCCAACCCGAACAACTATCAGCACATCGGCAGACGTCTGGCCGATCAGTTGCGGGCACACGAACCGAATGGCGTCCTGTTCGCCGATCAGTGGAACAATCTCGACAATCCGAAAGCGCACTACGAATCGACCGGCCCCGAAATTTGGCAGCAGACGGACGGCAAGGTCGACGGCTTTATTTGTTCGGTCGGCACCGGCGGGACACTCGCCGGCACCACCCGATATCTGAAGGAGAAGAACAAGGGCATCACCACCGCCTGCGCCGATCCGCATGGTTTCGCGATGTACGAATTTTTCAAGCATGGTCAGGCCAGGTCGACGCCGGGCGATTCAATTACCGAAGGCATCGGGATCGGCCGCGTCACGCCGGTTATCGAGACTGCAAAGGTCGACGACGCCTTCCTGATCTCGGATGAGGAAGCCGTGACCGTGATCTACGATCTGCTCGAGCACGAGGGCCTTTGCCTGGGCGGCTCGACCGGTATCAATGTGGCCGGCGCGATCCGGCTGGCTAAACAGCTAGGGCCCGGCAAGACGATCGTGACCATCCTGTGCGATTCCGGAAACCGCTATCAGTCAAAGCTGTTCAATCCAGACTTCATGCGCTCGAAAAACCTGCCCGTGCCGGCGTGGCTGGAAAAACGCAGCAAGATCGACATTCCATTTGCGAAGGCGTGATAGTATCCGGCTTTTTCGGACTGTACGCCTGCACCCAATCGGGATGACAGCGGCAATCAGCGCAAAATCTGGCTGAGGAAAAGCTTGGTCCGCGCGTGCTGCGGGTTGGCAAAGAAATTTGCCGGCGTATTGGTCTCGATGATCTGTCCCGCATCCATGAAAACGATGCGGTTGGCCACTTCCCGGGCAAATCCCATTTCATGAGTGACGACGAGCATGGTCATTCCTTCCTTGGCGAGGTCGACCATGGTGTCGAGCACTTCCTTGACCATTTCCGGGTCCAGTGCCGAGGTCGGTTCATCGAACAGCATGACCTTCGGATTCATGGTCAGCGCGCGGGCGATGGCCACCCGCTGCTGCTGGCCGCCTGACAACTGGGCCGGGTACTTGCTGGCTTGATGCGGGATTTTCACCCGCTCCAGATATTTCATCGCCGCCGCCTCGGCGTCTTTCTTCGGAATGTGGCGAACCCATATCGGCGCGAGCGTGCAGTTCTCCAGCACCGTCAAGTGCGGAAACAGGTTGAAGCTCTGAAACACCATCCCCACTTCACGCCGGACTTCATCAACCCGCCGCAGTTGCGGGCCGAGTTCGATACCGTCGACAACGATCCGGCCTTCCTGAAACTCCTCAAGCGCATTGATACAGCGGATGAATGTCGATTTTCCGGAGCCGGAGGGACCGCAGATCACTATGCGCTCGCCCTTGGCCACGTCGACATCAATGTCGCGTAACACATGAAAATCGCCGTACCACTTGTTAAGCCCGGCAATGCCGACGATCGGATCTGTGGTCATGAACTTTCCCGGTTACCCACGACGAGTATTCAGCCTGTTCTCGACGAACAGTGAATAGCGAGACATTCCAAAGCAGAAAACGAAATAGATCATTCCGGCAAAGGCAAACCCGGTAAACAGCGTCGTCGGCGTTGCCCAGACAGGATCGGCGAATGAAGCATGCACCTGACCCAACAAATCGAACAATGCCACGATCGACACCAGCGATGTGTCCTTGAACAACCCGATAAAGCTATTGACGAGCCCCGGAATGACGTGGCGGAGCGCCTGCGGCATCACGATCAGACCAGTGGTTTTCCACCAGGAAAGGCCGATGGCGCTGGCCGCCTCGTTTTGCCCGCGCGGGATCGCCTGTAATCCGCCGCGGATGACCTCGGCAATATAGGCGCCCGAGAACAGCGCAATGCCGATCAGGGCGCGAACGAGGCCATCGATCTTGAAATTGCCCGGCAAGAACAACGGCAGCATATAGGTTGCAAAGAACAGCACGGTGATCAGGGGAACACCGCGCCAGAATTCGATAAATCCGACCGAGAAGAAACGAATCAGCGGGATCGTCGAGCGCCGGCCCAGCGCCAGCGCGATCCCGATCGGCATCGAGGTGACGATACCGGTGACCGAAACCACCAGCGTCACCAAAAGGCCGCCCCAGAGGCCGCTGTCAACAATTGGAAGGCCACCACGGTCGAGACCCATCACCGCGATCACAATGCCGATGCCGGCAAACGTCGCGATACCGCCAAGAAATATGCGCCAGCCTGTGCGAAACCCGCCGCCGAGGAAAAACAGGATCAGCGATACGACCACCGCCGTGACCGCAAAATCGATCCATACCGGATGGGAGGAGCCCTGAATTTGGCCGTTGAGCTGGACCAGCGGCCAGATCAGACCGGAAAGTGCAGTCCCAAGCAGCACAACGAGTTTACCGAGCCATTGCAATAGCGGCCCGATGACCGCTGTCGCCTCACCCGCTCTTACGAGCCTTCCGCCGAGATCGCTGATGCCATCGGCAAACGCCGCCAGAAGACCGGTCACCCAATTGACGCCGAGTCCGTTCAATCCGCCGCCGCGCAGTAGAAAGAACGCGACGACCGGAAAAGCGACAAAAAACAGGCCGGCATTAAGTCCCTTGGCCGGCAATCGCGGGATCAAGAGCGGCAGCAGCAAAAGGGCCGCGAGCAGGAAAGTCAGGTTAACTCGCCAGCGTTCAGGCTCCGGATAGAAACCGTAGATGAACTGACTGAACTTTGCCTGGATGAATGGCCAGCACGCGCCGACGGGATGTCCGGCATTTTCGGCGAGGCAGGCGGTGCGATCCTTTCCGCTCCAGACGGCATCGACCAGTAGAAATTTGACGGCCGGGACAACGGTAAACCACAGCAGCAGCGCGCTTACGATCGTCAGCAGGATGTTGGTTGGCGAGTTGAACAGGCGCGTGCGCAGGAATCCGACAAAACCAGTCACCTTGACCGGTGCGGCCCGCTCGGGAATGAGTTCCTGCCGAACGAACGACGATGATGCGGCAGAATCGCTCATCCGCCCATGCTCCGGCCGAGCCGCCAATTGTAGAAGCTCATGATCACGCTCGTGACCAGCGAGATCAGAAGATAAACGCCCATCGTGATGCCGATGATTTCAATCGCCTGCCCGGTCTGGTTCAACGCTGTGCCTGCAAACACCGAGACCAGATCGGGATATCCGATCGCCACTGCCAGCGACGAGTTCTTGGTGAGGTTGAGATACTGGTTGGTCAGCGGCGGGAGAATGACGCGCAGCGCCTGCGGCACCACGATCAGCCTCAAGGTCGCTCCCCGCGTCAGCCCAAGCGAAGAGCCGGCCTCCATCTGCCCCTTGTGAACCGATAGAATGCCGGCGCGTACGACCTCGGCGATAAAGGCACCCGTATAAGTCGACAACGCCAGCGTCAACGCCACGAATTCAGGAATGATCCGCGAACCGCCGGCAAAATTGAACCCTTTGAGCTGGGGTATTTCGAAACTGACGGGGGCGCCATATACCAGAACGGCCAGCAAAGGCAGTCCGATGAACATGCCGGCGACGTAGGGCCAAACCGTTGTCGCTCGGCCGCTTTGGAATAATTGCCGGCGCGCATAGAACCGTAAAAGCAGGGAAGCTGCGACCGCGATCAGGAGCGCGATCGCAACAGCTTCCAGACCGGGATGCGGAATGGGTGTCGGAACGACGAGCCCCCGATTGGAAAGGAAGATCACGCCCAACAACGAAATGCTTTGCCTGGGTGACGGGAGCGCGCCGAGCACGGCGAGATACCAGAACAGGATCTGGAACAGCAGCGGTATGTTGCGTAGCAGCTCGACGTAGCCGCCGGAAATTCGCGACAGCAGCCAGTTCGGCGACAACCGGCCCAGCCCGACCAGAAATCCGATCGAGGTTGCGAAGAAGATGCCGATGACTGATACGAGAAGTGTATTGAGCAGGCCGACAAAAAACACCCGCGCATAGGAATCCGACCCGGAATAGGAAATCAGGGTCTGATTGACGTCAAAGCCTGCATTATTGGTCAGAAATCCGAATCCGGCAGCAATCCGCTGCGTCTCCAAATTGCTCCGCACATTGTCGACGACTTCGTAAGTGATCCAGGCGAGCACGACCACAAACAGGAGCTGAAAGAAAAATCCTCGCCAGCCTGCGCCGCCGCCGAGGACCCGCCGCAATCTCGCAACAAGCTGCCGCGGCGGAGGGCGTGGCTCGATACTCATCTTTGCGGCTGCTTGGTGGATCAGCGGATCGGCGGCGCGTACTGAATACCGCCCTTGTTCCAGAGCGCATTGAGGCCGCGGGCAATCCCAAGCGGCGAGCCGGCGCCGACATTGCGATCGAAGGTTTCGCCGTAATTGCCGACCGCCTTAACGATTCGTATGACCCAATCCTTGGTCAGGCCGAGCTGTTCGCCGAAATTGCCGTCGGTGCCGAGAACCCGTTTCAATTCCGGTTTATCCGATTTCGCCATCTCGTCGACGTTCCTTTGAGTCACGCCCAGTTCTTCGGCGTCAACCATGGCGAACAACACCCATTTCACGATGTCGAACCATTGATCGTCGCCATGGCGTACCATCGGCCCGAGCGGCTCTTTCGAGATGATCTCCGGAAGCACGACATGATCGGCGGGATTGGACATTTTCAGACGGTAGGCATAAAGCCCCGAGGCATCGGTGGTGAAGGCATCACAACGTCCGGATTCGTAGGCCTTGACGGTCTCGTCCCCACCCGCAAACGCGACCACTTCATACTTCATGTTGTTGCTTTTGAAGAAGTCGGCGAGATTCTGTTCGGTCGTGGTGCCCGTCTGCACGCAAACCGAGGCGCTATTCAGTTCAAGGGCTGAATTGACCTTGAGAGACTTTCTCACCATGAAGCCCTGACCGTCGTAGTAGGTCACTCCGGTGAAATTGGCGCCAAGCGTGGTGTCGCGCGACAGCGTCCAGGTGGTGTTGCGCGACAACACGTCGATTTCACCGGATTGCAGGGCCGTGAAACGATCCTTGGCGGACAGCGGCACGAACTTGACCTTGGTCGGGTCGTTGAAGATCGCCGCCGCGACCGCGCGACAAACATCCACGTCAATTCCGGTCCAGTTACCCTTGTCGTCGGGTGCCGAAAAACCCGGCAATCCCTGGCTCACGCCGCAGGCGACCATGCCACGGTCCTTGACCGTCTTGAGCGTTTGGGCGGTCGCAAACTGCGCTGAAAAACCGGTGGCGAGAGCTACGGCAAGGACAAGGGAAACGCGTTTCATGGCGGGCCTTTCGACGGTCGTCCGGAAGCGATGGCTTGTCGACACAGGCATAAAGCGGGCCAGCCGATCATCCGCCACCGCGAGTATCGATCAGGATAGGCCGATTCGCCCTTATCCCGGCTCGAAGACGAAGCGACGGTCGCGGCAGGCCCCTCAACACTGCGGCGAATTCGTAAGTCGTATCACAGAACGACTGGCGGGCCGGGTCAAGGGGTTGACGCCGGTCTTCCCTGCCCTGCTATTAACCACCAAACTGCCATCCGCTGCTTCGAAGGACTTTCACATTGCCTGAAGACCGGATCGGCCAATAAGGAGACCAGAAGGAATATGAGCTCTGGCGACGATGATAAGACCGCACCGTTGAAACCCGAAACCGCGCTGGTGACCGCGGGACGCGACACCAAGGCGCAAAAGGGATTCGTCAATCCGCCCGTCTTCCACGGTTCCACCGTGCTCTATCCGACGGCAGACGATTTGCATGCCCATCGTGGCGAGTTCCAGTACGGCCGCCACGGCACCCCGACGACGAAAGCGCTCCAGCAGGCGCTGATGGCGCTGGAAGGGCCGCAATGCGCGGGCGTCGGCATTGCGCCCTCAGGCCTTGCGGCGATCACCACAACCTTGCTCGCCGTCTTAAAGTCCGGCGACCATATTCTGGTGTGCGACAACGTCTACCGGCCTTCGCGCAATTTCTGCAACGGCCTGCTTTCACGCTATGGCGTCGAGATCACCTATTTCGATCCGATGATCGGCTCGGGAATAGCCAGTCTGTTTAGGCCCAACACCAAGGCGGTACTGATCGAAGCGCCCGGTTCGCAATCTTTCGAGATGCCGGATGTTCCGGCGATTGCGTCCGCCGCCCACGCCCATGGCGCGATCGTGATCGACGACAATACCTGGGCAACCCCGTTATTTCATCGCTCGCTGGAGCAAGGCGTCGATATCAGCATCCAGGCCGCCACCAAATATATCGGCGGGCACTCCGACATCATGTTCGGCACCATTTCCGCCAATGCCAAAACATGGCCTGCGATTTCCGACGCGATCCGGCTGCTTGGCGTCTGTGTGGGCCCGGATGATGTCTTCCTTGCGATCCGCGGCTTGAGGACGCTGGCGGTGCGGCTCGCGCAGCACCACCGCTCGGGACTCGAAATGGCGCAATGGCTTGCCAGGCGTCCCGAGGTCTTGCGGGTGCTTCACCCGGCGCTTGAGAGCGATCCGGGCCACGCGATCTGGAAGCGGGATTTCACGGGCGCATCGGGCCTGTTCGGCGTCGTCTTAAAGCCGGTACCGCAGGCCGGAGTCGATGCCATGCTCGACTCACTCAAACTGTTCGGCATGGGCTATTCATGGGGCGGATTTGAAAGCCTCATTATTCCGTTCGATTGCACCGGATATCGCACAGCGACCCAGTGGACGCCGGGCGGCCCGACGCTAAGGCTGCATATCGGCCTGGAAAATGTCGAAGACCTCAAGGCCGATCTTATCCGCGGATTTGAAGTTTTGCGCGCGGCCTAACGATCCAGCGCTTCCGATCCCTTTGCGTGGTTCTTGAAGATCAGCATGACGTTGCGGACGTAAATGATGTTCGGGGCCAATTGTCCGATGATGATAACGGGTTCGCGCTTGACCAGGCCGTAGATCAACGTCAACAGCCCGCCGCAGATCGAGAAGTACCAGAACGCCAGCGGTACCACGCTTTTTCCCGCCCGCTCGCTTGCGATCCACTGCACCAGGAAGCGCGCGCCAAAGGCGAGTTGTGCGATCAGGCCGAAGGCCAGCCAGAAGTCGAACTTGGCGACGAAGATATCGTAGAGGTAATTGTTGAGGGCCTGCCCGTACTGGATCAGCATCACTTCACCTCTGTCACGTCAGGCGTCGGCTTCTTGCGGCGGATCAGCCACCACACACCCGCAAGATCCATAATTCCGATCCATAGCCGGTCGAAAAAACCATAGTTTGATACGCCGGAATTCCTCGGACGGTCGATCACATCGACATAGACGATGCCATATCCCTCCCGGCGAACCAGCGCCGGCAGAAAACGATGCAGGCCGTCGAAATAAGGCAACGCCAGAAAGACCTCGCGCCGGAACGCCTTCAGGCCGCAGCCGGTGTCGCGGGTACCGTCGTGAAGGATGGCCTTGCGAACACCATTGGCGATGCGCGATTGAATTTTTTTGAAGCCCGTGTCCTTGCGCCCCACTCTTTGACCGGCTGCAAGACCTGTTCGTTCGCCGCCTTGTTCGACGGCTGAAATCAA
>Ga0116129_1000381_pt1 | contig 29271 bp, 15 predicted proteins | sample June2015DPH_17_2_FD_89732 | JGI IMG/M metagenome (GOLD analysis project Ga0116129, IMG submission 89732) | Peatland microbial communities from SPRUCE experiment site at the Marcell Experimental Forest, Minnesota, USA - June2015DPH_17_10 | ecosystem: Environmental > Terrestrial > Soil > Wetlands...
AGGCGGCGGTGGCGGTGGCCGTGGCGGCGCTGGCGGAGCGGCATTGGCGGCGCCAAATCCGCAACCCTACGACCGCGTGATCACTAAGGAAGCAAAATCGAAGAAAGGCCTGTTCACTGTCCATCAGGTTGGCGAGCGCTTCTACTTTGAGATTCCCAAGACCGAATTGGGGAAGCAGTATTTGTGGAACACGCAGATCGCCAAGACTACCGTGGGCGTGGGTTACGGCGGCGGACAGCTAGCCGACCAGGTGGTGGCCTGGGAGCTGCGCAATAATCGCGTCTATCTGCAAGAGATCAATTTCAGCATCAGCGCCAGCGCGGATTCACCCATCGCTACCGCGGTGAAGGACGCCAATAACGACACTATCATCATGGCATTCAACGTGGCCGCCTATCATGACGGCGCGCCGGTGATCGATGTCAGCCGCCTGTACAATACCGACGTGCCCGAATTCAGCGCGCGCCAGCACATCGGCGCCACGGCGTTCGACGCTTCGCGTTCGTTCATCGACCACATATCGACTTACCCCGAGAACATTGAAGCGGAAGTGACGGCCACCTATACCCGCACTGGCGGCAACGCGGCGGCGGCCGGCGGAGGCCGCGGCGGCGGCGGTTTAGGCGGCGGAACCATGCGCGGCAACAGTGCCACCATCGTGCTTCATCACAGCATGGTACGTTTGCCGGAGCATCCCATGATGCCGCGGCTGTTTGACGAGCGCGTTGGCTACTTCACCACGCGGACGGAGGATTTCACCACCGACGACACGCGCGCGCGCCAGACGCAATATATCGCCCGCTGGCGGCTGGAGAAGAAAGACCCCACCGCCGCAGTTTCCGAGCCGGTGAAGCCCATCGTTTATTACATCGATGCGGCCACGCCCAAGAAGTGGGCTCCGTGGCTGAAGAAGGGCATCGAAGATTGGAACGAAGCTTTCCTGGCCGCCGGCTTCAAGAATGCCATCGTCGGCAAATACGCGCCCACGCCCCAGGAAGACCCCGATTTCAGCCCCGAAGACGTCCGCTACTCGGTGATTCGGTGGCTGCCTTCCACCGTGGAAAACGCCAGCGGGCCGCACATTTCCGACCCGCGCACGGGCGAGATTCTGAACGCGGACATCCAGTTCTATAACAACGTGATGGTGCTGGCCCGCGACTGGTATTTCGTGCAGGTGGGGCCGCTCGATCCGCGCGCGCAGAAACTGCCGCTGCCGGATGAGCTGATGGGCCGGCTGCTGGAGTATGTGGTGTGTCACGAGGTGGGCCACACCATCGGCTTCCAGCACAACATGAAGGCCAGCGCCATGTATCCCGCCGACAAGGTCCGCGACAAGGATTGGGTCCACAAGATGGGACACACGCCTTCCATCATGGATTACTCGCGCTTCAACTATGTAGCTCAGCCGGAAGATCACATTGATGTGGAAGATCTGATTCCCCGCATCGGACCGTATGACGTCTGGGCGACTAAGTGGGGTTATACGCCCCTTCCCGGCATGGAGACTCCCAAAGCCGAAAAGCCCACGCTCGATAAGTGGGCGCGCGAGCAGGACAACACTCCGTGGCTGCGCTTCTCGACCGCCAATGCGCAGGGTTCCGACCCCGGCGACGAAACCGAGGCGGTGGGCGACGCCGATGCGGTGAAATCGACCGCGATGGGCATGAAGAACCTGCAGCGCGTGGCCAAGATGCTGATGCCCGGCACGGCTTGGCAGGAGGGCGAAACCTACGAGGACCTCACCGATGTGTATGGCCGCATGCTCAGCCAGTGGACGCTTGAAATGAACCATGTGACGCAGGTGGTGGGCGGCCTCAACAGTCAGGAGAAGGTGATCGGCCAGGAAGGCCGCGTGTTCACGCTGGTTCCCAAAGCGCGGCAGGAAGAGGCCGCGAAGTTCCTGGTGGAGAACGCATTCGCCACTCCGATTTGGATGATCGATCCGGAGATTCTGCGTCGCATCGAGGCCAATGGCGCGCTGGCGCGCATTCGCACTGCGCAGAACAGCGTGCTGAATTCGTTGCTGAACGATCAGCGCTTCGCGCGGCTGATCGAGCAACAGGCGATTGACGGCAGTGCGGCCTACACGGCGGCCGAGTTGCTCTCTACTGTCCGCAAGGGCGTGTGGAAGGAGCTCGATGCGCCGACAGTGAAGATCGACGCCTACCGGCGCAACTTGCAGAACGCATATCTGGAACTGGTTAATACCAAGCTCAACGGCGGAGGCGCAGCCGCGGCTGCCGCAGGGCGAGGCGGCGGTGGCGGCGGACGCGGAGGGCGCGGCGCACCGGCGCTGAGCGACGACGAGAAGCCGTTCTACCGCGCGGAACTGCGCGTACTGAACGGGTCGATCTCGACCGCGCTCGTCAAGGCGGCGGACCACGACACCAAGGCGCATCTGGAGGGCGCCAGGGATCAGATCGCGAAGATTCTGGACCCGAAGTTCCTGCCACCGGCGCCGGCAGCAGCAGCGGCAGGCGGACGGGGCGGAGCTCCGATTCCGGAGTTGCAGCGCCGGTAAAAGGGGGGACGCGCGGGGGCTTGACAGCTCCGGGACCAACCCCGGCCCCCGCGCCCCAATTTTCGTCCGCCGTGTAACGCCAAACTGGCGCGACCAGGCTACTGCTTCGCCGGCTACTGCTTCGTCATCGAAGGGGCTGCCCGCTCTCACTCCTTGCGTAACACAAGTGACCAGGGTTTGCCGCTCACAAGACAAGCATGCGCTGCCTTTACCCTGCTAGAATTCGTTCATAGCTCCGTAAATCTTCCACTGTGCTCAACCGCGTCTTCAAAGCTTTTCAGTATCGCGATTTCCGCCTCATGTGGATCGGGGCCTGCACTTCCAGCATCGGTAGCTGGATGCAGATCATGGCGCAGGCGTGGCTGGTCTACGGCCTGAGCCATAACTCCGCCTTCCTGCTCGGGCTCGACGCGTTCCTCGGCAGTATTCCCATCTTCCTGTTCTCCCTGGTGGGCGGCGTCATGGCCGATCGCTTCGACCGCCGGCACGTCCTGCTGATATCCCAATATATACAGATGGTGGACGCCTCCATCCTCACCGTCCTGGTTTTTACTCAGACCGTGCACGTCTGGCACGTGCTGCTGCTCTCGTTCATCTCCGGGCTGGGGCAGGCCTTCGGCGGTCCGGCCTATCAGGCGCTCATCCCGACGCTCGTAAAAAAAGAGGATATGCCCAACGCCATCGCCCTGAATTCCATCCAGTTCAATGTGGCGCGCATCATCGGGCCGACGCTCGGCGGACTAGCCATGGCGCACCTGGGCAACGCCTGGTGCTTTGGATTAAACGCGCTTTCGTTCCTCGCGCCCGTCATCACTCTGATCATGGTCAAGACGCGCTTCTCGCCTGAGAAGACCACCGATTCCATTCTGACCAGCATGAAGCAGGGCATCCGCTACATCCGCCGGCAAGAGGGCATGCAGGCGCTGATGGTGCTGGCTTTTTGCATGACCGCGCTGGGAATCCCCATGCTGACATTCCTGCCCGTCTTCGTCCGGCGGTTCCACGGCGATACTTCCATCTACACCATATTCCTGGTTTGCTCCGGCCTGGGGTCCATCGCCGGATCCCTGAGCGTGGCCGCGCTGGGTAACATCCGCCATAAAGGCCGCCTGGCGCTCTGTTTGCTGATTTGTCTCGGCGCCGGCATCTGCGGGTTCGCCCTGTCGCCATCCGTTTCGGTAAGTGGCTTCATGCTGTTCTTCTCGGGCGCCGCGCTGATCGGGGTCTTCGCCATGGTCAGTTCCGTGGTGCAGTTGCTGGTCGCCAATGAGATGCGCGGGCGCGTGATGAGCGTATACAATTTCGCATTCCGCGGCGGCATGCCTTTCGGAAACCTGCTGACCGGTTGGCTCGTCCCCATGTATACGGCGCCGGTGGTGCTGGCTGTGAATGGCGCGGTATTGATGGCGGTAGGCCTCTATTTTCTACTCGTGCACCGGCGAATTGCCGCTCTGTAACAGGACGGACACGAACCTATGATTCCAGTACTTGTCATGGCGGCCTTTTTCGCCGCCGCAAATCCGGCGCTCGAAACCGCGCGCGACCAGCAGGATCGCCCGGCGCTCGAAAGGCTCGCGGCCGAGTCCGCAGCCGCGGCCGATAAAGCTCCGAACGACTCCGAAGCGCAATTCCGTGCCGCCGTGGCGGCGTCTTATCTTGCCGAAGTCGCTTTGGAGGTGAAGGACAAGAAGCTGGCCGAAGAGGCCGCCGAGCGCGGCATTAAGCCGGCCGAGCGCGCCGTAGCGTTGAAGCCCGACGTGGCTTCGTACTACGTGGTGCTCGGTACGCTTTACGGCCAGGTGGTTCCCGCCAATTTGCTGTTTGGTCTCAGCTACGGGAAGAAATCCAAGGACGCGATCCAGAAAGCCGTGGAGAAAGACCCCAAGCTGGCGGTGGCTTACGAAGCGCGCGGCGTGGGCAATTACTACTTGCCCGCGGCGCTGGGCGGCGGTTTCGAGCTGGCCGTCGCCGATTTCCGCAAGTCCATCGAGCTGGACCCTAAGCGCGCCGAATCTTACCTCTGGCTGGGCTTGAGCTTGCGCAAGGAGAACAAGAACGCCGAGGCGCGGCAGGCATTCCAGAAGTCGCTCGAGATCAACCCGCACCGTGTCTGGGTGAAGGAGCAGTTAGACAAGACGCCGGCGCAATGAGGCAAACGGCAGCCGCCGCTCGCCCGGAGCCTCGCGGCGTAATCGGGGTTCGTGGTCTCCGAACTGCCGCGCTGAACCCCGCCGTCACCGTTTCGGGAGCCCGCCATGCCCCCGCAAACCAAACATTCTAAAACTAGTTACGCGAAATTGGCTTCGTTTCGCCAGAATCCGCCCCAGGCTCGCCGTTTGCCTCGCCGCCCGTTCCGCTACCCCCGTACCAACCCAATCCGCCATCGCCCAAGTTTCAGCCGCCTGCCGAATCGGCGTGAGAAGATTAGAACATATGCGCCGCAGGATTCTGGTGTCGGCGGGGGAGGCGTCGGGTGACCTCTATGCCGCACTGGTGGTGGAGGAATTACGGCGTGCATGGCCGGACGCGGAGTTCTTCGGCTGCACCGGTCCGCGGCTGCGCGCCGCCGGAGTGAAGACCGTCGTGGATGCCGCCAGCCTCGCGGTAGTGGGTCTGGTGGAGGTGGTGGCGCATCTGCCGCGGATTTACCGCGAATACCGCAAGCTGCTGGCGTCGGTGGACGAAGCAAAAACCGATCTGGCGATTCTGGCCGATTCGCCGGATTTCCATCTGCGGGTGGCGAAACAGCTCCACGCGCGCGGCGTCCCGGTGGCCTATTTGGTGGCGCCGCAGGTTTGGGCCTGGCGGAAGGGACGCGTGAAAACCATGCGCCGCGTGCTGCGCCATCTGCTGTGTATTTTCCCTTTCGAACAGGAGTTCTTTGAGCGGGAAGGAGTCCGCGCGACCTATATCGGCCATCCGCTAGCCGCGCTGGTCAAGCCTTCGATGGGAAAAGAGGCATTTTTCCGGAAACACGGATTGGATTTGACTCGTCCATTGGTAGCAGTGTTGCCGGGTAGCCGCCGTGGCGAAGCCGCGCGTCATCTGCCGGCGCTGATGGATGCCGCGGTGAGGCTGATTGGGGATGGGCCGGATTGGAAATTGAGCGGCAAGCTCCGCGAAGGGCCGTCGCAGCAGCCTTTGAACTTCCTGCTGCCGGCCTCGGCCAATACCGGGGCTGCATTTTTCCGGCAGCGGCTGGGTGAGTCGCCGATCCGGGTGATCGAGGGGGAAAGCTGGGATGCCATGGCGCATGCGGATCTGGCGCTGGCGGCGAGCGGCACCGTGACGGTGGAAGCCGCCTTGTTGGGGACGCCGATGGTTACGTTTTATAAGGTGACCGCGGCCAGTTGGGCGATGGGCAAAATGTTGGTGGATGTGCCATTTTATTCCATGGTGAATCTGGTTGCGGGCCGCGCCGTCGTGCCCGAGCTGATGCAAGACCAGATGACCGGCGAGCGGATTGCGCAAGAGGCGCGCCGGTTGTTGACGGACGCAATGGCGCGCGGCCGCATGCAGGCGGGACTGGCCGAAGTCCGGGAGAAATTATCGGGTGGGGGGAACGCTCCGGAGCGCGCCGCCGCCATCATTCATGAAATTCTGGAAGGACAAGCCGCACATGTTTCGTAATTCGCGTATCCGGGGAACCGCGCCCGCGCCCGCCTCCGTTGCAGCCCCGGCTGCCGCCGCTATCGCCCCCGTAGTTATCCCCGTAGTAGCCGCGCTCGCATTGCTTGCGTTAGCTTTCCCCGCGGTGGCGCAGCAAGCCGGGCGCAACCGCATCGACGTTCAGGATTACGCCATCGATGCCGACATCTCACCCAATACGCAGAGCCTGACGGCCAAGGCCACGGTGCGCTTCACGCCGCTCGACGACGGCGTCACCGGCGCCACGTTTGAGCTGAACAATGCGCTCAACGTTTCGCGCGTGGTGGATGCGGCGGGTAAGCAGATCCAGGCATCGCGCAATCAGAGCGATTTCACGGTCCGCCTTAGTTTCGAGCAGCCGCTGCCGAAGGGACAACCTTATTCGGCGACGTTCTATTACGACGGCAAGTTGAGCGGCGACGAGGAATCGCCCGTCAATGGCATCAAATTCGCGGCCATCCACGCGGATTATGCTTTCCTGCTGTATCCCGCCCGCTGGTTCCCGGTGAACGGGTATACCACCAATCGTTTCGGCGCGGACATCCGCGTGACCGTGCCCGCGGATTATACGGTGGTGGGCAGCGGCAACGATTCGCATCAGAAGCAGGGCGATAAGAACCTGTTTGAATTCAAGTTTGAACGACATTCTTTTCCCGGCAGCATCGCGGTGGTGAAGGGGCCGCCGGCGCTCATCCAGTCCGAGGGCGCGCGCAGCGCGATCTATTTCCATGGCCAGGAAGCGGGCATGGCGCAGGCCTATGGCGATGAAACCGGCAAGATCATGACGCAATTTACCAGCGTGTTTGGATTGCCGCCATACGCGAATCTGACGCTGGTGGAAACCGAAGCGGGTTCGCCCAACGGCTATGCGGCGCCGGGGATGGTTTTTCTGTCGCCGGGAACCATCGGGACGCGCGCCAACTCCAAAGTGCTGGCCAATGAAATTTCCCGCCAGTGGTGGGAAGAGCTGCTTTCGCCGGTGACGCGCAATCACCTGTGGATCGAGAACGGCCTGGCCACTTACTCCGAGCTGTTGTGGACCGAGCACTCCGTGAGCGCCGGCGCCATGGAAGCGCAGCTGCGCAGCGAGATGGTGGCGTCGCTGACCATAGAAAATGTGCCCGTGATTCAGGCCGGGCGCCTGGAGGATTACTCGCCTGAGCTGTGGGCGCTCACCGGCAGCAAGGGCGCGGCGGTGCTGAATATGCTGCGCCACGTGATGGGCGACGACAAGTTTTTCCTGACGCTCAAGAATTTCGCGCAGGAGAACACCTGGAAATCGGTGAGCACCGACGATTTTCGCAAAACGGCGGAAGCGGCTTTCGGGCAGAGCCTCGACTACTTCTTCATTCAGTGGATCGAATCGAGCGGCGCGCCGGAGTTCAAGCTGGAGTACACGGTTTTTCGCGTGACCAAGGGCTTTCGCGTGATGGGGAAGATCACGCAGGATCTGGACACGTTCCGCATGCCGGTAACGTTGAAGATCGAAACCGAAGGCAATCCCGAAGAGCAGAAGGTCGAGGTGATGGGAACCTCTTCGGAGTTCTCCGTGGATACGTTTGGCAAGCCGAAGAAGATCGTGATCGACCCGAACAATCAGGTGCTGCGTTACGACCCGGACCTGCGCGTGGCGGTGGCCATTCGCCGCGGCGAGCAGTTCATGCAACTGGGCGAGTTCGGCGAGGCTTTGCGCGAATATCAGAAGGCTCTTGAGACCAAAAGCACCAGCTCGCTGGCGAGCTACCGCATCGCCGAGGCCTATTTTCTGCAGAACGACTATCAGGATGCGGCCAACAAATTCCGCTCGACGCTTGAGGGCGACCTCAACCCAAAGTGGACCGAAGTGTGGGCGCGCATACACCTCGGTTGGATCTACGATATCAGCGGCCAGCGCGACCGCGCCGTGGATCAGTATAACCAGGCGATCCGCACCAAGGACGACACTCAGGGAGCGCAGACGGAGGCCTCCAAGTATCTGAAGACCCCGTATCAGCGTGAGCGCCGGGCCGACGATCGATAATCCTCGATCAAATCGTGGCGCACGCACTCATTGCGTGCAGCGTTCACACTCGTGTGAACGCGCTTCGAATCGCAGGCGTCAGGTGAACAGTGTTGAAGCCAAGTCCCATGGCACGCCCGCATCAGCTGGCCCAGCCCACGGGAACCCGGATCTCTACCCGTTGCTAGCCCGCCTTACGCTTTTTGACCCGTGCCATCTCTCAAATTCACTGCGAATTGTTTCGAAAATCGCGCCCCGCGCCTTCGGTCCGGTTTGATTTTCCGATCCACCGGACGTGTGGGTTAGTACGCATCGCAAAGACATGGTACCGAAAGCACACCTGTTCCACTAAACGTGTGAAAATAAAGCCGTTTTGTTCTCGTTAATACTAACAATTTCAAAAAAAAATTGCCCTACGCGCGGTTTCCCTCTTGTTTCCCGGGAGGCAGGCAGCGTAAACTAAACCTGCGAGGCTAATGAGCGTGCTCAGGCGAATACTTTATCTGCTAGCGGGTGTGGCGGTTGGAGCCATGGAATCTGCATACGCGACTTCAGTAGTCTGTTCGATGCAGCTAGGAAATTCCGGTCCATTCTCCTCGCAGGTTTGCGACCAGCCCTTGCTCACGCCCACGTCTTCCTTAAGTTGGGCAAGCGTGCTGCCGGCGACCAGCGGGCTCGTACCTGGACCCCTGTCGGGATCGATCGATGGCGACAACTTCTCGGTCTCGTCCAACGCCGATTTTGAAGGCCTGGATAACACGGCGCTTGCCTGGAACGGCTCCGCCTGGGTGCCGGCTTTCATGGTCAGCCCCGAGGCGACTTACGCAGGCCACTTTAATTCCGAGACGACGCCTCCAGGGCCGCCTCCTGAGGGAGTTTTGGGAGACAACCTCTTGGGAGCGGTAGCTGCTCCAGGAACTACCGATCCTAATACAACTGTAACTTTGAGCTTCCAGCAGACACTCAGTTTTGTCGAGTTTCAGGTAAGTTCCTTGCAGGGTACTAATTCGAATTTCACGGCCGAATTGATTGCCTATGACTCTCACGGCAATATACTCGGCACCTATCAAGTTTCGGACACGGGTGGCGGTGGTCAATGCGTCGGATTGACTAATAGTGCCGGCCCTCAGCCTTGCAACGATGCGCCTTATGTGCAGTTCTACGATCCCGAGGATAATATCGCGAGCGTCGAATTGGTCATGAACGATACTGCCGGCGCATTGCTCGACACACTTGATGTCGCTGGGGCTCCTGTTCCGGAGCCTTCGTCCGCCGGCCTGTTTGCAATCGGGATTCTGTTACTGCTATTTGCTGCCAACAAGCGGGGCCAACTGCGCCGCTTGCGCGTTTTAGTGGGATCTACCCCAGACTAAGTGGGTTTGCCCTAAAGACAGGCGAGGCCAGTAACTCCTCGTCTGTCATTCCCCGTACGTTTGCCCTCCTCCGTTTGACAACATTTGCGCATCCCCGCTTTTAAATTCAATCATTTGACTGGAAAAGAATTCCGGTCTTGATATATACTCGTCTACTTCAGTGTTCCATCCGGAGGTTTGTTGTGCGCAGAGTACCCTTGTCTCTTTTTCGCAATTTAGCGTTACTCACGGCCGTGACCGCGCCTTTTGCCGGCGCCCAGGTTTCGAGCTCAGACTTGAACCAATGGACGCTCGCAGCGGCGATGAACGCGCCGCGCGCGCAAGCGTGCTCCGTCATTTTGCAGAACGGCAGCATGCTCGTGGCCGGGGGGATCGGGAACTCGGGACCCGTCAACACGGCGGAAATCTATGGAACCGGCGGCGCCTTCACAGTGACGGCCTCCATGAACCACGCCCGCGCCGGCGCCGCCTGCGCAACGCTTTTGGATGGAACCGTGCTGGTCATGGGCGGCGACGATGGCACTGGCGCCCTCAGCAGCGCCGAGATTTTCAACCCGGTCACTCAAACCTGGAAGACTACCGGCAGTCTTAACGCGGCGCGCGAAGGCCATCAGGCGGTAGTGAATGGCTGGGGCGCGGTTTGGGTTGCGGGCGGCACGAACGCATCCGCCATTGTGTCCGCGTTAGAGGAATTCGATCCGCCCACCGGCACATTCCGCACCGTCGGAACGTTGAACACGCCGCGCAATGAGTTTGCCATGGCGTTGCTGCCGGGCCTCAAGGTCATGATTGCCGGCGGCTCCAGCGGATCTGCGACGCTCGGCTCGGTAGAGATTTACAACGGCGTATTGGGCACGGTATCGGTGGCCGGATCCATGGCGCAAGCGCGTCGGGATTTCGCGGCAGCGGCTCTTCCGGACGGGACGGTTCTGATCACCGGCGGCAGGGATCCCAATGGAAACCTGTTGGGCTCGACGGAAATCTTCGACCCTGTGCAGGGCGTTTCCACGGCCGGACCGAGCCTGGTAACCCCGCGCGCCTACCACGCCGCGTATGCGTTGGCCAACAATGGCCAGGTGCTGATCACGGGCGGAACCGGCGCTTCCGGCGTACTCGCCTCCACCGAAACCTACGCTCCGTGGACCGGCGCCATACTGGCTTCCGCGCCGCTCAATATCGGCCGCCAGGAAAACGTCGCGGCCGTTCTACGTCCGGGCAGCCTCTTAGTGGCGGGCGGCCGGAACAGCAGCGGGTCTTTGAATAGCAGCGAGCTGTTTCAATACGTAGTCATCGGGACCGATAAGCCCGATTATGCGCCAGGAACGCCCGTCAACATCTCGGGCAGCGGGTGGCAGCCGGGCGAGCAGGTGTCCGTGCAGATCATGACCGTTCCAGTGGACCAGCACCACATCGAATTCACGGGCTCCGGTATTGCGGATGGGGCCGGGAACGTGACGGTTGCCGGATTCGCGGTGGATCAAAGCCACCTCGGCATGAATTTTATCCTGACGGCGACCGGCAGCCAGCTCCAGGCTCAGACTACCTTTACCGACGGCTCCGGCATTCCCACCATCGCCTTTAGCTTCAGTCCCCCGTCCGGAACGCTGACGGCGGGTGGCGTCCCGGTGACCGTCACGGTGACATTGACGGGGGCGAGCGGTACGCCCACTGGCTCCATTGTGCCCTGTATCAATGGTACCTGCAACGTAGCTGGTTCCACCACTCCGGTCGGAGGCAGTTGCGTCGCCTCAGGCCAGGTTTACAGACTCCCGTCGTCGGGCCCGGCCACGTGTGAATTTACCATACTCCAAATTCCCTCGGGCAACACAGTGGTTGCAGTAGTGTACTCGGGCAATGTCAATTACTCGGCCGAAGTCCCGCCCAGCAACGGCGCCACCTATACGGTCCTCAACCCCACGTCGACCACTATGACCTCCGGCCCAACCGGAAGCCAGCCGTTTGGGATAACTACGCCTTACGTCGCGACGGTGACAGCCGTCGGGGGCAACTCACCCTCGGGACAAGTGCAGTTCCTGGTAAATGGCGCGGCATACGGCTCGCCCGTGGGTCTTGTCACGGTTAGTCCGCAAACCAGCCCACCTACCTTTACGGCTTCCTTCGTTCCCAACCCTCCCTTAGCGGTAAGCGCGACGGCTTACCTGGTAACCGCGCACTTCCTGGGAGACCCGGCTGATACGGCAAGCACTTCCGCGAACAGTATTTCCACTACTATCGCTGCGGCGAACACCACCACTACCATGAGCTTTTCCGCCAACCCGATTGTTTACGGACAGCCGCTGATCGTGCGTGGAACCGTAACCAGCGCTGGCGGCGGAATACCTAACGGTACGGTGACCGTCAGCGGAATCACCGGTTGCAGCGGGATAACGGTGACCGCCACGGGAACCTATTCCTGCACCATTACCCCGCCCGGACCGGGCACGGGTGGCAGCCCCTACACCGTCACCGCGACGTACACTCCGGCGGTCGGCGCAGGGTATGTCACCAGCGCCAGTGCTCCCGGCACTCTCACTGTGAACCCCGCCGCGACGCAGGTTGCCGCGCCCAACGTCACCGCTGTCACCACCGGCGACGTCTTCACGTTCCATGCGCAGGCAACCCCCGTGGCGCCGAGCGTCGCCCCGGTGAATACCGGGAGTATCCAATTCTTCGCATTGTCTGGCCCCAGCCAGAACTGTCCCGGGGGCAGCCTTCTTGCTAATGTCGCTGTGGACGGCACGGGAAATGCATCGAGCGGCGCCGCAACTGTTACACCCGCGGGCTCTTATACAATTTGCGCGGTCTACACCGCCGGCGCAAACTTCATCGGCTCGACATCGACTGGGCAGACCATCACTTCGCCCACTACGCCAATAGGCGATACAGTTACCCCTCCAACCGGGGGCCCCGGCGTCGTTGGGGCGCCCGTCACCATCACCGCTACGGTGACTGCGGTTAGCGGAACCTTGCCGCCCACTCCGGGAACATTGACGTTTATAGACACCAGCAACGGCAATGCGCAGATCGGGACGACCCAGCCTGTTGCTCAGTTCGGCTCTTCTACTACCGCGACTGCTTCCGTTACGGTGTCCAACCTGGCAGTCGGCCCGCACAATGTTACCGCTACTTACGGCAGCAACAACGGAGCCTTCGTTGAGCCTACCTCGGCGACCGGAACTATAACAATTGGTAAATCTCCAGCGACCTTCACGGTAAGCTCCGGAACGCCCAGCCAGCTTTCGCCCGGCGGGAACGCCGTCATCGGATCGAGCGTAACCCTGATAGCGACTTACACGGGCGGGCAAATGACGGCTCCGACTGGAACCGTCAACTTTATTAACACCACCGACGGCAACGCAATTGTGTGCACGGGCGCTACTCTGAGCGCCGGTATAGCTACTTGCACCGTGGTCGTCGGACCGGGCGCCAAGCTTCCGGCGGGCTCGGCGCGTATTAGCATCACTTACGCGGGTGATGTCAACTATACGCTCGGCACGGTGGCTCTATTCGGCTTTAATGTTACCAAGGTGTCCTCCACCACGCTCCTCGTGCCATTTCCCAATCCGGCCACCGTGGGCAATACCGTCACGCTTACCGCGGGGGTTACCGTGTCGAACTCGGCAATCGTGCCTACCGGGACTGTTACCTTCACCTTGGGCGGTAACGCGCCTCCCACGAGCACCTGCGCGGGCGCGATAACCCTCAATACCAATGCCGGCCCTCCCACCACGTATACGGCGGTGTGCAATTTCGAGCTTGCCGGCCCCGGCGGTCTTTCTCCCACTGGCGTCCCCATTAGCTACTCCGCCACTTATAGCGGCGACATCAACACCCAGCCCAGCACCGGAACCAACTCACTAACATCCATCCGCGCCGCTACCACTACCACGCTGGCGGCCACGCCGAATTCGGCGGCGGTCGGCCAGACGGTGACGTTGACGGCGACGGCGAGTTCCGGAGCGGCTGGCCTAATCCCGACAGGAACATACACGTTTACGCTGGGCGGCACGGTTCCCCCCACTTCCACTTGCGGAACTCCAGTCACCCTGGTGGCGGGCGTTGCCGCGTGCACGTTCCAATTCGCCGGTCCTACGGGCTCGATTACTTACACCGCAACATATTCCGGCGACAGCAACTTCCTGACCAGCACTAACACGACTTCACTGACCGCGAACAAAGCCTCCACTGTTACTACCCTTGTGGCTACGCCAAATCCCGCGGCATTGGGGACCGTGGTTACACTGACTGCGACGGTAAGCCAGAGCCCGGCGGGAACTCCGGGTAGTCCTTTCACGGGAAGCTTTACCTTCGGCCTCAATGGCACGCTCTTTAGCAGCACGGTGGCGAATTCCGCTGTTACATCCTGCGCCTCGGCGGTCCCCGTAAGCGCCGCGGGAGTCGCCACTTGCAGCTTTGAGATCTACTCGGCGGCCAATACCAATTACACGTTCACCGCCACCTATTCCAGCACCGACCCGAGTTTCCTGAGCAGCGCCAACTCCACGACGCTGGCCACCACGAAGGCGGCGACGGGCCCGGTCAGCTTTACTCTTTCTCCGACGTCCCCCGCGTCCGGGCAACCGATAACTCTTACTGTGATTGTGCCCGCTAGCGGGTCGCCCACGCTCTTGCCTACTCCTACGGGCACAGTGACAATTACCGGGAGCGGCGTCAATGTCACAGCTACGCTGGTCAATGGCGTAGCGACGATCGTCACCGGAACCGGAGCCGGCAACTTGCCGGTGTTGTCCGCCGGCAACTTTAACCTGGTCGTAACTTACAACGGCGATTCCAATTATCTGGCCGGCGCTGCGGTTCCGCTATCTCCCCCCTTAGTCATAAGCAGAGCTAATAGCGCGACCTCGATTGCGGTTTCGGGGACCAATATCGTCGTTACGGTAACGCCATGCAACGCTGGGACGGCCCCATTTTGTACGAACTTGCCCGGAGCCCCGACGCCGACAGGCCTGGTAAACATCTTCAACTCCGGAGGAGCGCAGGTGGCCAGCGGAATCTTGGCTAACGGCACGTTTTCGGCGGTGCTGCCCTCTGGGTCGTATTTTGCCAGTTATGCCGGGGATGTTAATTACAACCCGAGCAGCTCTGGGACGCCTGCCGTTACTCGCACGCCTACCACCACCACTACCATAACTACTAACGTGATCCTTCCAGCTGCCAATCAGCCGGTTGTCCTGACCGCCAGCGTGATCGGAACCGGTGGCAGCGGCACGCCCACCGGGACGGTTACCTTCACCGATAACGGTGTTGTGATTGGAACGGTCACACTGGTGGGCGGCGTGGCCAGCATTACCACCACGCTGCCCGCCGGATCGAATACTATCGTGGCAACTTATAGCGGCGATTCTCAGTACAGCGGCTCTTCGGGCACCTATGGATTGGGGGTGAACAAGCCCGGTTCCACGGTCGCTTTAGGCTCTAACCTCAGTGCGGCGGTATATGGCCAATCGGTTACGCTGACGGCGAAAGTCACGCAGAGCGGAAGCGCGGTCCCCACAGGCACGGTTCAGTTCTACGACAACGGCTTACCCGTTGGCGGCGCAGTCACGCTGGTTAACGGCGTTGCGACTCTGACGCTGACCCTGCCGGTAGGAGTGAATAACTTTACCGTGGTCTATTCGGGCGACGCAAATTACGGTTCGTCCTCGGGCAACGGGAGTTCGGTCACGGTCAATAAGGCGCAGATATTGGCCACGCTGACCGCCAACACGAACAACGGCCAGGAAACCCTGACCGCAATCATCGCCGTGGTCGCGCCGGGAAGCGGTACGCCCACCGGGACGGTTCAGTTCATCGATACCGTAACTGGCAAGGTGGTGGGCACGGCGACGCTCGCGGGAGGCATGGCATCCATCACGATTCCGGTAACTACCGATCCGATCATGGCCGTGTACTCGGGCGACGGCAACTTCGCCACCAGCGCCAGCACCAACGTGTCGGCGATCGCGGTGGTGAACGCGGCGTCGTACGCCATCGACTTCGCGCAGGACGAAATCGTTACGGTGTTCGGAACCGCCCTCACGACGCAGACTCTGACGGCCACCTTGCCGCTGCCGGTCACTCTCGGCGGAGTCAGCGTGATGGTTACCGATAGCGCCGGCACGGCGCGTCCGGCGGAGCTCTTCTACGTGTCGGCGGGGCAGATTGCCTTTATGATTCCGCCGGGCACAGCCACTGGAACGGCCACTGTAACCGTGACCACGGCGAGCGCGACGTTTACGGCTACTATCACAGTGACGAATTCCGCGCCCGGCGTGTTCACGGCCAACGACAGCGGAGCCGGTCCGCTGTCGGCCCAGGTGGTTTCAGTGGCTCCCGGCGGCGCGCAGACCTACACGGATACGGCCACGCTGAACGGCCAGACTTTCGTCAACGCGCCCATCAGCCTGACGCCGGCCGGCGACACGTTCTACCTGTTGCTCTACGGCACGGGCATCCGGTTCGGCTCGGTAATCACGGTAAGCATCAACGGCACGACCTATACCCCTGCCTATGCCGGAGCGCAGGGGACCTACGCCGGTCTGGACCAGATCAACATCCTGTTGCCGGCGAGCCTGGCAGGCTCCGGCATGGTGAATGTGACAGTTACCGTGGACGGCCAGGTTTCGAACCTCGGCACGATCGCATTCCAATAGGACTAGTGGGGCGGGCCATGGCCTGCCCCGTCCGAGGCGCACCGGGCGCTCGGCTTTGCACGGCTAACTAACAGCAAGCGCCGGCAAGCCGAGGCGCCCGTATTCCGACAGAATCCGTGCCCGCAACACTCCGTGGCTGATAGCATAGAAACATGCGTTGCACAGTGGTCGTCCTGCTTGCTTGCTCCACTCCCTTCTTGGCCGTAGCCCAGAACGTTGTCCGCCCAAAGGATGTCCGCGATGCGGCCAAGGCGGGCTCGAGCGCAATCCCCAAGCTTGCCGAGTATCTGCAAAACCCGGACCGGGAAGTGCGCCTGGAAGCCGTGAAGCAGATCGGCGAAATCGGCACCGTGCGAAGTCTCGATCCGCTGATTTCCGCCACCCACGATGCCGACCCCGAGATCCAGATCCGGGCGACTGACGGCCTGGTCAACTTCTATTTGCCCGGCTATCTGAAGTCGGGCTTTGCCGGATCCATCCGCCGCGTCGGCACGGATATCAAGGGCAAATTCACCGACACCAACGATCAGGTGATCGACCGCTATGTCACGGTCCGGCCGGAGGTCATCGCCGCGCTGGCCGCCCTGGTGAGCGGCGGAGCCAGCATGGACGTGCGCGCGAACGCCGCGCGGGCCGTCGGCGTTCTGCGCGGCCACGCGGCGCTTCCTCAGTTGGTGGATGCCGCGCATTCGAAGAACTCCGGGCTGATCTATGAATCGCTGGTCGCCCTGGAAAAGATCCGCGACGAATCGGCCGGGCCGCGCATCGCGTTTCTGCTGCGCGATCTAGATCCCAAGGTGCAGACCACGGCGATGGAAGCCGTCGGCCTGCTGCAGGACAAGCAGGCGCTGCCCGACCTTATCGAGGTTTTCAATCGGGCGCGCGACGTCAAGGTGAGACGCGCTGCGCTGGAGGCCATCGCCATGCTGCCGGCCGAATCGAGCCGCGCCCTCTACGTTCAATACCTGAGCGACAAGGACGAGAAGCTGCGCGCCTCGGCCGCGGAAGGTTTTGCGCGCCTCGCGAACCCGGTGGATCTGCCAACCGTGCAGAAGGCCTGGGACGAGGAAGCGAAGACGTCTCCCCGCCTGTCGCTGGCGTTCGCGCTGGTAGCTCTCGGCAAGACCGACGTGAGCCAGTTCAGCCCGCTGCAATTCCTGATCAACAATCTCAATTCGGCCGCGTTCAATGGCATCGCGCAGCCCTTCCTGATCGAGTTGACCAGAAATCCGCAGGTGCGGAGCGCGCTATATGGACCTTTGGCGAACGGGACCAAGGATGAAAAGATGGGCCTCTCTCGCGTGCTCGCGGTGAGCGGCGACAGCCAAAGCATCGCGCAGCTACAGAAACTGAGCAACGATCCGGACCCGGATGTAGCTCAAGCCGCGCTGACCGCGGTGCGGAATTTGCAAGCGAGAATGTAGGACAGGCCTCCGGGCCTGTCCGCGGCCCAGCGATTACTTAGCTTTCTTCTGCTTCTGTTGGCCAACGCGCACTTTGAACTGCTGCGTTTTGCTTTCCTGGAAGGCTTTGTGATCGTGACGCGACACCGCGTCCTTCAGGTAGCTATCGACGTCCGCATTCGTGGGCAGGACAGCCATCAAGGTATAACTATCGTTGCAGGTCGGGCAAAAAGGCCGGAACCGCTTCACATTCGGAATTCCCATAGCTTTTCCAGTCTAACAGATAACCGTGGCGCGGGCCCATGGCCTGCGAATGGCCAAGCCCCGAGCCGACCGATAACGGCCTGCATGGAATCCTGCTGCCAAGCCATGGCCCCGCCCAACTTGGCGCTATGCTTGCATTTGGCCATGTCACAGCCGAGCATGCCACAGCCCAGCATGTCACAGCCAAGCCCGCGCTCCCGAACCGCCGCCGTGGTCCTTGCCGGATTCTGCGCCTTCCTCACCATCTACGCCCCGCAGCCGCTGTTGCCCCTGCTCGCGCGGGAGTTCCAAGCTTCAGCCGCCGCCATCAGCCTGGTGATGACCGCCACCACCACGGGCGTGATGATGGCGGCGCCGTTCATCGGACTGGTCGCCGATCGCTTCGGGCGCAAGCGCGTGATCGTTCCCGCAGCGTTTCTGATGGCGCTGCCGGCCACGCTGGCCGCGACGTCCACCGGGCTCCACTCGCTGCTGTTCTGGCGCTTCTGGCAAGGCATTCTCACGCCGGGAGTCGCGGCCGTGACTGTCGCCTATATTAACGAAGAGTGGCAAGCGGGGGCCGGGGCGGCCATGTCCGCCTATGTCACGGGAACGGTGCTGGGCGGCTTCAGCGGCCGGATGATCGCGGCGCTGGTGGCTTCGCATGCCTCGTGGCGATGGTCGTTCGTTACGCTCGGGCTGCTCAATGCCGCCGGAGCCGCCATCGTGTGGGCATGGCTGCCAGCCGGCCGCCACTTTCACCGGGGCCGGTTTTTGCCCGCAGCGGCGGCGCGGGATATGCTGCGGCATCTCCGCAATCCGCGCCTGCTGGCCGCTTGTGCGGTGGGGTTCTGCGTGCTCTTCGCGCTGATCGCGACTTTCACTTACGTCAACTTCTATCTGGCCGCGCCGCCGTTCCGGCTGGGCACGCAAGCGCTCGGTCTGCTGTTCACGGTATACCTGGTGGGAATCGTGGTCACTCCGTTTGCCGGCCGCTCGATCGACCGCGTGGGGCACCGCTTCGTGCTCGTCGCTTCGTTTGCCGCGGGAATCTCCGGCATCCTGTTGACGTTGACGCATAGTCTTCCGGTGGTGATTCTGGGGCTGGCGATGCTTGCCACGGGAGTGTTCATTACCCAGGCCGCCACGTCGACCTACATCGGCGTCGCGGCGCGCGATGCGCGGGCGTCCGCCGTTGGCCTGTACACTGTGTTTTACTATGCGGGCGGCACGCTGGGCTCGGCGCTGCCGGGATGGTTCTGGAACCGCGGCGGATGGCCGGCCTGCGTGGCGCTCATCGTGGTGGTGCAGGCGTTGACCATTGTAGTCGCGGTGCGGCGCTGGCGGCCGGAAGCTATTCCTCTCGCAGCGCGATCAGCGGGTCCACTCGCATAGCGCGGCGCGCGGGCAAATAACAGGCGAAGGCCGAGACGGCAAAGAGCGCCGCCGTGACCGCCACGAATGTCAGCGGGTCGGCGGGTCTGGTTTCAAAGAGCATGCTGCGGACGGCGCGGCCCACCGCCAGCGCTCCGGCGACCCCGAGCGCAGCCCCCAGCAGCGCAACCCGCCCGCACTGTTGCAGCACCATGCGAACGATCTGCGCCGGTCTCGCGCCCAGCGCCATGCGGATGCCGATTTCCCGCGTGCGCTGAGCCACCGCGCACGAGATCACGCCATACAGCCCGACGGCCGCCAGCGCCATAGCGATCAGTCCGAAGATCTGCAATAGCGCCATCGAAAATCTGGGCCGCGCCATGGCATCTGAAACCAGCGAATCGAGCGTATTCAGCTTGGCCACCGGAAGCTCCGCATCGAGCCCGTGGATCGCACCGCGTACGCTGGAGGCCATGCCCTCGGGCGCCGCCGACGTCCGCACCACCACCTGCATCGTGTTCATCGCGGGATAGGGCCGCTGCGTATACGGCACGTACATCTCGGCTCCGGGCGCTTCGCTCATGGAAAATCGCTTCACCCCGGCAGCCACCCCGACGATCGTGATTGCCGGATATCGCGTTCCCAGGCGGACCTGTTTTCCGAGAGGGTCCTCACCCTGGAAATAATGCTGGGCGAACGCGTCGCTGATAATGGTAACCGGCAGCGAGTCGGCCGTGTCGCTCTGTCGGAACGCTCGCCCGTGCAGGATGCGCGTGCCGATGGCGCTGAAGTAGCCTGGGCTCGCGATGGTGTACGCCGTCAAGGGCGGGTGTATGGGGTCCGTCGGACGGCCGATCAAGCCGAATACCGTCCACTCCTCACCCCCACTCATGGGCAGTGGATTCACAATTCCCGCGGCTTCCACGCCTCGCAGTTGGCTCAAACGGTCCAGCGCGCTGCGGTATACCGCGACCATCCCATCCTGCGTGGAGTAGCGCGTTCCCGGCAGCGTCAGTTCGAAGGCCAGAACTCGCGACGGGTTGAAGCCCGGGTCCTCCTTCATCAACGCCAGGAAACTGCGGCCAAATAATCCGGCGGTCACCAGCAGCACCAGCGTCAGGGCGATTTCCCCGGTCAACAGCGCGGTGCGGAAGCGCTCGCCACCGGGTCCGCCAGTAGAGCCGCGGCCGCTTTCCTTGAGCGCGCTGTGCAGGTCGAAGCGCGCCGCGCCCAGAGCCGGCGCCAGCGCGGTCAGAAGACTGGCTGCGATGGTGGTTCCAATCGAAAATGCCAGCACCGCCGGGTTCAGCGCGAGATCTTCCATGCGCGGCAGTTGATGGATGCCCATCCGCTTCACCAGTTCGATTCCAAAACCCGCGATCAGAACCCCGCCGAAGCCTCCCGCCGAAGCCAGCGGCAGGTTTTCCGCCAGCAGTTGGCGGACAATGCGGCCGCGCCCCGCGCCCCGCGCCGCCCGCAGAGCGACCTCCTTCTTTCGCCGCGCCGACCGCGCCAGCGGCAGATTGGCCACGTTGGCGCACGCGATCGGCAGCACCAGCGCGACTGCCGCTTGCAGCAATGACAGCGGACGGCGCGCCCCGCCGGAAATTTGCGAAGCCAGCGGCTCGACGCGAGATCCGAACCAGCCGCGCCCGGTGGGAAACTCTTCATCCAGTTGCCGCTCGAAGGAGTCCATTTCCGCTTGCGCCTGGGCCAGAGTTATCGAGGGATTGAGGCGGCCTATAATGGCGAGTTCGTCCGGGTCGCCCCGCTTGGGAGGAGTGAGCGCCAGCGGCGTCCACAGTTCGGGCTGCGGCGTGAAGCGGAATTTATCCGGCATTTCCGGACCCCGCGGGAATGCGAACTCGCGCGGCATCACGCCAACCACGGCGTACGGGACGCCATTCAAATGGATGGCGCGGCCCACAATCGCGGCATCGCCTCCGAATTGGCGCTGCCACAGGTCATAAGCTAACACCACCTCGCGCTCATTGCCCGGTCGATCTTCCTGTTCGGTGTAGGTCCGCCCCAGCAGCGGTTTGACGCCCAGGGCAGGGAAGAACCCGGCGGAGGCGCGGATGCCGTCGAGACGAATCGGATCACCGGCGCCTGTCAGATTGAACTCTTCGCCTTGAAATGCGCCGAAGCTGGCGAACGCCCGGCGATACTTTTCGAAATGCAGCGCCGCCGCGCCACCCCACGGTTGAACATCGCCCCCGGCGTCCATACTTTTCGGCAGATGATGCCAGGGAATGACGATGCGATCCGCATGTGGATAGGGTAGCGGCTGGATCAGCACGGCGTTCAGCACGCTGAATATGGCGGTGTTCGAGCCAATGCCGATGGCCAGGGTGAATATCGCCAGCGCCGCCACGCCAGGGGACTGGCGCAAGAGGCGCATTCCGAAACGGATGTCTTGCAATAGGGTCTGCATCGTTATAAATAAATTGGACGCGCGGGCCTCAAAAACGTGGCGCGACGGGGCACTCTCCGGGCGCCTGCGCGCCGCGTTCCCGCTCATGGGGACGCTCGTTTCGCTAGCTAGAACGTAAGCCCCTCGATCAGCTTGTCCAGCTCTGCGCTCAGCGACGTTTTCTTCTTTTGCAAGTCCGCCTGCCGGTCGCGCAGGGCGGCTAGCTGCTGCTCGTGCGCATCGAGCTGGCGGGCGTAGTTCTGCACCTGCTGTTGCTGGCCGCTGACGTTGTTGAGGCTCTCGATGTTGTGGCGGATGCGGTCTTCGTCGGACGTCAAGCTGGTGACTTGAGCGGCGGCATCCTGCAAGGCGCGGTCGTTTTCGGCGATCTGAGTCTTTTCGTCGGCGATGCGCTGCAACTGCCGTCTGCCGCTATCACTCAGCGTCGCGTTGTGGATGTAGGTTAGCAGCGTATCTGGCGTGAGGCTAGAGACACCGAAGGTTTGGGAATAGATCCGCTCTTCAGAGACCGCAAATGCCTGGGTGGAATCCGGCGGAATCTCAATCTCGAAACGATACGCTGTCGCGGTCTTCTCGATCGGCTTCTGGTTGAGCAGCGAGTAACCCTGGCGCAGTGGATGCTCAATGATGAGCGTCTTCGCCTTGTGATCCACATTGCGCGCCGTATACGTGCGCGTTTCCTCGGCCGCCAGTTTCGTGGATAGAGTGCCTCGATTCGCGCGAATTTCTTGAATCACCGCCGCCTTGCTGCCGAATGCCTCAGTGACGCGCGTGCCCAAATCGACGGCGTAGCCGATGAGGCGCTTATCGCCCTGTTTCAGCGTTTCCATAAGGGCCTCGCCGCCATACGCGCCGCCGTCGTAGACCGTGATGGGGCCGCCGTCGAGCGTCTTGCCGGTACTGTTGGTGAGCTCGGCGGCATTGGTGGGATGCTCGGAGCCCGTATGCGAATAGATCAGCAGCTTGCGCGCATCGATGGCCTGCTGGAGGAACGGCAGCATGGCCGATTCGTCCTTGCGGATAGTGACGGGCTGCGACATGCGGTATTCGAAAAGTTCGCCAAGTTCGCCGGAGGTGGCGGCATCGGTGGCAATGGAACTCTGAGCTCCCATTTGTGCCATTGACAGGCCTGCTCTGGCTGCGAACAGTTCGTTACTATCCCTAAGAATTCCGCCCGCGCCCCCACCCCCGACGCCAGCCATGGCGCGAGGGGCTTGGGGCGGCGGCGTCTTCTTCGCGTCCGTCTCATACCCGCCCGCATGCAGCACCGGCGCCGCAGCCTGGTCGTCGGGCAAATCCACTTCCGGCCGCTGCACATACTTCGGCGGATAAAGCTGGCTGATGAATGAAATCGGACGCCCCGAAACCAGCGAGAGCTGCACCTTGTTCCAATCCTCGCCAGTGGTGTTGTCGATAATCGCCCAGCCTTCCAGCATCGGCTTGCCCGATGCCGTCAGAATCAGCCGGTAACTCGATTTCCACACCGGCGTGGGAATCATATAACTGGCCGTCACGTCGCGCTGCTTGGCGTCGGTGGAATCCACGTACACGCTGCGCTTCTCCTTGGACCGCGCAGCCGCCAGCGCTTCGAAATACTCCTTGAACTCGCGCTGCAAGTCCGCGTCGGTGAAGCGCACGCCGGTAGCTGCGCCCAAATCCACGGTCCGCATCTCGCCGTTATCGAGCAGCAGCGTGAGCTGTTCGCGTTCGGGCGCTTTATCGCTGGCCGGCTGTAAACGCCCGTTGATGATCACGCCGGCCACGGTCTCGTTGCCGAATTTCAGCTCCACGCGCGCGCCCTTCAATTGATCGAGCGTGCCGCTCAACGGCTGCCTGTCGCCGATCTGAAACGGGAACTCGCTCAGCTTGTGGCTCAGCGGATCCATGGAATCGTAGCGCAGCCCGGAGATTTTCCCGCCGCCGCGCTCCTGAATCGTAAGCGACTTCAGCACGTCGTTCATATCGGATGCGTTGAACTCCAGGCGCGCCGATTCGCCCGGGCCCAGCGACCCTTCGCGTTCGAAGAAGCCCATGCCGTGCTTGTATAAGATCACCGTCCGCACGGGCAGATCGGCCGGGAAGGCCGGCTGCGGCAGAGTCAGCGCCGCGCTCAAGAGAATCGACACCACGGAATGTTTCAGAAAGCCTCCTTGGCTTATTAGCTTATTCGCCCATTACTTTAATAATGACGCGTTTGGGGCGCTGTCCGTCGAACTCGGCGTAATAGACCTGCTGCCAGGGGCCGAAATCGAGCTTGCCTTTGGTCACCGGCACGATCACCTCGTGATGCACCAGCAGGCTCTTCAAGTGGGAATCCCCATTGGTTTCGCCGGTGCGGTGGTGCCGGTAATCCGCGCGAAACGGCGCCAGCTTCTCCAGCCATTCGTCGATATCGGCCAGCAACCCGTCCTCCGCGTCGTTGACCCACACACCCGCGGTAATATGCATGGCGGATACCAGAATCATGCCTTCCTGGATGGCGCTCTTGCGGAGCGCGGCTTCCACGCGGTCGGTGATGTTCACATATTCTCTATGCTTTTGCGTTCTAAATGTGAGGTATTCTGTATAGAATCTCATACGGCGATCATAACGCCGGCTCGGTTATGGACAACTCCGCTTCGCGCATCCTCCTGGTGGATGATGAGCCCGCGCTGCTGAAAATGGTCGGCGCCTATCTGTGCCGTCTCGGCTACGCTGTGATCACTGCGAACACCACCGACAAAGCTTGGGCTGAAATGGAAGCCTCGCCGGAGAGCATCGCCGTGGCCGTGCTGGACGCCACCATGCAGGGACTTTCCATGACCGAGCTTGCCACCAGGATGCTGAAAGCCAACGCCTCTTTGCGCGTGCTGACTGCGAGCGGATATCCGGTGGACATTTCCGCGCTCGAAGCCACCGCTCCGGGCCGCGTGGAGTTTCTGCACAAGCCATTCACGCCGGAGATGCTGGCGGCCGCGATACGGAGGATGCTTGCCGCGCAAGAAGAAAACCTTTAGCGCCGCCAGGGAAGTGAGGGCCATCGCGCGCGAGCGGGTGGGCCCGGTGCCCGCGGGGAAGACGCTGGAGCCAAAGGCGTCGCGCAAGAAGCCGAAGCACAAGAAACCGCCGGAAGAAGAGTAGGACAGACCATCGCCTTTTGCGGTCTGTCGTTTCCCCTACAATCGCACAGCCGCTTGACAGACGACAAACCCCGATCGTCTGTCCCACTTCCAACTTATTCCTGCCGCAGCGCCGCCATCGGATCGAGTCTCGACGCCCGCCGCGCCGGCAAGTACGCCGCGCCGATCGCCACCGCGACCAGCAGCCCGGCCGCCAACACGAGCGTGAGTGGATCTTGCGGCGCGACGCCGTAAAGCCGGCTGGTGATCAAGCGCGAAGCCGCAAAGGCCAGGCCCCCGCCAAGCGCCAGCCCGGCAGCGACGAGCCCGATGGTCTCACCGAGTATCATCGCAATGACGCGGCCGGGCTGCGCTCCCAGGGCGATGCGGACCGCGATTTCGCCCTTGCGGCGCGCGATGCCATAAGAGAGCACGCCGTACAATCCGATGGCGGCCAGGGTCAGCGCGACGCTCCCGAACACTACGGCAAGTTGCGCCGTAGTGCGGTCCTGCGCCGTCAAAGGGGCTATCTGCTCTTCGATCGACCGGGCGGAGTCGATGGACAGCGCGGCGTTCACGCTCTCGATCCGCTTCCGCACAGCGGCCATCACCGGCGCGGTTTCCATCGCCGTACGAATCAAGAAGAAGGGATTGCTCGCGGGGGACGGCGATTGCCCGGCGGCCACGAAGTAGCGCGGCTCGACGTCGCCTCGCAGTCCCTTAGTGCGCGCGTTCCTGGCCACGCCCACTACCTGGTATGCCGTCCGCTTATCTTCGTCAACCCACGTAATGCGCATTCCGATCGGGTTCCGCCCGTCGAAAAACCGTTTGGCGAAGGCCTCATTGATCACGCAGACCTTGGGAGCGCCGGCATGATCGCTCTCCAGAATCTCGCGTCCCAGAGCGATGGGGACGCCCAACGTCGAGAAGTAGCCGGGGCCCACCACATCCAATGCAGAGCCGCGGTCATTGTCTCCCTTCGGCGCGTAGTTTTCCACCTCGATGGTGTCCGACGACTCCCCTCCGCTGAATACGCCAAGCGTCGAAAAACTCGCCGCGCGCACGCCGGGGATCTGCTGAAGCTGTCCGCGCAACTCGCCCAGCAAGCTGTTGCGGCGCGCGGCGTCATTGGTCGCCTCGCGCAAATCGACCCGCACCAGCAGCAGACGCTCGGCGGGAAAGCCCAGGTCCGCGCGTTGCAAGTTGTAGACTGTCCGCGCCAACAAACCGGCGCCAACCAGCAAGGGTAGCGAGAGCGCCAACTGCAGGCTCACCAGGAATCGGCCCGAGCGCATCCGGCCCAGCGAGCCGCCGCGGCCCTGTTCCTTGAGAGTCGCTCCCGCGTCGTGCCTGGTGACCTGCCAGGCCGGAAGAACGCCGGACAACATCGCCGCGGCCAGCGTCGCGGCCAGGGCGAAGGCCAACACCAGTGGGTCCAGCGCGAAACCCATGTGGAACTTGGGGTCCGATTCCGCCATCATGCGCACCAGCGCGCCGTGAAGCAACCAGGCCGCGGCGAGGCCGGCCATGCCTCCCAGGGCGGCGAGCGCCAGACTTTCCGTGACCATCTGGCGGATCAGGCGGCCGCGGCTGGCGCCCAGCGACAAGCGCAAGGCGATTTCGGGTCTTCGCGCAGCGCCGCGCGCCAACAAGAGGTTGGCCAGATTCGCGCACGCGATCAGCAACAGCACACCCACTGCCGCCAGCAGCGCGGTGAGCGAAAGGGAGTATGCATGGCGCGTCTCCGAAGCTCCACGCGCGCCCGGCTGGATTCGGAGGCGCTGATCCAGATACTCGCGCCGGCGGTCGCCCGACGCAGCCGCGCCATAGAACGATTCCAGGCCAGCCTGAAAGAGCGCGTTGGCCTGGGCTTCCGCTTGTGCCTGCGTCACTCCCGGCTTCAGTCGTCCGAAGACATTCAGCCACATCGCCTTGACGGGAGGCGCATCGTGCAGCAGATCCCGGCCCGGAATCACGCGGGGCTGCATGCGCATGGAGATCCAGAGATCCGGCTGCTGCCCGTTGGTTTCACCGATAAAGCCGGGCTCCGCGACGCCGATGATGTTCAGCGCCGCTTGGCGCATGGTGATGGTCTTGCCCAGCACGTCGAGGCGGCCGCCGAAACGCCGCTGCCAGTAGCTGTAGCTAATGACGGCGTAGGGCGTCTCGGCGCGGTCCTCGGCCGTCGTGAATACCCGGCCGATCGCGGAGCCAACGCCAAGAACCTGAAAGAATCCACCCGATACCAAACGCCCGCTGACTTCTTCCCACCCGCCGCCATCCACGCGGACCTGCCAGGAATCGAGGCTGCTCTGCGATGCCATCAACGCCGAAAAGCTATCGGCGCGATCCCGCAACTGCTCGAATTCGCCGTAGGTGAGCCAGCTCCGTGGGCCGTCGGTGCGGCCATCCCACCGGCCGGACCACATGCCCGCGTCGTCGGGATTCGAGAGCATCACCAGTTCCTCTGGTTTGTGTACGCCAGGCAGCGAGCGGTGCAGCACGCCGTTCCACAGCGTGAAGATTGCGGTGTTGGCTCCGATTCCGAGGGCCAGCGACAAAATGGCGACGGCGGTGAAGCTGGGACTCGCAGCCATGATGCGTAGCGCGTAGCGCAGGTCTTGAAGAATCACGTGCCAGTGCTCCTTTGGGGCGATGGTCAATGCGTCCAATGTGGCGTGAACCCACAGGGCGGCTTGTTCGAGCCGGCCACCCGTTCGCCGGGCTTCGCCCAGCTGCTCGGTGAACATCAGCAGCATCTGGTTGCCGTACTCGTTCCGGAAAGAGGCCGGATAGCAGTAGAGCAACGCTCTGTAGGCCGGGCTGGGGCGGATCATGCGGCGCATCACGCACCCGGCACGAGCCCTGTCGCTCGCGCTTGTTGCACCATGGCGCTCAGCCGCGCCACTTCGGCCGCAGCCGCGCGCTTTCCGAAACGCGTGAGCCGGTAGTAGCGCCTACGCTCATCGGTGCTCGACGGGTCCGGACTTTCCGCCAGCTCTTCAATCAGGCCTTGCTCCAGCATGCGGCGGATGGAGCTGTAGAGCGTGCCGGCGCTCAACTGGACTTTGCCCCGGGTCCTGGCCGCCACATCCTGCATGATGGAGTAGCCATGACGGTCGCGGTCGGCGAGCGCGATCAGGATATGGAACACCGCCGTCGGCAGCGGCAGCAGCGAATCTGGATTTGCATCGCGCATCGCGAACTATATTGGATACGACTATACCGTCATCAAGTATACTTGTCAAGTGTAGAGACAAGGTAGAGATAAGGCCGACAAGGCTATCTGCGGAACAGCCAGAATACGCACATCCCCGCCAGTACCGCGCTGCTGAGCGGCCCGGGCGTGAGCAGCGCGTCTGCGCAGAACAGCGATAGCCCGCGCCGAAAAGCGCCACCACGAGCGCGATGAAGAGACGTGTGCGCGAGAAACATCTGCCGCGTCAGCAGAGAGAAGCGGCCATGCCCCACAGCAGGAAGCGGTCGCACGTTGCCAGTCGCCATTCAGAGATGCTGGAACTGCGGCAAAGCAGCATAGTATGAGGCCATGTCTGTCACGCTAGGTGATTAAACAACCCTCCAAGCACGCTGGAACGGCGTTGCGCAAGACCGGAAACGCCAGGCGCGGGCTCCGTCGTACTCAGTCCTTGCGCTTGGTTTGGGGGTGTGCGGGCGGCGGGCAGTGCATGCCGAGATCTTTGAGATCGGTGCAGGCTTGGATCGCGGTGTCGGAGCCGGGGTAATTCTTGATCACAGCGTTGAACTCCGCGATGGCGGCCGTCCGCTTACCCAGCGCGACCAGGCTCTTGCCCTTATACTCGTGCGCCTGCGGCGAAATGAATTGGGTATCGGGGTATTTTTCGAGCAGCGTGTCAAAATCGGCGGCGGCGGCGTCGTAATTTTGTTGCGAGTAGTGAATCGAGCCAATGTAAAACTGGGCGTAGGGCGCGTAATTGGTGTTAGCGAAATACTTCAAATATTGGGCGTATTCCTGCAACGCAAAATCCAGCTTGCCGGATTGATGATCGGCTCGCGCGGAATTGTAGAGATCGGTCGCATTCACCGGGGGCACGGATGAGGCGCCATCGGAAGCCGGAGCGCCGCCCGAACCCGTCGTCTGGCCCGGCGGCGGAGGCGCAGGGGGTGTTTGCAGCACCTTGATGGCGTTGCCGATATCGGTCAATTGCGCCTGGATCCGGTTGAGGGAGCTGGTGAGATCGGAGACCGCCTGCTGCAGCGTGCTGATGGAGTTAGTCACCTGGTCCATGCGCGTGCTCAGGCCTACCACCGGTCCCACCACATCAGTCTTCAGCTGGTTGCCGCTCTGCTGAAAGCCGCTCTGGATCACGGCCACGGCGGTGTTGGCGCGGTTGGCGGCGTCCAGCGATTGCCGCACCATTTCGCCGAGGGCGGCAAACTGCTTGTCCTGCGACTGCTGGATCTGCTTGACCAAGTCTTGCAATATGGCAACGTCGCGCTGCAACTCTTGAATCTCTTTACTGGCAGCGAACGCGAAAGCGGGCGA
>Ga0116129_1000382_pt1 | contig 29234 bp, 24 predicted proteins | sample June2015DPH_17_2_FD_89732 | JGI IMG/M metagenome (GOLD analysis project Ga0116129, IMG submission 89732) | Peatland microbial communities from SPRUCE experiment site at the Marcell Experimental Forest, Minnesota, USA - June2015DPH_17_10 | ecosystem: Environmental > Terrestrial > Soil > Wetlands...
CAACTACACCATCACGGCGACTGGTGCGAACAACACCACGACCTCGTGCAGCATCGCGGTACAGGTGAACGCGGGTAATCTGCCGAGAATCATTCAGTTCTCGGCCGCGCCTCTCCAAATCCTCAGTGGCCAGACGTCGACTCTGTTGTGGGTTGTGGATAACTCCACTTCACAGACGATCACGACTCTGGGCACCGTGGTTGCGGCGGGTTCGCAGACCGTATCCCCGACGGTGACCACCACCTACACGTTGACGGCGACCAACCAAGCCGGTAGCGTGACGGCAACGGCGACGGTAACGGTGACGCAAATCCCGAATCCGATTGTCGTCAGCTTTACGGCGACTCCGAATCCGTCCACTACGCCGGGAGGCGCGGTGGCGTTGACTTGCCAGACGCAGAACGCGGCCAGCATTACGATGGCCGGGCTGACGTTCCTGACACCGAACATCACCTACACGGTGTACCCGCAGACCACCACGGCATACAATTGTATTGCGACGGGTGAGAACGGGGCGGTGGCCAGCAAGTCGGTAACGGTCACGGTCGGGTCGACCGCGCCGCCGACGGCACAGCCGCCGGTTATCGTGATCGCCGGTGGCAGCAGCCAGACGACGACGGTACGCAACATCCAGCTCAACTTCTCCGGTTCGAGCAGCCCGGCGGGCAATAACCCGATCGGGTACTACTTGGTCGCACTGTACGGGTCGGCGGAAATCGTCAACCCGACTACGGCGACGCCCACCATCGTACTCGGCGCGACGCCTGGTCCGTACTACTTCAATCTCACCGTGACGGATAGCAAGGGCATGTCCACCACGCAGGAGATCACTATCACCTACGCACCCTAAGCTTCGGCTTAGGTCGTAAGGAACACGAGGCGGGTCCGGGAAATCGGGCCCGCCTTTTTTATTGGGAATCCCTTCCTGACGGTCGGGGTTCGGTGTTGATGCATGATTTGCGAATGTCCGCATACTTACGAGAGCTGAAAAACTCGCTGGCAGGCGGTTCCGCCTTCGATTCGACGTACCTCAAAAATTTTTCAGCAGCCCTTACGCACGGCGATTCCACGGCTGTGGCGAGCGGATGCGCAAGCGTATCCCCATGCGGTGTCCATCCCGGCCCGATCCGCGCAGTCATACTAACAACCGAACCCCGACTGTAAAGGAAGGGATTTCCTGCGCAGCCCAAAGAAAAAGGGCAAGCTCAGAGAGCCTGCCCTTGGTGATCGGTGATGTCGAAACGACCCTTTATTCAGCTTCGCGGGGACGCTTTTTCCTGTTGCGCTTGCGCGCCAGAGCTTCCTTCGTGCGCTGTTTCTCACCCGGTTTCAAGTAAAAGGAATGCCGCTTGATTTCCTTAATAATGTCCTCTTGCTGGACCTTACGCTTGAACCGGCGTAACGCGCTTTCCAGGGTTTCTCCGTCCTGGATATGGACTTCTGCCAAACTCGACTCACCTGCCTTTGTTACCGCTTAAACGGGCATGCGGTCCGCACGCCAGCCTCTAGGATAGCAGCTTCTTGCTTTCGATCCGGTAAAAGATCAGGTAGGCGAGTCCGACGCCGACCGGGATCAGACCCAGGAATCCGATTCCGACGGGAAGCCCTTGCCCGCGCTGGTCGTTGAGGAGCATCTGGACTTCCTCCGGCGTAGCGCCACCGGCGCGGGCATTGCTGACCTCGCGCAACTTTAGTTCCACCGACGGCGGTTGATTGGACGTCACGGCAATCGCAAACAGCGCGACGAACGAGGTGAGTCCGGCAAATAGCCAGATCATACCGTGTAGCAGATATGTGCGAGGCGTCCATGGGGCCGACGGGCGGACTGGCACGGCTACGCCTTTTTCAAGCGCGGCGAGCGTTTCCTTGTGCTCCAGCTCGCGTGCGTAATAGCGGCTGATGAGGATGATAAAAATGATCATCACCGCGGCAAATACCAACATGAACAGCATCGTGGTTGGGTTCATGCCGATTGAGACTCGGCCGCGCAATCCGAATGTTTCAACGCGCGCTGAAACTTTGCGTGCGCCGCGCGAGGTCTAATGCAAAGAGTGCCCGCGGACGAAAATATCGCAGCGCTATTGGCAGCGGGACATCGCACCGTAGCGTTCGAGGCGCTGCTCGCCGCCTATCAGGACAAGGTATTCCGGCTCTGTTATTCGATGCTGGGAGACCGCGCGCAGGCCGAGGACGCCGCGCAGGAGAGTTTTCTGCGGGTCTGGAAAGCGATGGAGCGGTATCGCGGCGAATCGGCGCTCGGCACCTGGATTTTTTCGATCACCCGAAATGTTTGTCTCACGTTCCTGGCAAAACGCGCCGCGCGCCGCACCGCGCCGATAGAAGAGGCCGGGAACGCGATGCCTGATCGGCCGAATCGGCAGCGCGACATCCTGCGCCTGGTCGGCCAGTTGCCCGACAATTACCGGCAAATCGTGATGTTGTTTTATATGGAAGAAAGATCGTATGAAGAGGTCGCACGGTTGTTGGATTTACCGATTGGCACAGTGAAAACGTATCTCCACCGGGCGCGCAAACAACTCGCTACCATGGTGAAGGAGGCGGATCGTGGCGTTCGAAGAATTTGACGACGAGATCGACGGTAGCATTGACAAGGACCTGGCGCAGACCTTCAGCGGGATATCCGCGCCTGCCAGTCTCGCCTCTTCCGTCATGCATCGCGTGCGAATGCCGGCGCCCACCCGACTGCCGGAAGTGCTCGACGCGATTGGATGGATGGGCATCCTTTCCTTGGCCGCGTGCGTGGCCTTTTTCGTGATTTTAAAATAGTGCTATCGTTTCCAGGATGCCCAGCATATTTCGCGATCATTTATTAACCGGCAAAATTGCGTTCGTGACCGGAGGCGGCAGTGGGATCGGACAAAAAATGGCGGAGCGATTTGCCGAGCATGGCGCGAAAGTCGTACTGGTGGGCCGCAAACAGGAGAAACTCGACGCCGCTGCGTCTGTGATTCGCGCTGCAGGAGGATTCGCGGAGACTGCCGCGCTCGATGTGCGGGATTATGCCGCCGTCGAGGCCGCCGTCAAAAAGACACGCGAAGAATTGGGCGAGATCGACATTCTGCTGTGCGGCGCCGCCGGGAATTTTCCCGCGCCCGTTGCCGGGATGTCCGCCAACGGATTCAAATCGGTGATCGATATCGATCTGCTCGGCACGTTCAACACCTGCCGCGCGGCGTATGAATCGTTGCGCAAGCCTGGAGCGTCCGTGATCAGCATCTCGGCGAATCATGCGCACGTGGCCATCGCGTATCAGGCTCACGTGTGCGCGGCGAAGGCTGGCGTCGAACTGCTCATGAAAACGCTGGCGATCGAGTGGGGTCCGCAAGGAATTCGCGCGAACTGCATCACGCCGGGACCGACCGACGATACGGAAGGTATGCGCCGCCTGGCGCCCACTCCGGAGGCTCGCGCGGCGGCGGAGAAAAGCGTTCCCCTAGGCCGCTATGGAACCAAGGATGAGCTCGCGGACCTTGCCCTGTTCCTCTGTTCGCCGGCCGCGTCATATATTACCGGCGCGATTTATCATTGCGACGGAGGATCGTCGCTGACGCGGAGCAGCATCGGCTAGAACATGATCGAAACAGCGGATATCGTCATCATCGGCGCGGGCATCGTCGGATCAAGCATCGCCTATCAGCTCACGGCGGCCGGCTGCCGCAGCGTGGTCCTGCTGGAACGCGAAAGCAGCCAGGGCAAAGGCTCCACGGGAAAAAGCATGGGCGGCGTGCGTGCGCAATTTTCGACGCCTGTGAATATTCAGATGTCTCTCTACTCGATCCCTTTCTTTCGCGATTTCGAGGAGACGATGGGGCATCCTTCCGGATATCGCCCGCAAGGATATTTGTTCGTCGCGACCGCCGAGCGGCATCTGGAATATCTGCGTGCGAATTATGAGCGGCAAATCGCGGCGGGGCTCACAACCGCTTCGCTGGTGAGCCGCGAGGACATCGTCGAAATGGTCCCACAGCTTCGATCGGACGATATTCTGGGCGGCAGCTTTTGTTCGACCGACGGCTTCGTCGATCCCTATAGCGTCATGACCGGATTCACGCTGCACGCCGTCGATCAGGGCGCGCAGTTGATTCGCGATGCGCAGGTAACTGGCCTGTCGCTCGATGCGAAGGGCGTCGCATCGGTCGAGACCACGCAAGGCACGATCGCTACGCGCACTGTCGTCAATGCCGCCGGCGCGTGGTCCGCGGCAATCGCGAAAATGGCCGGCGTCGATCTGCCCGTGGAACCTCTGCGCCGCATGCTGGTGCCGACTGAGCCGTTCGATAAGGTCGCCCACAGCGCGCCCATGGTGGTCGATATGTCCACCGGTTTTCATTTCCGCCCCGAAGGCCTGGGCCTGCTGCTCGCCTGGAACGATCCCGAAGAAAAGTCCGGCTTCAACACGACTTTCGACCGCGGATTCATCGAAAAGATTCTCACCCGAGCCGTCGACCGCGTGCCTGTGTTTGAAGACCTGGAAGTGAATCCATCGCGCGCCTGGGCCGGCCTTTATGAGATGACGCCGGACCATCATCCGGTGCTCGGCGCAGCGCCCGGCGTCGGCGGATTTTATTTCGCGAATGGATTCAGTGGCCACGGCGTGATGCATTCGCCCGCCACGGGGAAAATTTTAGCCGACCTCATTCTGAAGGGCACAACGGACCTGATCGACGCAAAGCTGCTCGACTACGCGCGCTTCTCCGAAGGGCGCCTCATTGAAGAAACCGCCGTTTTATAGCGCCTCTACTTGTGTTTCCGCCACTCCTGCCAATCGCGCGCGGTCGCTTCGAACATCTCCTCCGCCACTCTGTGCAGCCAGCCCGACGGCCTCTTCGCCAGATCGCGCGCCAGCACCGGAGCCTTCACGCTTCCCAAATGGACGTTGGCTGTTTCCCATCCCATCGCGAATAAAAGTTTCACTGCGTCATGCGTCTCCGGCAGCGAAGCGAGCTCGATTCGTGAACAGTCCGGCGCCAGCCGCCGCAGCATCCAGCGTCCGCACAGCTTCGCGAACGGATCGGGACAGCGAATCGAACACCCCATGATCTGCTGATAGAAAATCTTCGCTTTCCGTTTGGAAGGGCGAGCCCACAGCCATGCCGACGTCGTCAATTCCTTGGCCTCGCGCGCCACCGTGCCGCCATGCCAATTCCCCAGCGCCACGAATCGCAACCGTCCCAGGCTTCCCAGCCCCGCGATCCGATGCACCACGCGAAATTTCAACTGTGGATCGGGCATCATCCGCTTCAACGATTTCGCCGCGCTCGACGGAATTTTCCCGGTCAGCGTTTTGAGCGCCAGCATTTTTTCCCAATACAGCTCCGGCTGTTTTAACCGCTCCACCGCCATGTGCCGCAGCACCGGGTGATGCTCCGCCAATACGAACACGCCTCCGCCCGCCTTCAACGCCGCGCGATAGCCATCAAGAATCGCCTTCGATGCCTTGCCCGGCGTGATCATTTTCAAATGATCCCCCGCAATCGCGAAATGCGCACTGGTCGCGAGCCTCACCAGATCGCACGTATAAGGAAGCCAGCAAGCCTCGTCGAAATCGTTGATGCCCCACACCAGCCGCCCTTCCACATCGCGCCAGGTGCCAAAATTTTCCACATGCAGATCGCCCACGCCCAGCACTTCCGGTGCAGCCGCCGTCGTGGGCGATACCTCAGGCCACATCTGCGCCCAGCGATAAAATGTCGCCCGCAAAAATGGAAAAGGAGCCAAGCGCATCAACTCGTGCTTATGTTCCAGGTCAGCCGCCAGCAACGGAATCCGCTCGCCCAGCCAAGCCTCGTATTTCTGAGTCGCCTTGATAATATTCATTTGCAGCGCTCCCAGATTATCATTCGCGCTAAGATCTTATGATATGCGCCGCCTACTACCGTTCGTAATAGTTGCCTTCTGCTGCCTCCCTGCGCCCGCGCAGCCCGCGCCGGATCCCCTTCATGAAGTGCGATGGCGCTCCATCGGACCCTTCCGTGGAGGCCGCGCCGTCGCCGTCGCCGGCATTCCTTCCCTGCCTCAGACCTACTATTTCGGCGCCACCGGAGGCGGCATCTGGAAAACCACTGACGGTGGATTCAACTGGCTCCCGGTCTCCGATGGTCAGGTCGCAACCGGTTCCGTCGGCGCGCTCGCCGTCTCCGAATCCGATCCCAATATCGTCTACGCCGGCATGGGCGAGGCTTGCATCCGCGGCAACGCGTCCCCCGGCGATGGCGTTTATAAATCCACTGACGCCGGCCGCACCTGGAAACACATCGGCCTCGAACAGACCCAGCAGATCGGCGCGGTCGTCGTGAATCCGCGTAACCCGAATATCGTTTTCGTGGCCGCATTGGGCCATCAGTTCGCCTCCAATGAGGAGCGCGGCGTCTATCGATCCACCGATGGCGGAGCCACCTGGAAACAGGTCCTCACTCGCGGCCCAAAAGCCGGAGCCGTCGATATCGTCATGGACCCCAACAATTCTAACGTCCTCTACGCCGCGTTCTGGGAAGTCTATCGCACGCCCTACAGTCTCGAAAGCGGTGGCCCCGGCAGCGGCATCTGGAAATCAACCGACGGAGGCGAAACTTGGAAAGATCTTTCCCACTCGACCGGTATGCCGCGCGGAATTTTCGGCAAGATCGGCATCACCGTCTCCGGCGCCAATTCCGACCGCGTCTGGGCCATCGTCGAGGCGGAAGAAGGCGGCGTCTATCGTTCCGATAACGGCGGAACTTCCTGGACCCGCGTCAATAAGGATCGCGACCTGCGCCAGCGCGCTTGGTATTACACCCACATTTATGCCGATCCGAAAAACGCCGACGAGGTCTACGTCCTCAACACCGGCGTCTATCGATCGAACGACGGAGGCCGCACCTACACCGCGATTCCCACGCCGCACGGCGATAATCACGACCTCTGGATCGACCCCAACAATCCCGACCGCATGATCGAAGCCAACGACGGAGGCGTCAACGCCAGCATCAACGGCGGCCGCACCTGGAGCCCCGAAAATAATCAGCCCACCGCGCAGTTTTATCGCGTCGCCCTCGATAACGATTTTCCCTATCACGCCTACGGCGCGCAGCAGGACAACAGCACCGTGCGCACCGCAACGCGCGGCCGCGGAGGCATTACCGAACGCGATTGGTACGACGTCGGCGGCGGTGAAAGCGGCTGGATCGCCCCCGATCCGCGCGATTCGAACGTCGTCTACGCCGGCTCCTACGGCAATCTCATCACCCGCTTCGATGCCTTCACCGGCGTCCAGCGCGATATCAATCCGTGGCCCGATAATCCCATGGGACATCCCGCCGCGGACCTCAAATACCGCTTCCAGTGGAGCTTCCCGATTATCATTTCGCCGCACGATCCGAAGGTCATCTACGCCGGCGCCAACGTCATGTTCCGCAGCACCGACGAAGGCCAAAGCTGGGAGCCCATTTCGAAGGACCTCACCCGCGACGACAAAACCCGGCAAGGTTCCTCCGGCGGTCCCCTCACCAAGGACAACACCAGCATCGAATATTACTGCACCATCTTCACCATCAACGAATCGACGATTACCAAAGGCCTCATCTGGGTCGGCTCCGACGACGGGCTGGTGAATCTCACCCGCGACGGCGGCAAAACTTGGACGAACGTCACACCGCCTAAAGATATTCTTCCCGAGTGGTCGCAAATCAACGCAATCGAGCCCTCGCCGTTCGATCCCGCCACCGCCTACGTCGCGGCAACGAAGTACAAATCTGACGATTTCAGCCCATATTTATATAAAACCAGCGACTACGGCAAAACATGGACGAAGATCGTCACCGGCATCCCCGCGAATCATTTCACGCGCGTCGTTAGAGAGGACCTCAAACAAAAAGGCCTCTTATTCGCCGGAACAGAATTCGGTATTTATGTTTCTTACGACGATGGCGCGCATTGGAAATCCATCCAGCTCAATCTCCCCGTGGTGCCCATCACCGATCTCGCGTTTCACAAGCGGGATGACGAACTCGTCGTCGCGACTCAGGGCCGCTCCTTCTGGATCATGGACGATCTTCCGCTATTGCGCGAGCTGAAGGGCGCTACGCTCACCGAGGACGTGCGCCTTTTCGCACCAAAGGAAACCCTGCGCGCCGAAGGCGGTGGCCGGGGCCCGCGCGGCTTCATCCCCGTGGGCGCGAATCCCCCTACCGGCGCTGTGATTGATTTCTGGCTGAAGGATAAACCCACCGGCGAAGTAAAGATCGAGATCCTCGACTCCTCCGGCAAACCAGTCAACCACTATTCCAGTAATTTGCCCAACCATCCCGCCGGCTCTGACGACACCACTCCCGCCATCGACGAACAAGGCGGTGGAGGCCGTGGAGGTTTCGGCGCACCCGCCCGCATCCACGCCCAAGCCGGCATGAACCGGTTCATCTGGGATCTCCATTATCCCGACGCCACCACCTTCCCCGGCCTCATCATGTGGGCTGGATCAACGCGCGGCCCGATGATCGTTCCCGGCACCTATACCGCAAAGCTGACCGTCGGCGATAAAACACAAACGCAGCAATTTGTTGTAAAGAGCGATCCGCGCCTCAAGACCACCGCGGCCGAATTCAGCGCGCAGCTCTCTTTATCGCTCCAGCTCCGCGACAAGTTGTCGCAGGTGAATCAGGCCGTCGTCGATATTCGCGCCGCCAAGAAACAACTCGAAGACTACGCCGCCCGACTCAAGGACGACGCCGCAGCCAAGAAAGTGGCCGATGCCGCCCGCGATCTCGACAAGCGTTTAACCGCCGTCGAGGAAGAACTCTATCAGGTGAAAAATCAAAGCAGTCAGGACCCTCTGAACTTCCCCATCAAGCTAAACAACCGCATCGCCGCGCTGCTGGGCGTAGTGCAAGACACAGACGCCGGTCCCACCAAGCAATCGAACGTAGTCTACGAAGGCTTGGCGAGCGAAGCCAACGCGCAACTCCGCGCCGCCGACAAACTCCTGAAGGACGACGTCGCCCAGTTCAATAAACTGGTGAAGGACTCCAACATCCCCGCCGTCACCATTCCTCCGCGCAAGGATAATTAGATTGATGGAACTGTATCTCCTGCGCCACGGCATCGCTGAAGACAACGCCGCCACCGATGCTGACCGCCGCTTGACGGACGAAGGACGCGAAAAAGTCCACCGCGTCATGAAGCGCGCCGCCTCAGCCGGAGTTTCGCCGTCGCTCATCCTATCGAGCCCCTACAAACGCGCCCTCGAAACCGCCGAAATCGCCGCATCCGAACTCGACTACAAAGGAAAGATCCTGCGAGTAGGCTCGCTAACCCCCGACTCCTCCCCGCCCTCAGTATGGAATGAAATCCGCGAGCATCGCCACGAGTCGTCCATCCTATTAGCCGGCCACGAACCACTCTTTTCCGCGACAGTAGCCTTCCTATTAGGCTCGACCAATCAAATGGTAGACTTCCGCAAATCCGCCCTAGTCCGCATCGACCTCCACGGCTTCAGTCCCCAGCCACAAGGCATCCTCCAATGGATGCTAACCCCGAAGCTCGCGTGAGAGTTTTGTGGCACCTCGAAAACAGCAGAACCTGCGAAAAATTGGGACTGCCTACTCTGTCCCAAGGCGCCGTCAGTACTCGTGAAAACCCGCTCCCGTTTGACGCCGCGTGGACAGAGCGGGCTGTCCCAATTTTTCGCCCCGTCCGCTCAGACCCGCAGCGTTTTCATTCCCGTCGTTGCCCGACCTCCACGCACCAAACAGGCGTACCCGTGAAAATGTGCGCGACGCACGCTGCGAAGGCAGAAATCCCCAACCGAACCCCGACCGTCAGGGAGGGGATAATCCGAGCCCTTTCCATCATCAAGTAGACATCTCTCGAACAGGAGCAATCCCGGCCACGATCCGCATCACTCCCTCGTCGTGAGTCGCAATAGCGAGATCGTAGTCGGCCTGGAGCCGCATCCAAAATTCTGGTGTGCTGCCAAACAACTTAGCGATTTTTAAGCACATCACCGCGGATATCGGCTTCCGGCCAGCCAAAATACTGTGCATCATCTGCCGGGAAATACCCAAGGATCTCGCTACGTCCGTGACGGTCATATGCACTTCCGGCAAAACGTCTTCACGCAGAATTTCCCCCGGATGAACCGGCCTGACCTGTATTCTTTTCGCCACTCGTGTACACCTCGTTAGTGATAATCTTCGAGACCAACTTCAATCGCTTCTTCGCCTCGCCATCCGAACGTAATCCGATAGTTAGCGGATACTCGAACGGACCAGCGCTTCGGAGATCCCTGAAGCGGATGGAACCGCAATCCGGATACACCCAATCTTCCGGTCTGCTCGCCGCGTTTAGCATTCTTAGGATGCGTTCGCATTTAGCGACATATGCCGGAGGAACCCGTCGGCTTTCGCCGGCGAAAAAGAGTTCCCGCAGGCCCTTGTGCTTCAATCCGCCGACCAAGAATAAGTGTAAACCAAATAGTTCACAACGTCAACAGGCAATAGGCGGGTCGGCACCATGCTAACCTGAGACTTCCCATGCAAAAATCTGAGCCAGGAGAAGCTTTTTCCCGCCTTGTCGAAATCATGGCGCAACTGCGCGCACCTGGCGGCTGCCCTTGGGATCGAGAACAGAACTTCGATACCATCAAGCCCTACCTGCTCCAGGAAACCTATGAGGTCATGGATGCCATTGATACTCGTGATTGGAAGGGCTTAGCGGAAGAACTGGGCGATCTTCTTTTGCAGTCGGTCTTCTTCGCGCAGATGGCTTCTGAAGAAGGCCTCTTTGATATTCGCGATTCTCTGGAAGCCATTAATAGCAAGCTGGTGCGGCGTCATCCACATGTATTCGGAGACGGCGAAGCCAAGACCTCGGACGACGTTTTACGCAAGTGGGATGAGATTAAGAAGACAGAGAAACCTGCGCAAAAGGGCCTGTTAACAGGGGTTCCACGCACTTTGCCCGCTTTGGTCGAAGCGCAGCAGATCGCCTCGCGTGCGGCAACTGCCGGATTCGACTGGGAAAACGTCGATCAGGTTTTTGATAAATTGCAGGAAGAGCTAACTGAGCTGCATTCCGCGGCATTGCAGGACGAAAAAGAAGACGAGCTGGGCGATTTGCTCTTCGTGATCGTCAACATCGCGCGCTTTTTGAAGGTCGATCCGGAGCAGGCTCTGCGGCGCACCAACGCCAAATTCCGGAAACGCTTCAGCCACGTCGAACAAGGCCTGGGAAAACCGCTTCAGGATGCAACCATTGCGGAAATGGAGGCGCTATGGCAGGCGGCGAAACAATCAGGCAACTGACCCAGATTCAGGAGTTTCACGAAGCCGTGAAGCTTCAGAAAGCCATCTGGGGATTCGACGATGTGGACCTGCTGCCAGTTCGTTTATTCGTGACTGCCAACAAAATCGGAGGCCATTCTTTCGGCGCTTTCGACGGCGACCGCATGGTGGGATTTTGCATCGCGATTCCGGGCATCAAACCCGGCGCGAAAAGTTATCTGCACAGCCACATGCTCGGCGTTTCGAAAGAGTATCGCGATGCCGGGCTCGGTCGAAAACTCAAGCTGGCGCAACGAGATGACGCTATTAAGGAAGGCATCGATTTGATTGAATGGACCTTCGATCCACTCGAAATCAAGAACGCGTTTTTCAACATTGAGCGCCTCGGCGCCATCGTCCGGCGCTTTGTGCTGAATCAATACGGAACGACGTCGAGCCCTTTAAACGCAGGCCTGCCGACCGATCGCTGCACCGCCGAATGGTGGCTGCATCGCGAACGGGGGCAGCACGAAATTGTCGGGCGCATCTCGATCACCAACGATATCTATAAGATCAAGGCGACGGATTACGCTCGCGCCCGCGAGATTCAACAGCGCGTGGCGGATCAGTTCCTGGAATATTTCGCGAAAAATTTAGCCGTTACCGGCTTCGAACGGTCGGCGGAAAACGGAACGTACCTGCTCTCACCATGGGAATCAAAATAGAACGCGTCACGCTGCGCCAGATCCGGATGCCTCTGGTGCATTTCTTCGAAACCAGTTTTGGACGCACTTACGAGCGCCAAATTGTTCTTGTCGAAGTCGTTGCCGATGGGATTTCCGGCTGGGGCGAAGTGACGGCGGGCGAGAATCCTTTCTATAACGAAGAGTGGACCGAATCGGCGTGGCTGATCGTTCGCGATTACGTTGCGCCGCGCGTGCTTCGGTATGAGCTGACCGGGCCGGAGGAAACTGCTTCACGCACATCGCACATCCGCGGGCACTTGATGGCGCGCGGCGGCCTCGAAACCGCGGTATGGGATCTCGAAGCGCGGCGAAATAATGTGTCGTTGACCAAACAAATCGGCGGAGGAGCGCGCACCGAGATCGGCTGCGGCGTTTCGATCGGGATTCAGGATTCGGTGCCACAACTGATTAAGAAGATTGAGACGGAAGTGAACGCCGGCTATCAACGCATCAAGATGAAAATCAAGCCGGGTTGGGATGTCGATGTCATTCGCGAAGTGCGCGCCGCGTTCCCGAATATCCGCTTGATGGCCGATGCAAATTCGGCGTATACGCTGGCCGATATCGATCGGTTAGAGAAACTTGATGAGTTCAACCTGATGATGATCGAGCAGCCTTTGGCGCATGACGAGATTATCGACCATGTTCAGTTGCAGGCCCGTTTGAAAACGCCGATCTGTCTGGACGAGTGCATTCGCAGCGCGCATCAAGCGGAGCAGGCGATCCGCATGAAGGCTTGCGGAATCATCAACATTAAGCTTGGACGCGTGGGCGGTTTCGCGGCAGCGAAGCGTGTTCACGATGTGGCGCAGGCGCACGGGATTCCGGTGTGGTGCGGAGGGATGCTCGAATCGGGGATTGGACGGGCGCACAATATCGCGCTTTCGACGCTGCCTAATTTTGTTCTGCCGGGCGACGTATCGGCAAGCAAACGCTACTGGTCGCGCGACATTATCACGCCTGATGTCGAAGTGTCTCCGCAGGGCACGATTACCGTGCCTACCGGCGCGGGCTTTGGGTATGAGATCGACCATGATTTCCTGAACTCGGTAACGGTCAGGGAGGAAACGGTTAGTTGACCGGATTCCGGGGACTTTTACGCGAGAATCGCAATTACCGCTTCACCTGGTCGGGACAAGTGGTCAGCGAAATTGGCGACCACTATAACAATGTTGCTGTTTTTGCGCTGGCGCTGGCCAATACCGGCTCAGGACTGGTTGTCGCCGGGATTCTGATCGCGCGCGCAATCTGCGCCGTCCTGGCCGGACCCATTGCGGGCGTACTGCTCGATCGCATGGACCGGAAACGCATCATGATTATCAGTGACTTGGTGCGGGCGGGCGTCGCCATCCTTTTCATTTTAGGAATTCCACGAGGGCGCACCTGGCTGCTGTATGTTTTGAGCGGGGCGCTCATGTTCGCTTCGCCGTTTTTCTCCAGCGGACGCGCGTCCATTTTGCCGACCATCGCCACGAAACATGAATTGCATTCCGCCAACTCATTGACGCAGTTGACGCAATGGACCACGCTCACAGTGGGGTCATTTCTGGGCGGTACTTCGGTGACTCAGTTCGGCTATAAATTGGCGTTCCTATTCAACGCGTTTTCCTTCCTGTTTTCAGCATGGTGCATTTCACGGCTGCATGTTGAAAACGGCTTTCGGGTGAACCGGACCGATGTTTCAGGAGACACGGTGGTTCGGCCCTGGCATGAATATACGGAAGGGCTGAAGTACATGAAGTCCTCGCCGCTGATTCTCGGAATTGGTTTAGTTGCCGTCGGTTGGGCTTCCGGCGGAGGCGCGGCGCAGATTTTATTCAGCGTTTTTGGCGAAGTGGTTTTTCATCGCGGACCTTCCGGCATCGGTACGATTTGGGGCTGCGCTGGGATTGGGCTGGTGATCGGCGCGTTGTTCGCGTATCGCATTGGAAAAACAATCAGTTTCGACAATTACAAACGGCTGATTTCTATCAGTTATGTGCTCCATGGCGGATCGTACATTTTGTTCAGCCAGGCGCGGACGTTTGGATGGGCTTTATTTTTCATTGGCTTGTCGCGCGCAACCGTCGCGGTGAGCAGTGTCTTGAATGTGACGCAGCAATTGCGGCACGTTTCGGACGAATTTCGCGGACGAGTTTTCGCCACTACCGAAAGTTGGAATTGGATGACGATGATGCTCTCGATGGCGATCGCGGGATTGGCGTCGACGCACGTAAGTCCGCGGATTATTGGGGCTTGGGCGGGGGTTTTCAGCTCCAGTACGGGGATTTTCTGGGCTTGGGCGAACTGGACGGGACGGCTGCCGGAGCCGGCGCTTTCGGGGGTTGATCCAGACGATATCGAAGTTCACGACGATCCGACGGTCTAAGATAGTGACGTGGATGATTTAAAAGATCGGGTTATTGTTGTGACTGGCGCGGCGAAGCGCATTGGACGGGTGATCGCTTTGCGCCTGGCGAGCGAAGGCGCGCGGGTGGTGATTCACTACAATGAGTCCGAAGAAGAGGCTCGGAAGACGGCGAAAGAGTGCGGTAATGCGTCCTTATATCGCGCTAATCTATCAAAAGTTGATGAACTAGAGGCCTTATTCGACCATATTTCGCGCGATTTCGGACGGATTGACGGCCTGGTGAACAACGCAGCGAGGTTCACTCGCATCGATCCGCTGAAGGTGACCGAGGCGGATTGGGATTTCATTCACTCGATCAATTTGAAGGCGACGTTTTTTTGCTGCCAACAAGCCGCGAAGCACATGCTGGCGGGTGAGGGCGGAAAGATCGTGAACATCAGCTCCCTGGGCGCGATCAAGGCGTGGGCGCATCATGCGCATTACTGCGCTTCGAAGGCTGGGGTGGTGATGTTGACGCGGGCTTTGGCAAAGGCGTGGGCTCCGAAGATTTCGGTGAATTCAGTGGCGCCGGGGGTGATTCCGTTTGGCGCCGAAGACGAGCGGATTTTGAAATTAATAGCGGCGACTCCGGCGGGACGAGCGGGGACTCCGGAAGAGATTGCGGATGCGGTGATGTATTTTCTGACGGCGACGAATTTTGTCACCGGGCAGTTAATTGCCGTGGATGGGGGGCTGAGTCAGAGATAGTGACGGTCTCATCCACGGTTTCTTCGTGCGCCGAGCGAGGCAGTTCTCGGGAAATCTGAGAAATGTCTGTCCCGGTTTGGTTCCGGTTTTGTTCATCTGTTCGGGTAGTCGTTGGGGTAGGCTCGGCGGTGCTCTTCTGCTAATTCCATTGCCGTGCCGATTTGGATTAGGTCGCCTTTGCCGATGCCAGGGCAGTAGGTGGCGGTTTGATTCCATTGGTCGCGATTCTCTACCAGTTCGGGCCAGAAGGGGAACGTTTTGCATTGGGTGGGTTTGGCGGGGTGGATGCTGCAACTATGCTCCAGCAGAAAGGGGCATTGTTTTTCGCGTGGTTTGCGGAAGCGTAGTTGGTGGGGAGTGCGGTAGACGTACTTTTTTTCGAAGGCGCGGGGCGTCATGCCGGTGAATTTGGCGGCGCGCTTGAGGTCGTCCTCGGTTAAATAGACGAAGCCCTTCTGATCGCAACAGTTGATGCAGCCGGGCTGGCAGGTGAAGCGAAGTCCGTTCATATTTTGCGGGGCTGCCAGATAGCGGTGTGGCGGATGCGGGCCACGTTCGGGATGGCGACGTCCAGCACTACGAATTCGTGTCCTTTTCGCTCATAGGCGTCCACGATTTTAGCGCGTACTTCGAGATGCTCGCCATCATGGGCGGCGGAGGCGTTGCGGACTTCGCTCGAAGAATGAATCCAGGGGCCGAGAATGAAATTGCTCATCAGGATTTCATTTGCCAAAGCTAGAATGATAGCGGGATGGGCGAGACGCTCATCGCCGATGAAGGCGTCGAGTGGGGCGCTCATGCCGGGTTGCGACAGGTCGAGGGTTTTAGTCAGTGTTCCCAGGATTATGCCGGGGCGGATGGTTTCGCGGCTGGCGGGAATGCGGTCGGCCGGCGGGCGGGACGGAGGATCGTCTGCCGGCGGAGGCGTATCGAGCAGCCAGGCGGTTGCCGTGGCGCGGGTTCCGGCGTCGATTTTAATTCGGCCTTGTTCCTGTTCGGTGATGGATACCGAGACTTGTTCCCCTTCATAAAATGGCTGAAAGAAGCGAACGTCCATGGCGCCGCGCGACAGCCATTGCGGGCCGAAGTGCTCGACCACGGCCGAAGCCATGTAGCCATAAATGGTTACGCCCGGAACGAGGCCGGCGGTGAAGCCGTATTGGGCTGCGATCTGATCGTCATGAATTCGATTTTCGGAATCGGGAGCGGTGTTGACGGCGCGGACTTGAAAAGATGGCGGCACACACCATATTAAAATAAGCTTATCGGCAGATGTAAACTTGTGTAACAAATTCTTAGAATTCTCGTTAGGAAAAGTTAGAATGTGCCTGAAACGGTTTGTCGTGTATCAATCGTTCGGGGCTTGGGCGCCGAGCGACCGAGGCCACTCTGAAAGGCGAATATCGATCTCGCCCGGGGTGAAGGATGTGTTCACCGATGATGCTGATCATGCGGGAGTTTTTATCAAATTCCTGAAGAACGGCACGTGGTATGAGGCGGAGCGGGATGAGTTTGCCCGGTCCACCCGGGCGGAAGATCGGGTTAGCGTGGCTGGGGTTTGAGCCGGCGGCAGCGCATGGCGCCGCCCACCCCTACAAGACAGGCTAACGAGCGACGCGGCGGGTGATTTCGCGGACCAGGATGGCTCCGCGGCGTTTGCACTCGGCGGCGGCCTCGGTGGTTTCGCGGCGGGTGACCGCGTATTCGTCCTGACTGATGTTCTTCGCAAGGCGACTGTTGACGAGCGCCGTGTTCTGAAGGCGTAGTTCCTTATACCACGCGCGGTTATCTATCTCCGAGGTGAAGATTTCCTCTAGACTGCATGTTGTGAGATCGGCTGGCCAGTTTGGCATCAAGCAATCTTATCGTCGGAATAGGGGATTATCATTAGTGACACTTTCGGGAAAAATCGTAAAAAGGCTGGCTCGGGAGTGCGGGTTCGAACTGGCGGGGGTTGCCGCGGCGGAGCCGGCGGGCGATTTTGGACGGTACCGGGAGTGGGTGGAAAAAGGGTTCGCGGGCGAAATGCGGTATTTGACCGACCGGCGGGCGGAAGTTCGAGGGGATCCGCGGAATCTGCTGGGGAGCGCGCGGTCGATTATTTGCGTGGGGAAGCTTTACAACGCGCCGGGCGGGCCGGCGGATGGGGTTTCGCGATACGCGTGGGGCGAGGATTATCACGGCGTCATGCGGGACGGGCTGCGGCGGCTGGTGGAACTGCTGGAGCGCGAAGTTGGGGCGTTCGAGCATAAAATCTGCGTGGATACGGCGCCGCTGCTCGAAAGAAGCTATGCGCGCGAGGCGGGGCTGGGATGGATCGGGAAGAATACGTGCCTGATTCATGAGCCTCTGGGGTCGTGGTTTTTTCTGGGTGAGATTCTCACTTCGCTCGAAATCGAGGCGGACTGCCCGCCGCCGGACCGGTGTGGGAGCTGCACGCGCTGTATCGACGCTTGTCCGACGCAGGCGCTGGTGCCGGATGGCGCTGAATGGACGCTCGATGCGCGGCGCTGTATTTCTTATTTCACGATCGAGCTGCGCGGGCCGATTCCGGAAGAGCATCGGGAGGGGATGGGCACGCACATTTTTGGCTGCGATATCTGTCAAGACGTTTGTCCCTGGAATCGGCGGGCGCCGGTGACCGAAGAACCGGCATTTTCAGCTCGGGCGCTACCGGATTTGGAAGATTTCTCGAAACTTTCACGGGAGGAATTTAATCACAAGCTAGTAGAGAGCCCCATTGCGAGGGCCAAGCATTCAGGAATGATGCGAAACATCGCGGTGGCGATGGGAAATGCAGGGCTCGGGCAGTTTCGCGAGTCATTGGAGGATTTGGCGGCATCTGAAGACCAGATGGTGGCCGAGCATGCGCAATGGGGATTGAGAAAACTGTAGGAATCCTTTTGCTGGTGTTGCCCACATGGGCGGGGTCGCTGCACGAAACCGTGAACAGCCAGCCCGGATTCGAGCACTTTTACAATTTGGAATACGATGAAGCGCTGGCAATATTCTCGGAAGAAGCGGCGAAGAATCCGTCGTCACCCGACGTCTACAATCACATTGCGCAGACAGTTCTCTATAAAGAAATGTACCGAGCGGGGATGCTATCGAGCGAATTCATCGGCGGAACGAAATTTGTCCATCAACCGAAACTGCCGCTGACGGAGGAGCAGCAGAAACAGTTCCACGACGCTTTGAACCATGCGCTCAGCTTGTGCCAGGAGCGGCTGGCGGCCAATCCGAACGATACGGCAGCTTTGTACTCGATGGGAGTGAGCTACGGGCTACAGGCAAACTATTCGTTTGTCGTGACCAAGGCTTGGGTGCAGGCGCTGCATGATGCGTCGGCGGCGCGCAAGGCTCATTTACGTGTGACGGAACTGGATCCGGGGTTCGTGGACGCGAAGCTGACGCAGGGAGTGAACGATTACGTGGTGGGGAGTCTGCCGCTGCATTGGAAAATGTTCGGATTCCTGGGCGGATTTCATGGGGACAAGAAGCGCGGGATGCGGACTTTACAGGAAGTCGGCGAGCAGGGGCGGATGAATCGGGCGGACGCGATGGTGCTGCTGGCGGCGATCTATTTACGCGAACACAGGCCGGACGACGCGATCCCATTGCTGACGGAATTGACGGGGGCCTTTCCTAGGAATCCAATCTTGAAGATCGAGTTGGATAAGGCGATGGGGGAGCGGAATCCGGGGGCGGAGTCTCGATAAGGGATGGTCCGCATGCTTACGCATGGCGTCGTCGAAGAACGCAGGCGAAACCGCCCGCGCCACCTTGTTTACCTAGTCAAAAAACAGCAACAAAGGTGGCGCGGTTTCGCCTGTATCTAGAAGCTGAAACGGGCGGAGAGCTGAATGATTCGGGCCGCGTTGGTGGAGGTGGCCTGGCCGAACAGCGAACTGGTGATGTTCGTTGATACGCCGGTGAATTGGGTGTGATTGAGCAGGTTGAAGAAGTCGGCTCCAATCACGACCCTGGCGTGCTCGCGGATGGCGATGGTCTTGAGCAGCGAGAGATTCACGTTGACCAGGTCCGGTCCGCGGAAGGCGTTCTTGCCAAGATTTCCGTAGCTGGACGCGCCGGGATCGCCGATGGTGTTAATGGCCTGGAGGGCGGTGTTTGAGAAGTCGGCGGGGTTGAAGAAATAGTTACCCGTTGGCCCGCCTCCCACCGACTGGAACATCTTGGGATCGTACTGCTGCACGGAGGACGTAACCAGATCGGCTTGCACGATACCGGCATCGCCATATCCGGAGGGGCCGGGATTGGTCGGGCTGGTGGACAAACCGGCCTGCACGTTCAGCGGCAAACCGGAGCGGTAGTTAAAGACCGGAATGAGTTCCCACCCCTTGGTGAGGGCTTTGGGAGCGCTGGACCATGCCTGATCGAAGGGCAGCGTCCAAACGGCGCTGGCGGCGAAGGTGTTGGGGACGTTGTAGCTGGAGGGTCCCCAGAACTGATTCCAATTGGCGGTTGGCACCTGCGATTGGGCGCTGCGGAAGCCGCTCTCATTATCGAGCGATTTGGAGCGGGTGTAGGAAACCTGGTATTGCAGGCTTCCGACGTAGCGCATATCGCTGACGCGGCGGTTCAGTCCAATGGCGAGCGCGTTATAGTGCGCGGCGCCGTTGTTTTGAAATTCGTCGAGGTAGTTGAACGGACATACCAAGCCTTGGCCGGCGCAGAAATTCGCCACGTCCGGCTGGGCGTTGAGGACGCGCTGGTTGGTGCCGAGCATGATTGGATTCTCATCGTCGAGGCCGGTGAGTTTATGCGAATCGGAGCCCAGATAGGACGCGGTCAAGGTGGTGTTCTTCGCGAGTTCCCGCTGAATGCTGAAGTTGTACTGATAAATATACGGTGTTTTCAGGTGGGGATTGACGACGAAGACGCCGCCTCCTCCGACCGGGAGAAAACCGGAATTCACCCAATTGGTGGCAGCGGTGGGCGGCTTCGACGGGAACGGATTCGTGAGGCCGAGGGTTCCAAAGGGATCGGTAAAATTCGTCGGGGCCGAAGCGGGATTGGTGGCGAGCGGATTGAAGAATAAATCGGACTCGGAGAAGAACGGCTCCTGCCCGTTGAACTGGAGACTATCCTCCGCTTTCAGGATGTCGTAAAACATTCCGAAGCCGGTGCGGATGCTGGTTTTACCGTCTCCAAAGGGATCCCACGCGATTCCGAAGCGAGGCGCAAAATTGGTACGGTCGGGGAAATTGGTACCTTTGGGGGCACCCGGATCGCCGGGGAACACCAGTCCGGGAGGGGCATTCGGGAAGCGGGTGGACTGGTCGCCGGGGATCACCGAAAATTCGCGGCCCTCGGTGTCGTACTTCGGCGAGCTGTACTCATAACGGACACCCAGTGATACGGTGAGATTCTTCCTGGCCTTCCATTCGTCCTGAATGTAGCTGCCGACGTTGTGCGTGCGGACGTTCGAGGGGGCTTGGGGCGCCTGGAAGTATTCGTCCGGTAGTCCGGTAAGGAAATCAGCGAGAGGATTTTGGGAATAGCTGCCGCCGCCGGTGCCGTAGTAGAAATAAGTGCCGGTGACGTAGAAATCGTACACAGTATTGTTCTGGAAGGGGGTGTAATTGAAGCCCATTTTAATGCTGTGATTCCCATGAATCCAAGTGAGCGAATCCGTGTAGTTATAGGTGTTATCGATCAGATGAGTGGGTCCCTGCGGACTGAAGCCGGCTTGGAACGCGCCGTTGAGGGAGATGGATGGAGGTCCGATCGGGTTGTCGTCAACGGCGGTGATGCCTAGCTGGGTCGCGGTGGGCAGTTTCGAGGCAGGGATCTCCTGCTGATTATTGTTGCGTTGGGCATTGAAGCGGAATTCATTGATGAGCTTCGGTGAAAAGGTCTTGACGTAGGCGACGGTTCCCGAATAGTGGTTATCGCCGTTGGTATTGGGGAAGCCGGGAACGTTGCCACCATCAAACGGATCCAACTGCGGGTTGCGGTTCGATCCGAGGGTCACCGTGAGGCGATCGTTCTGAGTGACCACATAGTCGACTTTTTCCGTCAGCTCATCGGCGTTGTTAAGCGCGGCTCCCTGAAAAACTTCGCTGCCGGCGGGGGAGCTTGGAATCAGGCCTGCCTTGATATAGGCTGCTGAAGCGGAGTTAATCGCGGTGGGACTGATGATTGCCTGCGCGGCCAGACCGGGATTGGGTTGGAAGAAAGGATACTGTTGCAGAAAGCTGGATACCAGCGGGTCGGGGCCGGTTCCGGACGCGTTGCCATGCGAAAAATCTCCGGTCAGCTCGGCAGGTGTGAAGACTGCCGTTTTCGAAGTAGCTGCAAGGTCTGTCTGGCGCTGTCCCTCATAGGCGACGAAGAAGAACAGACGGTTTTTTCCGTTAATCAGTTTAGGAATCCAGATGGGGCCGCCGATGGTGGCGCCGAACTGGTTGCGTTTGAGAGGATCGATGGGCAATCCCTGCTGGTTGTTGAAAAAAGTGTTGGCGTTGAGGTCGCCGTTGCGGAGGTAATCGAAGGCGCTGCCGTGAAAAGTGTTGGTTCCGGAGCGGGTGACAACGCTGACCACTCCGCCGCCATTGCGGCCATACTCAGCGCTGTAATTATTAACGAGGATTCGAAACTCTTCGATCGCGTCGGGATTGGGGTTCAGTACCAATCCGTTGTTCAACAGATCGTTGTTGACGCCGCCGTCGAGCAGATAGGTGATCGAATCCGGGCGGGCGCCGTTAATACTGAACGTCCCGGCCGCTCCGGCTGTGCCTGGAACATTCTCAGTGGTCGGCGTGACGCCGGGCATCATGAAGGCGAGAGCCATGACGTCGCGTCCATTCAACGGCGCGGTGGCGATCTGCTCCTGGGTGACGGTATTAGACACTGTGGCGCTGGTCGTCTCGACGCCACTGGCGATTGACTCTACCTGCACAGTCTCCGTAGTCGAGCCGATCTCAAGTTTGAGGTCGACCTTCATCGACTGATTAATCTCCAGAGTCTGCGCACTGGTGACTGCCTTGCGAAAGCCTTGTGCCTCCGCCGTGACTCGATATGAGCCAATTGGCAGTAGCAGAGCCTGGTAGCTACCATCGTCACTGGAGGTGGTTACATTGCTGACATTCGTCTTGGTGTTTGTAACGGTGATCTTGGCGTGTGGAATCACGGAACCGGAAGGATCGGTAACTAAGCCAATAATGCGGCCGGTCGCGTCCTGAGCAAACACGGGAACCAGCGAGCACAGCAACAATAAGCCAAGCGCCGTCAAAAGTGAGCAGACAGACCACCGGCCCTGAGCAAAAGAAACTTTCATCATAAATAGACTCCCTAAAAGTTGCCCCAACGAATTGCCGGCAAGGAAGCTGAAGAGCTAACAAGCCAGATTCTAGCCAAACTCGGTATTAGATGTTTTTATCAGAACTGTCATACCAAGTCAACACAATTTCCGCCAGAAGCTACATTCGCAATAGTAATGTTTATCAACCTCCAATTAAAGGGCGTGGAGTAGCCTAATGACAAACGAAACTACGCCGAAGAGACGCGAGCTAAACGACGTTGAATACTGTCTTGAAGCCGTGATCCATGTGCATCTGTTGATGGCAGTGGAAGAGTGTCAAACCTTGCTGTTGTGGTATGACGTCGATCTCCACTGTTTGAAATCCCTTCACCAGGACGATGTCCTTTCTCACGCCAGGCGCGGCTGTCAATTCGAAGGTGTTGCGATGCAGGTGCAGAGGATGGGCGTCGGCGGTGCGATTGGTGAAGGCCAGGCGGTAGCGGGTTCCTTTGCGAAGGGTCCGGGGTTCGTCGCTCGGGTTGTAATTCTTGCTATTGATGGTCCAACGTTCCATCCCATTCCCGTTGGGAGTTACGCGGTCAATCAGCATGGGAAGAGTCTCGGCGGGAGTAGCTGCTTCGGGCTTTTTACCAAAGAGGCGATAGTCCCAGGCTGGGCCGGCGGGTTGGGCGTGGGTCGCCGGACCTTTTTTGCCGGCATACTCGACGAGGATCCCTAAACCGCTGCCGCGCACGTCATTATCGGGCGAACCTAGAATCCACACACCTGGATTTTTCATATCGACAAAGGCATCCACGCGCTCTGCTGCTCCCAGTTCGAGTAGACCTACGCGGCGCGGCCTCGGCACGGGATTCCCATCGAGGGCGACGACCACGAATTCGTGGCCGGGCAAGTAGAGTTGAATATTCTCAGTGGCGCTGGCGTTCAGGATGTGAAAGAGGACGCGTTGACCTTCTTTCGTCCGGATTGGTTCGCCACTGCCGAGCGCCTTCCCGTTGATGGAGCGAATGCGATAGGCTACTTCGACCGAAGTTGGTGCCCAGTCTGTTTCGCCGAGATATTCGATACCTTGAGTCTCTTCGTCTTCCCCTTCGATGAAATACGGCTCCCATTCGTGAGTGGCAAGAAATATTTCCTGATCGTAGCGGCCGGGATGGCGCTTCGGATCGACGTAAACGAAGGCGAACTGGCCGCTATACGTGCCCTGCGAAAGATCGTCCATAGCCATGGAGTGCGAATGCACATAACGGGAGCCTGGCTGGAGAGGCGTCATTTGATAGCGCAGATGACTACCTGCCGGAACAGCAAGACTATGCTCTTCCTCCGCGCCGTCGATCTTGGCCGGGATTTCAAAGCCATGCCAATGAACGTATTCGGCATGATCGGTACGGTTGAAGATATCGACCGTGACAGGAGATCCCTGCCGCAGACGAATCAACGGACCGGGGGCGCTGCCGTTGTAAGCGGTGGTGGAGATGGTGTGACCAGGCGCAACGTCCACGCGCGTAGGAGCAATGTTCAAAGTCACGTCAGCCGGCTGAGCCAGAGCCGGGGCCGCTGCCAGAGTGGCCAGAAAGGACCGGCGTGTGAGGTTACTTGTCCAGCGTTCGCTGATAGAGTTCCTTCCCATCCGTTCCCACAAAGCTTATCTTGAAGTGCTTCTGATCCGCCTCAAGCACGGTGAAGCCATTCAGCTTCTGCTTAAAGATGGTGCGGTCGTAGGGATTGAATTCGTAGAGTCCGGCTCCGCCGCCGCCGCTCACGAAAAAATGCACGCCGTCTTCCGGTTTCTCCTCCTGGAGGTTGTGATCGTGCCCGTTGAGGTAAATGTCGACATGGTTTTTCTTGAGCACCGGCAACAGCCTCTCGATGAGCACTTTATTGTCGCCTCGCGTGGCCGAGTAGATATGATAGTGGCCATAAACGAGTTTCCACGGAGCGGTGGACTTGGCTAATTCCGAGTCGAGCCATTGCAACTCCGCCTCATTGCATTCCACTGTGTCGAAGGCGAAGAACTGAACTGCACCAGCGGTGAAGGTGTAATAGGGAGCCGGCAGACGCCAGTCAGGACTCTTTTCGGAATAAAGAATCTCGGCCGCGGGACTATCGGGCGATGCCCAGTCGTGGTTACCGAGAGTGGCGTAGAACTTAATCCCCATCGGGCCGTACAGTTGTTCCCACTGCGTTTGCCAGCGGGGATCGGCCGGACTCATCATGCCATAGGTATAGAAGTTGTCACCCAGCGTGAGTCCGAAATCGAAGGGATGCGAGTGGTGAAACTCCACCATCGCTTTGGCGGTGCTGACCTGCGCGGGCGAGCCTGTGCCGAAATCGCCGAAGGCGAGAACACGAATCGGCTTATCGGGAGGCTTGAGCGAAAAGAGGGGAGGCGGAGTTCGCAGAAAGGCGGGCAGCGTGGTTTCGTTCATCAAGCCGTACCAGTGTTCCTCCGCCTGTCCCAGTTGCTTCGTGGCATTGGAGTCGCCGCTTTTGAGCGCCGTCGCCAGGCGCGTCTGGAGCAGCCGGTTCATTTCCGTCATTCGAATCTGCCGCAACAGGTCGAGCGCCTTTACCGACACGTTGGCGTCGGCATCGGAAGTGACATGGTTCTCGACGATCTTCTGCGCCTCCGGATGCGACGCCCAGTAAGTCCTGAGGCCTTGGAGAATCGCGATCCGCAGCTTTGCGGATGCCTCCTTCTCAAGCTGGGCGAGGAGAAAACCGAACGCTTCCGGCTGGCGGCAAAGGCCGGTGACGATGTAGGCGGCCAGGTTGTCGTCAGACATCCGCAGGGCCGATGCCTGCTGTTCTTCGGTCGCCGTAAGCAGGCTCCTGGCCTGATCGCGATAGTCCGGAAGGACACGGTTGAGAATCGCATCAGATAAGGGGTGAGCGGCTGGCTGGCCCTGCGAAAATAGAGGAAGAGACAGCGAGATTACGAGCAACAGTTTGCGCATCAGGGGTGATCTTTTTCTCAATTATACGGCGCGGCGATGAACATCAGCGCGGGAATTTGGTTACATCCGTATTGCGAACGCTCAATGCGACAGATGCAGCCACCGTTTAATATCGGGCGCGAACTCGTGCAGAACATTTATGCCCGCGTCGACCAGCACCGTGTCCGATCCGGCGACGAAGATTGCGGACCCGGTATGAAACCGATCCGGCCACCAGGTGCGCGAGATCGCGGCTGCTCCGTAATCGCCCAGGAACTCGCTATAGGCGGGCATCATGCCGCCGCTATCGTTGTGGCGCCAGACGGTGTGAAGAAATGCATCACCCACGCGTCCCCCGAAACTGGTCCTTTTGGAACGGAAAAAACGGGTATCCTCATGATCGATCGCCTGCACAGGGAACATAATGCTGCGCTGGATCAGATACTGTCCCACGTGCGAGGCATATCGTTCGGCAAAGGCGTCTCCGCCCTCACCCCACTCGCCTGGACGGTCTCGCAACTGGTCGAAACCGGCGCCGATTCCAGCATAAATCAGGTTGTCGATGTCGAACAAGTGTCGTGCATCATAGCGAAGTTTATCTTCCACGCTGAGGCCTTGCCATTGTGGGGATTGCGGACCGGAGGTCGCGAGAGGTTGGCCATCTGGCGTAGAGGGGCTCGTTTGCTGAGCAAATAAAAGTGCGGAAACGATGAAGATCAACAGAAACGCCCGGAAGAGCATGTCTATAGGACCCTTCCGGTGTGGATTGCGTTTCAACTTGGCATCCCTTATATACTTTGAGGATGAGAAAATTCGCCATCCTTGTGCTGCTGGCCGTGCCCGCATTCTGTCAGGAACACGTCGACCTGGGGATGGTCGACCGCATTAAAGCCGAGGCTTTCGATCATTCCAAAGTCATGGAGATTTTGCGAAACCTGAGTGATGTCCACGGTCCCCGGCTCACATGGTCGCCGGGATTTGAAGATGCGGCGCGATGGGCGATGGGGGAGCTGAACGGCTATGGCTTGGACAAGGTTCACTTCGAAAAGTTTGAACCGCGCGGGCGCGCCTGGACGCTGGAACAATCGTCGGTCGAGTTGATCGAGCCGCGCTACTCGCAGCTTACCGCCGTGCCGCTGGCCTGGAGCGGATCGACCAACGGCCCCGTCACAGGCGAACCGGTGCTGGCGCCTTCGCACGGATCCTTCATTGATGGTCCCAAAAAATTCAAGGAGGGCTGGGAGGCGTATAAGGCGGCCTGGACGGGGAAGCTGCGCGGCAAGATCATACTGCTTAGCGTGGCGAAAGTACCTGCTCCGCAGACCAATGTGCCGTTCCGGCGTTACACGGCTGCCGAACTCTCGGATATGCAGAACGCTCCGACTCCAGCCGCTATGCTTACCGCAAAGAGACTCGAAGATCTGGATTGGCCGGAAGACAGGGCCGACGTCGGAAAGTTGTTCAATGCGCTGCCCAATGCGCTGATGGATCAGATCTACGACCTCTATGATCAGAGCGCGGCTGATCGCGGCGAATTCTTCGCCAAAGAAGGCGTGGCAGGAGTGCTGCTCGAAGACGATCGCGCGCACGATGGACTGCTGTTCAGCGAAGCTGCCGGCGGATTCACGGGCATTGCGCCCCCGCCGACGTTCGTGGTGACGGCTGAACAATATAACCGGATCGTCCGACTGGTCGAAAAGAAGATTCCTGTGCGCATCCGCTTAAATCTGAAAGCCACAACTTCCGATCACGACGTCGATGGGATGAATATTATCGGTGAAATTCCCGGCGCCGATCCGGAGAAGAAGAACGAGATCGTGATGATCGGCGCCCACTTCGATTCCTGGCATTCGGGTACGGGCGCTACCGATAATGGAGCGGGGAGTGCAGTGATGATCGAGGTGATGCGCATTTTGAAAGCGCTTAACCTGAAGCTGGACCGCACCGTCCGCATCGGTCTCTGGGGCGGTGAAGAAGAAGGTCTATTCGGCTCCCGCGCCTATGTGAAGGAGCATTTTGCCGATCCGAAAAGTATGCGGGTCACATCGGAGCACGGTAAGTTATCGGGCTATTTCAACCTGGACAACGGCAGCGGCAAAATTCGCGGCGTGTATTTACAAGGTCACGAGGCCATGCGGCCCGTGTTCGAAACGTGGCTGGCTCCGTTCCGCGATTTAGGTGTGACTACGGTCTCGATCCGCAACACCGGCGGCACCGATCATCTCAGCTTCGCTGCGGTAGGTCTGCCGGGTTTCCAGTTCATTCAGGATCCGCTCGATTACGGCACGATCACGCACCACTCCGACATGGACACCTGGGATCACGCGGTAGCGGAAGATCTGATGCAGGCCTCCGCCGTGATCGCGACGGTGGTCTATGAAACTGCCACGCGCAAGGAAATGCTTCCGCGGCGGGAGCTGCCCAAGGCTCAGTAGAGGCAGCGCAACGCGACCAGTGGATCGACGCGGCTGGCGCGACGCGCGGGGATGTAGCAGGCCAGAAGCGCGACCAGAAACATCAGCGCCGCAACACCGGCGTAGATCAGAGGATCCGCCGGACTGACATCGAAGACCAGATTGGTGAGCAGGCGGCGCAGCGCGAAGGCACCCGCCATGCCGAGCGCTAATCCCAACACGCAAAGCTTGAGTCCGTAGCCGATGATCATCGCCAGCACTTCTCCGGAACCTGCGCCAAGCGCGACTCGAATGCCGATTTCGCGGGTTCTCTGCGCCACCGACCAGGTCATCACGCCGTAAACTCCCACCAGCGCCAAAATCAACGCGAGTGCCGCGAAGGCGGCCAGCAAAACCACAGTCCAGCGCCGCGAGATGGCCGATTCCGCCAGCACCTGGTCCATAGTTCGAACCTCCGATACGGCCAGGTCCGGATCTGCTTTTTGGATCGCCTGTCGAACGGCTGGCGTCATCGATCGCGGGTCGCCGGCGACGTGGACGATCAGCGAAAGCGGGACAAAACCGACCGAGTAGAGATCAAAGCTCGGCGCGGAGTCGAGCCCGAACTGCTTCACATCGCCGCTGATACCGATGATCGTTGCCCAGGTCGGATGCGGTCCCCAGGGCCCGCTGATGAACTTCGCCCCCACCGGATCTCGGCCCGGCCAGAAGCGCCGCGCCATGGTTTGATTGATCACCACGACCGGCCGGTCCACGTCATGGGCGGTGAACGCGCGGCCGGCCACAATCGGAATGCGCATCGTCTCGAAATAGCCGGGACTCACGAATCGCAGCTGCGCCGCGGGCAGAGCTTCCGGATTAATAAGAGGACTGCCCGGCACGTTGAAGCGGCCGGCGTTGCCGTGGTTGGCCGTCAGCGGCAAAGCGCTGGTCGAAGCAAACAGATCCACGCCCGGCAATTCTTTGACAGATTCTTCCAGGCGATGAAACAGGGCGCCGGGATCTCGCGAGGGAGGGTAGGCGATCCGCATAGTGATCAAGCCGCGCGACTCGAAGCCCGGATCGACCTGCATCAGCCGCATAAAGCTCTTCACCAGAATTCCCGCTCCGGTCACCAGCACGAGAGCCAGTGCGATTTCCACGACCACCAACGCCGCCCGCATCGGAGAGGAGCCGCCACCCGTCACGGAGCCGGCCTTGATCATCGTATTCGGGTCTACCCGTAACGCCTGTAGCGCCGGCGCCAATCCGAACGCGATCCCCGTCACGATCGTCGTCGCGAAGAGAATCAGGAGTGCGCTGGAATCGAGCGGGACATCGACCGGCGAGAGAAACTTCAATCCCACTTCGCCGGCGCCCACGCCGAGGACGCCTCCGATCGCCGCCAGAATCACGCTTTCCGTCAGCAGTTGCCGCGCGATCCTCCATCCGCCGGCACCGAGCGCGCTACGCACGGCGATTTCCTTCACCCGCCCGCTGGCGCGCGCCAGCAGCAGATTGG
>Ga0116129_1000384_pt1 | contig 29154 bp, 21 predicted proteins | sample June2015DPH_17_2_FD_89732 | JGI IMG/M metagenome (GOLD analysis project Ga0116129, IMG submission 89732) | Peatland microbial communities from SPRUCE experiment site at the Marcell Experimental Forest, Minnesota, USA - June2015DPH_17_10 | ecosystem: Environmental > Terrestrial > Soil > Wetlands...
ATTCGTTCCCACTGGTCTTCCCGGAGTGCGTCGCAATCCATCGCTGATCCCCCAAAATCAGCGTTGAATCTGATTTGCCCTCGCTTGGGAATCCCATATTCTTAAATTGTCACTACGGCCTAGGCGAAAGCGGCACGACGTTATTTCGTCATGACGGCCTCGCTTCCGCCTGCCTATGCCCGGCCATCCGTGTCCCGTCACACCGCCGGCGAATGCACATGCTCCGGCCGCACGCCGATCGCAAGCAGCCGGGCAGCCAACGCTTGAAGCCACGGCATGGCATTGACGATGCGCAAGAAGACAGGCACGCGAAGCGGCGCATCGCCGGGCTTGATCGCGACACTGATGACGTTGTTCTGAACGGCGACCTGCATGGCCTGCGTCATCCGCACCGGGAAGTAGCGACGGCGGCGTACCGCATCGAGTTCTTCTTCCGATGGACAACCCTTGCTGTCTTTCAGCGCGACCAGTTTTGCCGCGAGCAGGTTCGCGGTCGCGACCGCATCCTGGATGGCGAGGTTGACGCCCACGCCGCCGACCGGCGACATAGCATGGGCGGAATCGCCAATGCACAGCAGTCCCGGCTTCGACCACCGCTCCAGCCGGTTGATCGCAACTGTCAGCAGTTTGACGTCATCCCACGTCTTCACGTCCGCCATGCCCGGCCCCAGGACCGGCGCCATGCCGACGACTTCGTTTCGGAAGGCGTCCAACCCCCTCGCCTTCATGGCATCGAACCGGTCCTTCGCGATCACATAACCGCATTGCCAGTAGTCGCCACGGTCGAAGGTGACGAGCATTTTGCCGCTCTGAACGCGGGCAAACAGGTTCTCGGTTTCATTCGGCCGCCGGCCGGCGCCAAACCACAACACGTCCATCGGCGCGCCGATTTCATCGACTTCGAGGCCTGCGCGCGAACGCACGATCGAGTGCCGGCCGTCGCATCCGATCGTGAGACCGGCGTGGATTTCAACGGGCCCATCCGGCGTATCGGCGGTGACGCCAGCCACCTTGTCGCCCGACCAGATGAGATCGGTGGCATCGGCCTTCATCATCACCTGAAGCGACGCAAAGCGCTTTCCGCTCTCGCGCAGGAAATTGAGAAAATCCCATTGCGGCATCATTGCAATGAACGGGTATTTGACGTGCAGGCGGCTGAGATCGGCAACGCGGAAGGATTCCTCACCGAACTGGCCGTTCATCCTTTGCAGCTGCTGATGCGGGACCTTGAGGAATCCTTCGATCAGGCCCAACTCGTCCATCACCTGCAAGGTCGAGGGGTGCACGGTATCGCCGCGAAAATCGCGGAAAAAATCGGCGTGCTTTTCCAACACCACCGTCTCGATGCCGGCGCGGCCCAAGAGATAGCCGAGCATCATGCCGGCAGGACCGCCGCCGACAATACAACAATGGGTTTGAATGGTTCGGGACATCGACAACTCCGCGACTTCCTGAACGGACACTTTATATCCCCGATATCCCGCCAGGTGTTCAGCGGCGAAAACTTCTGACTTCCGACACGCTGCCGTCGCGATAGGTCAATTCCACCGAGACAAATTGGTTCGAAGGCAAAAGCTTGGCCAAGCCTTGCAGAAGCTCTGCCGTCGTCAGCGGGATGGAAATCTTCAGGCAAACGAACGTCGAAAACGAGCAGCGTCATTGTAACGCTGAACACGCCATCCGTCAGGGCAGCAAGCCGGGCTTTCGCAAACAGGCATTTCCCCACCGCCTGTAAGTTGCCATGTCCGTCCGGGATTTGAAGGCGAAATGACAAAAAGCCGGTTATTTGTGCGAAAACATTAAGCTTTTTCGGCCTTTTGCCTCGTTCCAAGATTGACTTTGGCCGTTTCGACCCTATCTTCGCGCTCAAAGCGGATTTGGATCAAGTACGATTCTGAAGTTGATCCGCCCGCTGGTCAGCGTCCTCTCACCGCCCCTGAGCTTCATCAAGCGCGCCGTTTCGGGGCCGAACGCGACCGCCTTTTACCCTCGATTCCGAACGGCGGTTTCGATTAGAGGCTCAATGTCATTTTCCCATCTCGGCCTATCCGATAAAGTGCTCGCCGCTGTCGCAGCCACCGGTTACACAACCCCCACCCCCATTCAGGAACAGGCGATCCCTCACGTTCTGGCCCGCCGCGACGTTCTGGGCATTGCCCAGACCGGCACCGGCAAGACCGCTGCCTTCGTCCTCCCGATGCTCACGATCCTGGAAAAGGGCCGCGCCCGCGCCAGGATGCCCCGCACGCTGATCCTTGAGCCGACGCGCGAACTCGCAGCCCAGGTCAAGGAAAACTTCGACCGCTACGGCGCTGGCCAGAAACTCAACGTGGCGCTCTTGATTGGCGGGGTTTCCTTTGGCGATCAGGACACCAAGCTCACCCGTGGCGTCGACGTTCTGATCGCAACGCCCGGCCGACTGCTTGACCACACCGAACGCGGCGGCTTGCTGCTCACCGGCGTCGAATTGCTCGTCATCGACGAAGCCGACCGGATGCTCGACATGGGCTTCATTCCCGACATCGAACGCATCTGCAAGCTGGTGCCATTCACCCGCCAAACGTTGTTCTTCACCGCGACCATGCCGCCGGAGATCCGGCGCATCACCGAAGCCTTCCTGCACAATCCCGAGAAGGTAGAAGTCTCAAAGCCCGCGACGACCGCCGTCACCGTCACCCAGTTGCAGGTCGCCTCGGGCCGCGAAGCCCATGACAAACGCGACGTCCTCCGCCGCCTGCTGCGCGAGGCCAAGGATCTCAACAACGCGATCATCTTCTGCAACCGCAAGCGCGAGGTCGCCATTCTGCACAAGTCGCTGCAAAAGCACGGCTTCAGCGCGGGCGCCCTGCACGGTGACATGGATCAGTCCGCCCGCACGGCGGCGCTCGATCAATTCCGCAAGGGTGAAATCCCGCTTCTGGTCGCTTCCGACGTCGCCGCCCGTGGTCTCGATATTCCGGCCGTCAGCCACGTGTTCAACTTCGATGTTCCCCATCACGCGGACGACTACGTCCACCGGATCGGCCGTACCGGCCGCGCGGGCCGTGCCGGCACTGCAATTTCCATCGTCACACCGCCTGATCAGAAATCGCTGGCAGCGATCGAAAAGCTGATTGGACAAAGCATTCCGTTCGCCGAAGGCAGCTCGCAAGCGCCAGCGCCGGAACAAGCGGCCACTCGCGAGCATCAGGAGCGGTCTCGGGATGGCGGACGAGAAGGTTCGCGCGGCGGACGCAAACGGCGCCGCGATCGTGGTGACGCCGGCAACGCCGGCGGGCGCAACCCTGCTCCACCGATACAATCTTCGGTTGCCACATCAGCAACGACGCCGGTAACTCCCTCCTCCCCACCGCGCGTCCCCTCGATCGGTCGCCCGTCCGGGCCTCCGAGTCCAGCGGCCTCCTCGGAACCCGCAGATCACTCTCATCTTCCAGCGTTTTTGCTGCGCCCGATTCGCGCGCGCGTCTGATTCGCATCCGACTTGGCAGTACCCGGATACGGGCCGCTCGTTTACGGCTCGTTCATCAACCTCCGGTAGCTTGATCTGATAGTTTATGGGATTGGCGCGAGAATCGGGCCGCGCTGACTTACGCGGGGGGCGTGGCTCAGGTGCTGGACGAACACGAACGCACGATGGCCTTTGCGGAATTGGCGCTGGGACAGATCAGGTCCCTTCGGCAAACCGCAATCCCGCGCAACTATGAAATCTGGTACGTCTACGCCACCGGATATAATTCGCAGCTCAACCAGGTCATCAACGAGACGCTTGCCCGTAACGGCAGGCTGACCGAAGCCGACCTCGAGCAAATCTACGAGACCTACCTTTCCCACCTCAAGACAACGGACCGCATCGACAAGGTCGGCGCGCGCGTGATCGGCGAAATCGATGACGTAGTGCAGCTGATCGGCGAGGCGCTTGGCATGTCGGCCGCCTACAATGCGAGCCTTTCCGGCGCCACCGAAAGGCTTTCGAAAGCGGTGGACCGCGAACAGGTCATGAAAGTGGTCGAGTCGCTCGTCAAGACAACCCACGAGATGCGCGACACTACCAAAGCCCTGGAAGAGCGGTTGGTATTGTCCAAGACGGAAATCAGCAATCTCCAGCAGAGCCTCGAGGCGATCAGGGCTGAAAGCCTCACCGATCCCTTGACCGGCCTCGGCAACCGCAAATACTTCGATCGTTCGCTTGAGACGGCGTATGCGGATGCGCTGGCCACCGGCGAGCCGCTGTCGCTGTTGATGTTCGATATCGACCACTTCAAGTCCTTCAACGACTCCTATGGCCATCTCACGGGTGACCAGGTGTTGCGGCTGGTCGGGATGTCACTGAAGCAGTCGATCAAGGGACAGGACATCACGGCCCGCTACGGCGGCGAGGAGTTCGCCGTCGTGCTGCCCAACACGGCGCTGCGCCAGGCCCTGACCGTCGCCGATCACATTCGGCGTGCGGTGATGTCGAAGGAATTAAAGAAGAAGTCCACGGGCGAGATCTTGGGCCGCGTCACCATCTCGGTCGGGGTGTCGATGCTCAAGCCGAGCGATGATATGGATTCCCTGATCGAACGCGCGGATGCCTGCCTCTACGCCGCCAAGCGCGCCGGACGCAACCGCGTGGTCTGTGAGGCCGATCCGGAATATATGGCCGAAACCAGGAGCCATGTGGCCTGAAGCCTCAACGCCGCTTTCGTTGCTTTGCTTGACGCGGGACTGATTTTTTCTTCAGCGCGGACTTTTCGGACGCCGGCTTCTCGTTCTTCCGCGCAACTGTCTTCGCCTTCCTGCGCGTCCTTGGGCGTTTACGGATCGCCGCGCGCTGCGCCGCAGCCAGGGCCGCCCTCGCCCAGCCAGCCAATTCCTCCCGCTCGTCGAACAGCCGCGCCGGCAGTTCCCAGTATGAATTGACGGTGACGACCTTTGCAGTCGACCTCTGTTGATACTGAAATGGCTTCGATCCTTCCGCCTGGAATTGCGGAATGGTCTCCTCGTCGACCCGGAGATAGAGCCCTGCGCGCAGCGCGAGCGCAAAATTCGTTCCGTCAACGGAAATGCTGTATCCGGAAAACATCCGGCGTAGGGTCACCGAGCCGAACTCAGAGAACAACTCGGTCAGGAAATCGCGGTCCATCGGCAGCCTGTGTCGTCAGGCGAGGCTTGGGCGGATGACGACGACGGCGCGGCGCAGACCTGATCGCCTCAGCCCTCGATCTCAGCGGGCTTGAGTTGCACGGATTCCCCGCACCCGCAGGCGCCAACCTGATTCGGGTTATTGAAGATAAACTGGGCCTGCATCTTGTCGGCCTTGTAGTCCATCTCGGTGCCGAGCAGGAACAATACGGCTTTGGGGTCGACCAGAACCTTGACGCCTTTGTCCTCGACAACCTCGTCGGTCGGACGCACCTCATGGGCATACTCGACCGTGTAGGACTGACCGGCGCAGCCGCCGTTCTTGACGCCGACCCGAAGGCCGACGATCTCGGAATCGGCGCGTTTGGTCAGCTCAGTAATGCGCGTCGCCGCAGCTTCCGTCAGCCTCATCACCTGCGGACGGGGACGTGGCTTTGCCTTGGGAGTTGGTGAAGCAGGCGTCATGTCAGTCATGTGGTCAATCCCAAAGCCAATTCAATAAGGCCGCTCTATTGCCTGATAACGCTCACCACATATTGAGAACCAGGCGCGCCTCGTCCGACATGCGGTCCGGCGTCCATGCCGGATCCCACACCAGGTTGACGTTGACGACGCCCACGCCGGGTACGCTCGCGACCGCGTTTTCCACCATCTGCGGCAACTCGCCGGCCGCCGGGCAGTTCGGCGTGGTCAGCGTCATCAACAGGTCGACGGAGCGGTCGTCCTTGAGTTCAACCTTGTAGATGAGGCCGAGTTCGTAAATGTCGGCCGGGATTTCCGGATCGAACACGGTTTTCAGTGCCGCCACGATGTCGCCGCTCAGCCGCTCGGTTTCCTCCGGCGGCAACACCGAATGTGTCTCCATGTTGGAAGTCTTGGCTTCCATATCCTTGTTTTCAGGATTCTTGGCTTCAACAGTGTCGGTCATGCGAACAATTCCCGCGCCTTGATCAGCGCCTGTGCCAGATGGTCGACTTCCTCGCGTGTATTATACATCCCGAACGAGGCCCGGCATGTCGCGGTCACGTTGAACCGCTCTAAAAGCGGCATCGCGCAATGGGTGCCAGCGCGCACCGCGATCCCTTGCCGGTCGATGACAGTCGCGACATCGTGCGGATGCGCGCCCTTCATCTCGAAGGAGATTACCGGCCCCTTGCCTTTGGCGGTGCCGATCATCCGCAGCGAATTGATCTCCCGCAATCGCGTTTCGGCGTAGGTCAGAAGATCATGCTCGTGTGCGGCGATGCGCTCTTTGCCGATCGAATTGACATAATCAATCGCGGCCCCCAGCCCCACCGCTTCCACGATCGCGGGCGTTCCGGCTTCGAATTTATGCGGCGGGTCGCCATAAGTGACCCAGTCGCGCGCGACTTCGCGGATCATCTCGCCGCCGCCGTTATAGGGCCGCATCGCAACGAGGTAATCGTATTTGGCGTAGAGCACGCCGATGCCGGAAGGGCCGTACAGTTTGTGGCCAGTGAAGACGTAGAAATCCGCTCCGATATCCTGCACGTCGATTGCAAGGTGAACCGCAGCCTGGCTGCCGTCCACCAGCACTGGAATGCCCCTGGCGTGCGCGACCTTCACGACTTCCTTCACCGGAACGATGGTGCCGAGCGCGTTCGACATCTGCGTGATCGCCACGAGCTTGGTGCGTGGCGACAACAGCTTTTCGAATTCCTCGATCAAGAAATTGCCTTCGTCGTCTACCGGCGCCCATTTGAGGACGGCACCCTGACGCTCCCGCAAGAAATGCCAGGGCACGATGTTGGAATGGTGCTCCATGATCGAGAGCACGATCTCGTCGCCATCCCCGATGTTCGGCGCGCCCCAGGAGGACGCCACCAGGTTGATCGCTTCCGTCGCATTGCGGGTGAAGACGATTTCCTCTGGTTTCGCCGCGTTGAGAAATTGGGCGACCTTGGTACGTCCGCCCTCGTAGGCTTCGGTTGCGGCATTGGCGAGATAATGCAGCCCGCGATGCACGTTGGCGTATTCGCTTTTGTAGGCTTCCGTCATGCGCTCCAGCACGGCGTTCGGCTTTTGCGCGGACGCGGCGTTATCGAGATAAACGAGCGGCTTGCCGTAGACCTTCAGCGCCAGCGCCGGAAAATCCTCCCGCAACCGGGCGACGTCATAGGAACCATTTGAGACGGCTGGATGCATGCTCATCCCCGTGCCGCCAGCCAGCGCTCTGCGGTCGCAACCGCCAATTCGCGCAAGGCGTCGCTGGCAATGGATTCGATCGCCTCGCCGACGAAGGCCTGGATCAGGAGAGACTGCGCTTCCTTTTCGGACAGGCCGCGGGCGCGCAGATAAAACAACAGGCTCTCGTCGAGCGCACCGGTGGTGGCGCCGTGACCGCAGGTCACGTCGTCGGCAAAGATTTCCAGTTCCGGCTTGTTGTCGGCCTCAGCCTCATCTGACAGCAGCAAGGCTCGCGTCATCATCTTCGCGTCGGTCTTCTGCGCGCCCGGCTGCACGATGATGCGGCCCTGAAACACTGAATGCGCGCGATCGTCGACCACGGAGCGGAAGACTTCGCGGCTGGCGCAATTTGGCACCGCGTGATCGAGGAACAGCGTGGTATCGGCGTGCTGACGGCCATTGAGGAGATTGACGCCGTTGGCGTTCACCTCAGAGCCCTCGCCCGCGAAGGTGAGGTAGCCCTGATAGCGGCTGAGGCCACCGCCGCTCGTCATGTTGAAAGTTGTGAGACGAGCCTTCGCGCCGACCGTGAAGATCGCGGTCGTGACGTTGGCAGCATCCGCGCTGTCTGCCATCAGCCGCACATGCTGCAACTGGGCTTCGTCGCCGAGCCAGAAGGTAACGGCGTCGTTGACCTGGTAGGACGTGGCATCGTCAGCCGCGACAAAGCTCTCCAGAAGCGTCACTTGGGCAGCCTTGCCGAGCTTCAGGAACGAGCGGGTATAGGCCGCAGCCGAGGAGCGCGTTGCAACGTGCACAATATGCAGCGGTTTCGTAAGCTCCAACCTGTCGGCCATCGTGATCAGGACGCCATCGGTTGCCATGGCAGCGTTCAGCGCGATCATGGCGCCAGAAATCGCACCATTATCGAGCAGGTCGGCACGAACGGCGTTGGTGTTATCTTCCAGCACTTCGCGCAACGTCTGCACGCGAACGCCGGCCTCCAGCGCGCCTAGATTCGACAGCGAAGGCGCCAGCACGCCGTCGACCAGCACCAGACGACAGGCATCGACCGTGGAGGCCACTGCCATCGCCGCCTTGGCCCGTTCCAGCGCCTTAGCATCGGGTGATGCGGCCAACGGCAGCACTTCACGCATCAATGCGCGCAGGTCGGTATATTTCCAGTCTTCCAGACGCCGATGAGGCAGGCCGGCGCGTTCGAAAGCATCGAATGCCTGCCGGCGCACATCAGCAACCTTGCCGGTGCCGGGCAACCGATCGCGCGCGGCTGCGAAGATGTCGCCTGATGCTCGCATGGTTTCGGTTTTCGCCAAAGCAATGTTCATCACTAGATCCGCACCTGTCAGGCCGCGTCTTCGAATTGCGCGTAACCTGAAGCCTCAAGCTCCAGCGCCAATTCCTTGCCGCCGCTTTTGACGACTTTGCCTTTAGACATCACGTGAACGAAGTCCGGCACGATGTAATTCAGAAGCCGCTGATAGTGCGTGATCACCACCATTGCGCGGCCGGGCGAACGCAACGCGTTGACGCCATCGGCAGCGATGCGCAGCGCATCGATATCGAGGCCGGAATCCATTTCATCTAGAATGCACAGGCTCGGCTCGAACAGCGCCATCTGAAGGACTTCGTTGCGCTTCTTCTCGCCACCGGAAAACCCGACATTGACGCCGCGCTTGAGCATGTCCCGGGGAATGTTCAGACGTTCCGCGACCGCGTATGCCTTTTTCAGAAAATCCGGCACCAGAAATTCGCTCTCACCGCGCGCCTTGCGCTGGGCATTCAGCGCCGTGCGCAGGAAGGTCATCGTGGCCACGCCGGGGATTTCGACCGGATACTGAAACGCCAGGAACACGCCCTTGGCGGCCCGCTCGTCGGGGGCCATCTCCAGGAGGTCCTCTCCCTTGAACAGGATTTCGCCGCCGGTGACTTCGTAGCCCGGCTTGCCCGCGATAACGTGGGAGAGCGTCGATTTGCCGGAGCCGTTCGGCCCCATGATCGCGTGGATCTCGCCCTCGTTTACGGTGAGCGACAACCCGTGGAGAATCTCGCGATCCTCGACACGAACCTGCAAATCTCTGACTTCAAGTAACGCCATCATCTTCTTCCGTTGTTTCCTCGTCCTGAGGAGCGCCGAAGGCGCGTCTCGAAGGACATGGTCTGCAATCTTTCTCCTCATCCTTCGAGACGGCCGCTCCGCGGCCTCCTCAGGATGAGGCCTTATCCAACCGATCCTTCCAACGAAATCGAGATCAGCTTCTGCGCTTCGACCGCGAATTCCATCGGCAGCTGCTGCAGCACGTCCTTGACGAAACCATTGACGACAAGGCCAACCGCCTCTTCCTGGCTCAGACCGCGCTGGGTGCAATAGAACAGCACATCCTCGGAAATCTTCGAGGTCGTCGCTTCATGCTCGAACAAGGCCGACGAATTCTTCGCTTCCACGTAAGGAACCGTGTGCGCGCCGCATTTGTCGCCGATCAGAAGCGAGTCGCAGGCGGTGTAGTTGCGTGCGCCGGTCGCCTTGCGGTGAGCGGTGACGAGACCGCGATAGGTGTTCTGCGAGACGCCGGCGGCGATACCCTTGGAGATGATCCGGCTGGTCGTGTTCTTGCCCAGATGAATCATCTTGGTACCGGAATCGACCTGCTGGTGACCGTTCGAGATCGCGATCGAATAAAACTCGCCGCGCGAGTTGTCGCCGCGCAGGATGCAGCTCGGATATTTCCAGGTGATCGCCGAACCGGTCTCAACCTGGGTCCAGGAAATCTTGGAATTGACGCCGCGGCAGTCGCCACGCTTGGTGACGAAGTTATAGATGCCGCCCTTGCCTTCGGAGTTGCCGGGGTACCAGTTCTGCACCGTCGAATATTTGATCTCGGCGTCGTCAAGCGTGACGAGTTCGACCACAGCCGCGTGAAGCTGGTTTTCGTCGCGCTGCGGCGCGGTGCAGCCTTCGAGATAGCTGACGTAGGAGCCCTTGTCGGCGATAATCAGCGTGCGCTCGAACTGGCCGGTGTTGCGCTCGTTGATGCGGAAATACGTCGACAATTCCATCGGGCAGCGCACGCCCGGCGGCACGTAGACGAACGAGCCATCGGAGAAGACGGCCGAGTTCAGTGTCGCGAAGAAATTGTCGGAGGTCGGCACCACAGTGCCGAGATACTTCTTCACGAGTTCGGGGTGCTCGCGGATGGCCTCGGAGATTGGCATGAAGATCACGCCGGCCTGCTTGAGTTCCTTCTGGAAGGTGGTCGCGACCGACACCGAGTCGAATACGGCGTCCACGGCAATCTTGCGATTGGCCAACGGCTCACCGCCCGGCGGCGGTTCGACGCCTTCCAGGACAGCAACTTCGCGCAGGGGTATGCCGAGCTTCTCGTAAGTCTTCAGAATTTCCGGATCGATCTCGTCGATCGAGGTCAGCGTCTTCTTTGGCTTGGGCGCCGAATAATAGTAGAGGTCCTGGTAATCGATCTTCGGGTAGTTCACCCGCGCCCAGGTCGGCTCAGTCATGGTCAGCCAGCGCCGATAGGCCTCCAGGCGCCACTCCAGCATCCAGGCCGGTTCGTTCTTTTTCGCGGAAATGAATCGGACGATATCTTCCGACAAACCCTTCGGGGCCTTCTCGGACTCGATAAGCGTCTCAAACCCATATCGATACTGGTCGACGTCGATCTGGCGAACCCGATCGACCGTCTCTTGTACAGCAGGCATCCATTCCTCCGCTCGCGGTTTCAAGGACCGCGGTGGAACACACTCAGCAATTCAGACGGTCTCTTACGATGTTTCTCGGACGAAATCACCTGCTTAGAATCGTTCAAGCTGTGTTTCGTCGCTGACCCTTAAGTAAGCTGCCGGAGAGCTTTCGCCAAGCCTCTAGGCACCGATCGACGTCCGCATCTTGCGTGGACCAGCCCATACTCAGCCGCACCGCGCCTTGGCCGATGTCGCGGTCAAATCCCATCGCTTCCAGTACATGGGACGGCTGCACCTTGCCAGAGGAACAGGCTGACCCTGAAGACACGGCGATGCCGGCCAGATCGAAGCCGATGACAGCGGTTTCGGCCCTCAAGCCAGGAACCGTAAACAGAGTGGTATTAGGCAACCGGCGCGCAGAGTCAGAGAACAAGATGCCGCCGGGGGTTAGCCGCAAGCCCTTTTCCAGCCTTTCCCGTAAGCCCAGGACGCGTTCGGCCTCGGCCGGCAGACCGGCCATCGCGGCGGTGGCCGCAGCACCAAAGCCGGCGATCCCCGCCACATTCTCGGTTCCGGCGCGGCGGCTCAGTTCCTGTCCCCCGCCTCGCAACAGCGGCTCCAGCCCGGTCAACCCCTCTGACAGAACCAAAGCGCCGACGCCCTTGGGGCCGCCGATCTTGTGCGCCGACACCGTGAGAAGGTCGGCGCCTAATCCGCTCATCTCAAACTGTATCTTGCCAAAGGCCTGCACCGCATCGACATGCAGCAGCCCGCCGGCAGCGTGAACGATCTCGGCCGCTTCCGTGACAGGCTGAATGGCGCCGGTTTCGTTATTGGCCAGCATGATCGACACCAGTGCGGGCGGGAGATCGCGGAGTAGCTCACGCAAATGGCCGAGATCGACGACACCATCACGGGTGACGTTGGCGCTCGCGACTATGGCCTGCGGAAACCTACCGCCGGCAAGCACGGATGCATGTTCGATCGCAGAGACCACTAGCCGCTCGACGGGCTGAGCCCCGTCTCGCCTCACGCCTGGCGTAAGCGCGAGGGCGTTGGCCTCGGTCCCGCCGGAGGTGAAGACCACATTCCTCGGCAGTGCTCCGACGGCGTTCGCAACCGCAGCCCGCGCGCGCTCGATCCATTTCCGTGCTTCCCGGCCCTCGGCATGAACCGACGATGCATTACCCGGGAGGTCGAGCGCATCGACCATCGCACGCCGCGCTTCGTCACGAAGCGGCGTCGTCGCGTTCCAATCGAGATAGACCCGGTCGTCCATGGAGCAATATAATACCTTCAATTTTCGCAGTCTTGGCCAACGCGACCTGCGTTTTGCCAATTGGCGTCGCTTCCGTCTTCCCGCAATCCCGAAAGGCTGTCTAACACCCTGAGCGGTCGAGCGGATGTTGAAAACCCTTGCTTTTTGCCCCTCGCTCTATGTTAGAAGGCGGCTCCGTCACGAGCCGTCGTTCGCGCACCTACTTCAAGGCGTCCGCTCCAGCTTTTCCTCCCAGCGAGGTCCTTTGCCGGAGCACCAGATGATGCCAGCGACACACCGGTCGATTTCGCCAAGGATCTTCTATGCCTGAAGTTATTTTTACCGGCCCCGCAGGCCGTCTCGAAGGCCGTTATCATCCGGCGAAGCAGAAGAACGCACCGATCGCGATGATCCTGCATCCGCACCCGCAGTTTCATGGGACGATGAATCATCAGATCGTCTATCAGTGCTATTACGCTTTCGCGCATCGCGGATTTTCGGTGCTGCGTTTCAATTTCCGCGGCGTCGGCCGCAGCCAGGGCTCGTTCGATCATGGCACCGGCGAACTCTCGGATGCAGCGTCCGCGCTCGACTGGGCGCAGACGATTAACCCCGAAGCGCGCGCCTGCTGGGTCGCAGGTTTTTCGTTCGGCGCGTGGATCGGCATGCAGTTGTTGATGCGCCGGCCGGAGGTCGAGGGTTTTATTTCGATCGCGCCGCCTGCCAATCTCTATGACTTCTCGTTCCTGGCGCCCTGCCCGTCGTCAGGCCTGATCGTGCATGGCGAGAAGGATGCGGTCGTGCCGCCGAAGGACGTCAATACGCTGGTCGAGAAACTCAAGACGCAAAAGGGTATCGTGATCGATCAGCAGATCATTCCCGGCGCCAACCATTTCTTCGACGGCAAGCTCGAGCCATTGATGCAGTCGGTAACCGCTTATCTCGACATGCGGCTCGCCAACGTTCGGTAAACTTCACGGCCGCGCGACGATGCCGCCCGTCATCGGGATCGGCACGCCTGTCGTGGCGGGATAGCTGAGCGGCAGGCCTTTCAGACCGCGCGCGGCCAGAAAGCCGAACGCCTGCGCCTCGATCGCATCCGTCGACCAGCCGAGCGCATCGCCCGCTTCGACGGTTACGGGAGCTAGCCGCTCCCGCAGCATCCGCATCATGGTGAGATTGCGGGCGCCGCCGCCGGCAACGACCCAGCTCTTCGGCGGCTTCGGCAACAACGGAACGATTCTCGTGATCGCCGCCGCGGTGAAAGCGGTCAACGTGGCCGCGCCGTTGGCTGGAGAGAAATCGTTGAGTACGAGCTTGGCGAAATCGTTGCGATCGAGCGATTTTGGCGGCGGCAGCGCAAAAAACGGAAGCGTCAATGCCTGCGCGATCCAGCGCTCGTCCACGACGCCGTGCGCCGCCAGGCGGCCGTCACAGTCGAACCGCTGGCCTAGCGAGCGCTGCATGAAATCGTCGAGCAAGGCGTTGCCGGGTCCGGTGTCGCAGGCAATCAAAATGTCACCGTCGATGTAGGTGACGTTGGAAACCCCGCCGATATTGAGCACCACAATCGGCCCTTCGCGCTCCAGCGATTGCGCGAGCGCCCGATGATAGACTGGCACGAACGGTGCGCCCTGACCGCCCGCGGCGACATCGGCGGCGCGGAAATCATGCATCACCGGGATGTGGATCGCTTTGGCCAGTGCCGTCGCATCACCGATCTGCACCGTCAGCCTGTCGGCCGGGCGATGCAGCACGGTCTGGCCATGGAAGCCGACGATGTCGATATCTTCGCTGGCGACATGATTCTGGGCTTTGAAGCTGGCGATGGCTTCGGCATGCGCCGCGGTGACGAGCCGCTCGGCCTCCTGGAGAATACCCGGCCGCGCCTCGCGCGCCCGCAAGTGAACGGCCTCCGTCAGGGCCTGAAGCAAGAGACGGCGTTCGACATCGGTATAAGGTCTATAACCGGACGGGCCGAACGCATTGACGCGTTTGCCGTCGGTTTCGATCATGGCGACGTCAACCCCGTCCAGCGAGGTTCCACTCATCAGACCTAAGGCGGTCAACATCATGGTATTCTAGCCTCAGCCCTACCCCAGGGTTCAGCTTTCCCGTTCAGCTTGTGCCAACCCGGCACATCTTATAATGCCACAGCGCGGGGGTCGGTGGCAGCCCATCGGGACCTAATTCCCGCAATTTGCTGCAATTACCGTAAAACAAAAATGATCAGGTTCGAAGAAAGATGACCGCTTTCAAGTCTGACTTCCTCAATGTGCTGAAGGAACGCGGCTTTATTCACCAGGCCTCGGACTTCGAGGGCCTGGACATGCTCGCCGCCAGGGGCGAGGCGACGGCCTATGTCGGCTACGATTGCACGGCGCCCTCGCTGCACATCGGCAATTTCCTGACCATGATGATGCTGTACTGGCTCCAGCAAAGCGGTAACAAGCCGATCACCCTGATGGGCGGCGGTACCACGATGGTCGGCGACCCCTCCGGCAAGGACGAGACGCGCGCCATTCGCACGGTCGCGGAGATCGAGGCCAACAAGGCATCCATCCGCGGCGTGTTCGCCAAGGTCCTGCGCTACGGATCGGGCGAAAGCGATGCGATCATGCTCGACAATGCCGAGTGGCTGACGAAGCTCAACTGGATCGAGATGCTGCGCGACATCGGCAAGCATTTTTCGGTCAACCGCATGCTGACCATGGATTCGGTTCGGCTACGGCTCGAGCGCGAACAAGAGATGAGCTTCATCGAGTTCAACTACATGGTTTGCCAGGCCTACGACTTTGTCGAACTCGCCCGACGCACCGGCTGCCGCTTGCAGATGGGCGGTTCGGATCAATGGGGCAATATCGTCATGGGCGTCGACCTCGGCCGCCGCATGGGCACGCCACAACTGTTCGCGTTAACGACCCCGCTGCTCACCACTGCTTCCGGCGCCAAGATGGGCAAGACCGCGCAAGGCGCGGTGTGGCTCAATGCCGATCAGTTTTCGCCTTACGATTTCTGGCAATATTGGCGCAACACCGAGGACGCCGATGTTGTCCGGTTCTTGAAACTGTTCACGACGCTGCCCATGAGCGAAATCGACAAGCTCGCCAGGCTGGAGGGCGCCGAGATCAACGAGGCCAAGAAGGCGCTGGCGGACGCGGCAACCACCCTGCTGCACGGTGCAGAAGCCGCGCGCGCAGCTTCCGAGACGGCACGGCAGACCTTTGAGGAAGGCACAATCGCTGAAAACCTGCCGACGGTGGAAGTTTCCCGTGGGGAACTCGACGCAGGGATCGGCGTGCTCGCGTCCTTCGTCAAAGCAGGCCTTGTGGCCTCGAACGGCGAAGCGCGGCGTCAGATCAAGGGCGGAGGCTTGCGCGTCAACGACGTCGCGGTCGCCGACGAAAAGATGCTGCTGAAGCCCTCCGACCTGACACCGGAGGGCGTGATCAAGCTGTCGTTCGGCAAGAAGCGTCACGTGCTGCTCAAGCCCGCATAGGCGTATTCGCTTTTCACGCTTGCGAGGGCGCGCTGAAACGCGCTCTCTCGCGGGATGAAAAACAATGCGCCGGGGGAGGACGCTGCGACCGCACCGGCAAAGCCGGTGCACACCGCGCTGAGTGTGCTCGCAATATGCTTTGCGCTCTCGGTCCTCGGGCGCGGACTGGGCGAGAGCTTTTCGGTTTTCCTGCTGCCGATCTCGGAAAGCTTTGGCTGGAATCGTGCCGACGTCGTTTCGGTCTATTCGCTGAGTGCGCTGGCGGGCGGCCTCGCCTCTCCTTTGATCGGCCGCCTGTTCGATTATTCGGGACCGCGCAGCGTTTATTCGCTCGGCCTGTTGTTGTTTGGCGGTGCATTCCTGTTCGCCGCCAATGCCACCCGTCTTTGGCAAATCCAGTTCAGCGTCGGCCTCTGCGTCGGCCTCGGCATCGCGCTGATCGGCAACGTGCCGAATTCGATCCTGCTCGGCCGCTGGTTCGGCCCAAAGCTGCCGACCGCCATGGCCGTGGTCTATTCCGCAACCGGCGCCGGCGTCCTGGCGCTATTGCCCGCCTCCCAATTGCTGATCGACCACGTCGGGTGGCGCAGCGCCTATCAGATCTTCGGCACAATTGCGCTATTGCTGCTGCTTCCGCTCCTGATCTTGCCGTGGCGGCTGTTTTCTGAAGGTCAGCCCCATCTCACCAAAGCAGGTGCGGATGGCGCCCCGGACGAAGGCTGGACGCTTGGCCGCGCGATGGGCCACCACGCCTTCTGGGCCTTGTTTTCGACCTTCTTCTTCACGGCGATCGGCATGTATGCGCTCACCCCGCAGGTCGTCGCCTATCTGGTCGACGCCGGATTTCCGCCCTTGCAGGCCGCGACCGCCTGGGGCTTTTCAGGCGTCGTGCTTCTGTTCGGCATGCTCGGCGTCTCCTGGCTCGACGGCGTCATCGGGCGCCGTCCGTCCGTTCTGTTTTCCTATGCGATGTCGGTGTTCGGGATTTTCCTGCTCTGGCTGCTGCAATGGTATCCGAACATCTGGGTATTGACCGGTTTCGTCGTCTGCTTCGGCAGCATGATCGGCTCGCGCGGTCCGCTTCTCACCGCCACCGCGATGAAGCTGTTTCGGGGCAAGCGCGTTGGCACGATTTACGGCGCCATCTCGATCGGCAGCGGGTTGGGGTCGGCGTTCGGCTCATGGAGTGGGGGGCTCATCCACGACGTCACGCACAGTTATAATCCGCTGATCGTCTATGCGCTGATCGCCGTCGTTCTCGGCATGATCCCGTTTCTGGTCGTCCCGGCGCTGCGGAGCTGACAGATAGCGGTCATCTCTCCGTGGTCGCTCCAGGAAGCTCGACCGAGTTGTTCTGCTTGCCGGTATTGAACTCCATGATTTTCCTGGTGATGCCCGGAAATATCATTGAGACCGGATTGACGCGCAGCGTCGGCTTGTCCGGGGTGCCGACAACCTCATAGGTGAGGCCGAACACTCCCTCATTGCTGCCATTACTGAGGAACAAATTGGCAATTGGAATCTGACCGAGAAGGTTGTTCAGCCCGTACAACGGAACAAAGGTGCCGCTCATGCGCACCTGGTTGCCCGGATAATCGATACTGCCTTCGATGGTGCCGCCGATGGTCGGCCCCTTGAGGACACCTTCCTTGATCGTGAGCTGCCCATTCTGGCGAACGAATTCCGCGCGCAGCCGCGAAAAGCCGATGCCGCTTTGCGCGCTCGCCGCACCGCCCGCGACCAGTTGATCGAGCGAGGCCTCCCCTTTGACGGTGAAGTCCCTGACGTTGAGCAATCCTTCCTTGGGGCCCGGCTCCGCGGTCGGCGGATCCAATGCCAGTTGAAGCTGGCCGCCGACGACCTTGGAATAGGTGTCGGTGAAGCGAAGCAGCGCGCCGGCGTCGTTGGTCTCAAGGTAGATCACCTCGCGGCCCTGCCCGCGACCGCGCAAATCCGCCGTGACCGGCGTATCGCGTCCGAGCTTGCTCGTGAACGTAAAGCTTTTGATCGACCCGCCGCGGCGGGACATCTTGGCATCGACGCTTCGTAGCGCTTCCCCGAAGAAACCGGCCACCGCACCCAGCTTCACGTCGACGTCGAAATCGATGTTCTTGGCCTTGGTCTTGGAGTCGGCCTCCTTGCCGGAGATCGCGGTTTTGAGGAAACCGCGCCCGTCGAAGACGTCGCCGCGCATGGTAACCTTGAGGATGCCGTCCGGCCCGCGGTCGGCGCGCAGCGACGTCTTGTCGCCTTCCAAGGGCGCGTAGGTGGGGAAGTTCGCATTGATGAGATCGCCATTCTGATCGACTTCGACCGATCCCTTGATGGAGACGCCGCCGCCTTCGACCACGACATCCTCCAGACGGGTCGATTGCGGCTTCTGGACCAAATTGAAAGTGGCGTGCGTTGCCTTGCCCGGTGCCTTGACCCAACCGGGCAGGATATTGTCGAGCTTCAGGGAGGTGAGATCAGCATCGATGCCAAGGTGTGTATCGCCGCCGATCTTGCCGGTCAGCTTGACCGGAATAGAGCCGCTCACCGCCGGCCCGAGATCGAAGCCAAACCGGGCGCGGCTTGCCTCGTCGAGCGTCGCCTGCAACTTGATATCGGCATCGCCGTCATTCTGTTTGCGGTAGTCGAGCGAAGCCGGCTGCCCGTTGATCTTCACGTCGCCCTTGACCTGATATCCCTGATTGTTGGCGACGACCTTCAGCGAATTGGCCTCGACTTTCTGATTCATCATCAACCGGTCGGCGGCAAATCCGCCGAGATCGGCGGTGACGGTGTAGCTTGTCTCGGACCGAGCGATATCGCGCTTGATGGGCAAGGCCAAATTGACAAGAGCAGAAGCCGTTCCCTTGCTCGCGTTGGGATCGATCAGGGTCACGGACAGATCGCTCAGCTTGTCCGAGGCCAGAAGTTCGGCCGCCGCCGGGACCGGACCGTCGATCCGGAACTTTACTTTGGCCTGCATCGGTTTCGGCGCCATGTCCGGAATTTCGAACACAGCTTCCGAAACGTTGAGCTTGCGGCCCGCCGGGGTATCGGCCGCGCCCTGGCCAATGCTGACATTCGCGGTTCGGCCGGTGATATGCGCTTTCAGGTCAGCATCACGAATTGACGGCAAGCCATCCACGGGATGCAATGTCACCCCGTTGGCGACAATGTTGACGTTGAGGCCGTCGTCGGGAATCGGCGGCCCCTTTCGCGAGAGGTTTTTAACCGGAGAGTTGACCCCGATTTCGATGCGCTGGATCGCGCCGCGTTCGACCCGATCAACCACCCACTGCCGTACATCTGCTACGACCAGAGCCGGCCAAATCTTCTTGAGCGCCGCTACCGGCATCGGCGTGCCGGCAAATCCCAGCATCATGCGAGGCTCGCCGGAGTAGTCGATGCTGCCGGTGCCCGCAACGCCGATCTCGCCATTGCTGAAATCGGCCTGCGTCAGCAGCACCCGCTTTTTGTCGGTATCGAAACGCACAGCGATCGAGACGCGATTGAAGATGACCGGATCGATATTGTCGTTTCCGGCAAGCAAGACGGTGCCCCTGCTAAGGCTCAACTGCCAGTCGGTGACGCTGTCGTTAGGGGGCTCAAGGGTGGCGAGCAGCGTGATCCTGGTCTGACCGGAAATGATTTGAAAAGGCGCTGCCAGTATCCGTTTGTTGGCGTCCCATTCGAGATTCACGTCTATCGAATCTATCGCCATCGGAAAGTCGGGCGTATCGCTGTCGACGATCTCGCCGGCGCCGGCCGTGATCTTGCCGCGGAAATAGGTCGGCAAACCGTCGCGGCCGAGTTCGCCCTTCAACTCGCCGCTCAACGGCAGGTTCGCGCTGTAGTTCAGATTTTTCATCCGCAGTGCCAGAAGGATATTGGTCGTCGAGACCTTGTCGGCCTTGATATCTACCGATCTCACGCCGTTGGCGGGCGGCCCCACCGCGACGCGCAGCGACCAACCGTCACGGCCCTCTTCGGCTACGCTCAGCGCAACCCCGCCACCGCTTGGCCGGCGCAGGCTGAGCGAGATGTTCTGGAAATTCCATTTGTTGCCGCGCTGCTGATCGTCAACGATCAGGCTGCCGTTCTTCAAACCGATCTCGTTGAGATTCTGCCCATCAAGACCGGTCAGGCTCAGGCTGTCGAGCCAGTCGAGGCCCGCAAGCAGCCCCGCCTGCGCGTTGTCGACAGCCGATGGGGCCGAGGCAGGCTGGCTAGGCTGAGACGAAGCCGGCCCGTTCGGCGCGGCCTGACGCGGAAATGTGGGAGGAAGCCCCGCTTCTTTTTTTGAGGCCACGCCGGTGGCGAGTGGCCGCGCATTATCGCCGGTGGATACGGTGACATAGCCATCGGGCGTGATGCGCACGCTGAGCTCGGCATCCACCAGGTTCAGGCTTTCTGCACGCAGCCGTCCCATCAATAGCGCAGTGCCCGAAAGCCTCACTTCGGCCTTCGGCGCGCTCGCAACGATCGCATGATCGCGATCCCGCACGATGACGTCGCGGATACGCACCGCGATCCGAATTCGGCCGGCCCGTTCGATCTGCGTGCCGCCCACCTCGACCGTGTTGCCGTGACCGATGTTTTCCTCGATCGCCGCGGCAAGCCAGGGCGTAACCATGTCGAGATTGATCGGCCCGGCGCCGAGTCGCCACCACAGGCCGCCGAAGCAGCCGGCAAAAATCACCAGCAGGGAAAGGACAACGACGGCGAGCCGCCAGAACCAGCGCTCGCCGGCCAGATTGCGCCGCAACGATCCGAAGCGATCGGCAAACCGGTAGAAGCGCGAATTCGATCGGGACAATAACCGGCGCGCCCGGTGCCCCGCGGCCTCATCGTGCTCCTCCGCGTGCCAATCGGCGCCGTCCCGCTGCTGGAGCCGGACGTCAACGGACGGACTGGGATCCTGAGTCGACCTATGTTTTACCATTGCCACTCGTTGCCGGCGCCGATGTTGGGCCAGGATGAGCAACAACAGCGCCCTGCGCCAGTGTTGCTCCCCTCCTCATTCCAGTGGAACCGATTTGACATCCGCTGCCCATTTTTGCCCAGGCTCCCCAAGCGAATCCCAAATCCCGAACTCCACTAAACCCCATATTTGCAAATAGTCCCTCGATTCCCGTATTTGCGAAAGCGCGTGCGCCCGTGTGGTAACGGAGCGATGGAGGCCCCACTCGTCTCCGGCTAAAAGCTACGCGAGCGTACGGGTGGCGTGTCAAAATCCTTTTCAGCATAATCCGGGACAGCCGAACTGACCCGGGTAATCGAGCTGATCCAATACCTCAATGATTGATCTGCGGAAAGCGACGAAAGGAAGGCGTATGTCCAAGAAAACGCGCAAGAAATCCGATAAACCACCGGCTTCCCGGAAGGCGGGAGCCGCGGCGTCGAAGGCGTCCGCCAAGCGGCCGGCGTTGAAAGCCGGACGGTCACCGGCAGCTAAATCAAGCAAGTCCTCAAAAAACAGCCAAACCAAGGCGCACGGGCTTTCGTCCAAGGTCTTAAAGACTTCCGCGGCCACAACAACATCGAATCGAAAGACCGCGGCACGATCGGTCCTGGCGGAGGGCACGAAAGCCCCCTCCTTCCATCTGCCCCGCGACGGCGGAAATACAATTTCGCTGAAGGATTATGCCGGCCAAAAGCTCGTCCTGTTTTTCTACCCCCGCGCCGACACGCCGGGCTGCACAAGAGAGGCGATCGACTTCACGCGGCTCCAGGATGCCTTTGCTGCGGCGGGAACAGCCGTCGTCGGGGTGTCAGGTGATGCGCCCAAGGCGCAGGAAGCGTTTCGGAACAAGCACCAGCTCAGGGTTCCTCTTGCGTCGGACGAGAAGCACGAGATGCTGGAGGCCTACGGCGCCTGGGGCGAAAAATCAATGTATGGCAGGACGTTCGAGGGTATCTTTCGCACAACGGTTCTGATCGGGACGGATGGCAGGATCGTCAAAATCTGGCGCAGCGTGAAGGTCGACGGACACGCCGATGAGGTGCTGGCCGCCGTCCGGACGGCTTGACCGCGAAAGCCGCCATTTTCGAAAAATTAACCATGAGCGGGTCAAATCTCCCTCGCAAATTGGGCCGTAAGGAATCGACCTCCGACCGGCACGGGAGTGCCGATGTCGTATCGTTCCAGTCTTCAGTCCGAGTACCGCCAGCCCTCTAATCCGGGCCGGCAAATCGCCCGCCAGCCGACCAACCGATCTGCCGAGAAGCGTGACGAAAGTGGCTACACGCTGGTCCACGCCGGCAGGCAGGTCCGTTTCGGACCCGTCGCTTTCTGGATCGTGGTTGGCACCGTTACCACGCTTGGAATGTGGTCGGCCGCCACCGCCACCTATTTCGCATTCCGCGACGACGTTCTGACGCGGCTGATCGCACGGCAGGCAGAAATGCAATACGCCTACGAGGACCGGATCGCGGAACTTCGCGCCAAGGTCGACCGTGCAACCAGCCGGCAATTGCTGGATCAGGAACAGTTCGACCAGAAGCTCGAGCAGATCATGCGCCGGCAGACCGCGCTTGAATCGCGCGCGACAGCTATGGGCGCCATTCCCGATATCACGGGATCAATCAGAGCACCGTCGCGAGGCGCTGCCGTGAGCGAGCCTGCGAATCCGGGCATCCCGAAACCCTCCCCGATCAGCGACACCGCCGTGTTTGTCGCGCCGCCCGACCGCGAGGCGCGCCTGGAATCCCGCACGCCAATCATCGTCAATGCGCCGGCGACCAAAGCGGCAAAAATCCAGGGCGTCGACAATGTGATCGTGCGCCTGCAAAATTCGCTCGATCAAGTCGAGCGGCGGCAGTTCGCATCCCTCACCTCGCTTGAAGACAGCCTGGAATCGCGCCAGCGACGCATGCGCGGCGTATTCACCGATCTCGGTCTCGACGCCGGCCAACTCGAAGCTGCAACGCCGCGTGCCGGCATGGGCGGGCCCTACGTGCCTGTAAAACTCGCCAACGACGCCGGTGCCTTCGAGCGCCAGCTCTACCGCATCAACATCAGCCGTGCCCAGGTCGAACGCCTCAACCGTACGCTGGCGCTGGTGCCCTATCGAAAGCCCGTGGTCGGCGAGGTTGAATTCACCTCCGGATTCGGAATCCGCACCGATCCGTTCCTGGGCCGCCCGGCCATGCACACCGGGCTCGATTTCCGTGCCGCGACCGGCGATCCCGTGCGTGTCACGGCCAATGGAAAAGTCGTATCCGCCGCTTGGGCCGGCGGCTATGGCCGGATGGTCGAGATCGACCACGGTAATGGTCTGTCGACCCGTTACGGGCATCTGTCGGAAATCGACGTGAAGGTCGGCGACGTCGTCAAGATCGGACAGGTGATCGGCCTGGTCGGTTCGACCGGTCGCTCGACGGGCCCGCACCTTCACTACGAAACCAGGATAGATGGCGAAGCCGTCGATCCGCAAAAATTCCTGCGCGCCGGCGTGCGGCTCAGCGCAGGCTGAAGCATGATCCCGGAAAAGTGGATACCGGTTTTCCGCAAGGATCATGCTCAAAAAGAGCTAATCCACATCCTCAACAACGCCCGTGGCGGTGCCAAAGGCGCGCTGAGCCAGCGTGGCCGCCATGAACTCGTCGAGGTCGCCGTCGAGCACGCCTGACGTATCCGATGTCTGCACGCCGGTGCGGAGGTCCTTGACCATCTGATAGGGCTGCAAGACGTAAGACCTGATCTGATGGCCCCAGCCGATGTCGGTCTTGGCAGCCTGATCGGCGGCGGCCTGCTCTTCCCGCTTCTTCAACTCGATCTCGTAAAGCCGGGCACGCAACATGTCCCAGGCCTGCGCGCGGTTCTTGTGCTGTGACCGCCCGGCCTGGCAGACCACCGCAACGCCGGTCGGAATATGCGTCAGCCGAACGGCGGATTCGGTCTTGTTGACGTGCTGGCCGCCCGCGCCGCCCGAACGCATGGTGTCGGTGCGTACGTCGGACTCCTTGATGTCGATCTTGATGCTGTCGTCGATGACCGGAAAGATCGCCACGCTCGAAAATGACGTGTGCCGGCGTGCATTGGAATCGAACGGCGATATCCGCACCAGCCGATGCACGCCCGCTTCGGTCTTGAGCCAGCCATAGGCATTGTGGCCGCTGATCTGGATGGTCGCCGATTTGATCCCGGCTTCTTCGCCCTGGGACTCTTCCAGATACTCAACCTTGAAACCGTGTTTTTCGGCCCAGCGGGTGTACATCCGCAGGAGCATCTGGGCCCAATCCTGGCTCTCGGTGCCGCCGGCGCCGGCGTGCACTTCCAGATAGGAATCGAAGCGATCGGCCTCGCCCGACAACAGGGCTTCCAGTTCGCGGCGAGCGACTTCTTTCTGGAGGCCCTTCAGCGCGACTTCGGCCTCCGCCACGACGGCCGCGTCGTTCTCGGCCTCGCCAAGCTCGATCATGCCGATATTGTCTTCAAGCTCGCGCTCGACCTTGCCGATGCCGGACAACGCATCCTCCAGCGAGGTGCGCTCCTGCATCAGCTTCTGTGCCTTCTGTGGATCGTTCCAGAGATTGGGGTCTTCGGCGACCTTGTTCAGCTCAGCGAGCCGCGCCGTGGATTGTTCGACGTCAAAGATGCCTCCTCAGCAGCCCGACTGACTGCTTGATCTCTTCGACTAGGCGTTCGACTTCGGCGCGCATAAATTTCTCTGATCTGGAGGACGTGACAAGACTTCCGCCGGATGTAGCGGCGGAAGTCGCGAAGCGCAATAAAGCTAATATAGACCGCCGGTGCCGGGACGGAACAGGCTGCGATCGGCGTCGGGCTGCGGCGGCAACGGACGGCCATCGGCGTCCGCAACACCAATGACGGAGTAGTTATCCGGCGGTGCCGTCCCGGGCTTGAAGGCTTCTAGGACGGTCTTGCCGGTATCGCCGGGACCGGCGCGCATGCCGGATTTGGCATCGACGCGGATCAGCTTGATGCCGGCCGGAATCTTGAAGGGAATCGCCGGCTTGTCGGCGAGCGCCAGTTTGAGGAAGTCGCGCGCAATCGGCGCGGCCAGGTGACCACCGGTCGCAGCATTGCCCTTGCCGAGCGGACGCGGTTTGTCATAGCCGAGATAGATGCCGACCACGATGTCCGGCGAGAAGCCGACGAACCAGGCGTCCTTCGCCTCGTTGGTGGTGCCGGTCTTGCCGGCAATCGGCTTGCCGACCTCATTGACCACGGTAGCGGTACCGGCCTGCACCACATATTGTAGCATCGACGTCATCTGATAGGCGGTCATCGTATCGAGCACCTGCTCGCGACGGTCGATCAACTGCGGCTCGGGCTGGTTCTTCCAGCCGTCCGGCGCGTCGCAGCCGCGGCATTCGCGCGCGTCATGCTTGAAGATGGTGTGGCCGTAACGGTCCTGGATGCGGTCGATCAAGGTTGGCTTCACGCGACGCCCGCCATTGGCGATCATCGAATAGGCCGTGACCATACGCATGACCGTGGTTTCGCCGGCACCGAGCGCGTAGGACAGATAGTTCGGCAATTCGTCATAGACGCCGAAACGTCGGGCATATTCGCCGATCAGCGGCATGCCGATGTCCTGCGCCAGACGGACCGTCACCGTATTCAACGACAGGCGCAGCGCATTGCGCAGCGTCGTCGGACCCTGGTACTTTCCATTGGAGAAGTTTTCGGGCCGCCAGACGCCGGCCCCTTGCCCCTGGTCGATTTCGATCGGCGCGTCGACGACCTGGGTCGAGGGCGTATAGCCGTTGTCGAGCGCGGCCGAATAAACGATCGGCTTGAACGACGAACCTGGCTGGCGGTAGGCTTGGGTGGCGCGGTTGAACTGGCTCTGGTCGAACGAGAAGCCGCCCACCATCGCGAGCACCCGGCCGGTCCATGGATCCATCACCACCATCGCGCCGGACACTTCCGGCAACTGCCGCAGGCGGTATTGGCCGTCGACCGGGTTGCCATCCCTGAACAGTGGATCGGCATAGATCACATCGCCCGGCGACAGCACCTGCGACATCGCGGTCGGCGTCCTGCCTTTTATGGGGCCGGCTGTCGGTTTCGCCCATTTGACGCCCTCAAGCGTGATGATTCCGGTCTGCCGTTCCTTGCTCACGGCGCCGCCGAGTTCGCGGCCCGGCTGAAAGCCGATGCGTGCCGACTGGTCGCTGGTTTCCAAAACCACCGCGAGCCGCCACGGCGAAATGTCCGACAACGATTTGACGTCGGCGAGCTTGACGCCCCAATCGCCGGAAATATCGAGCTTGCTGGAAGCGCCCCGCCAGCCCTGCGCCTCGTCATAATTGACGATACCCGCGGCCATGGTCTTGCGCGCCATCACCTGGATTTTCGGATCGAGCGTGGCGTGAACCGACAGGCCACCTTCATAAAGTTTCTTCTCGCCATATCGCTCGAAAATATCGCGGCGAACTTCTTCGGCAAAATACTCGCCGGCGAAGATATGCGCGGCGTTGGCGCGGTTGGTCACGGTCAACGGATCCTTGCGGGCCTTGTCCGCATCGGCCTGCTTGATCCAGCCATTTTCCAGCAAGCGGTCGATCACATAGTTGCGCCGTTCGATCGCACGGTCGCGGTTGCGCACCGGATGCAACGCGGCCGGCGCCTTCGGCAGCGCGGCGAGATAGGAGGCTTCCGCGACGGTGAGTTCGTTGACCGATTTGTCGAAATAGACGAGCGAGGCCGCAGCAACGCCATAAGCGCCAAGGCCGAGATAGATTTCATTGAGATAGAGTTCGAGGATCTTGTCCTTTGAATAGGTCCGCTCGATCCGCATCGCCAGCAAGGCTTCCTTGATCTTGCGGGTAAAGGACACCTCGTTGGTCAGGAGAAAGTTCTTGGCTACCTGCTGGGTGATCGTGGAAGCGCCCTGCGGCCTCCGGTTCGAACCAAAATTTTGCGCGTAAAGCATGGCCGCGCGCGCCATGCCCGAAAAATCGATGCCGCCATGCTCGTAGAAGTTCTTGTCCTCGGCAGCGAGGAACGAATTGATGACAAGCTTGGGCACGGCCTGGATCGGCAAATAGAGACGCCGCTCCTTGGAATATTCGCCCAGGAGCGAACCGTCAGCCGCGTGAACGCGCGTCATCACCGGCGGCTCGTAATCCTGAAGCTGGGAGTAGTCCGGCAAATCCTTGGAGAAGTGCCAGATCAGCCCTGCGACGGCGGCCACGCCTACGAGGAACACAACGGTTCCCGCGGCGAACAAGAAACCCAAGAACCGCACCAGCAAGCGCATAATCTAAATTCCGTTAGTCCCTGCGCCGAAATGACCGGCGCCTTTTGGAGGTATTTTCCGCTTCCGCCATCGAAGGCCGGTGCCGCATTATACCATACGCCGCCGCGGGGGCGAGTTATGCCGATTCCTGAAGGCTCCGCGACGTTTTATACCGTCTATACGGTCGCTTATAGTGCCGCCGCTGTGGCCAAACTAGGGCCTCTAACAGTTCTCCATTTCCAGTGGCGTGGCGATGTATCGCAGGCCGATTCCGAAGTTCGCAGCATTTTGCGGAGCCACGTTTACGAACTTCGGAATCGAAAGGACACTAGCAAACTTATTGATCTAGTGTGGCTTTGGTTCAGAAGTCCGCATGACGAACTCGCGGCGATAATGATGCGGACTTCCGAACCGCCACACTAATTTCCGTTCCCCGCTGTCGCCAATCGCTTGGCGAAGAACGTGTCTATGGCGTGCGCTACCGCTCCCACTGTGCGGGAACGCCAGTCATCCGATACCAGGTGCTCAAGGTCATCCTTGTTGGAAACATAGCCAAGCTCGACGAGAACCGACGGCACGTCCGGCGCCTTGAGCACCCGGAAACCGGCCGACTTGAGCGGGTTCTTGTGCATCCTCGTCACCGTCTTCATGTCGCCCATCAAGAGATGCGCAAAGCGATTGGAAAACGTGCGGGTTTCGCGCTGGGCCAGATCGATCAGGATGTCGGCAACCTCGGTGGGTTCTTCGGTCAGGTTGACGCCGCCAATGGCATCGGCCTTGTTCTCGGCCTCGGCCAGCCTTTCGGCCTCGGCGTCTGAAGCGCGGTCGGACAACGTGTAGATCGTAGCTCCCTGGGCGTCCCCTTCATGGCGTGGCAGCGCATCAGCATGAATGGATACAAACAGCGAGGCTGACTGGCTGCGCGCAAACTTCACCCGATCGTCGAGCGGGATGAACGTATCGTCGGTACGGGTCATCACGACGCGGTATTTGCCGCTTTTATCGATGCGATCGCGCAAGGCGAGCGCAAAAGCCAGCACCAAGTTCTTTTCACTCGTACCGTCCCACTGCGTACCATTGTCGGGTCCGCCGTGGCCGGGATCGATGACAATGACTGGACGCGAATCGGGAGGCGACGGCGGAGCGGCAGGCTTCTCCGGTTCCGCGGGCACGGCCGACACCGGAAGTGGTGCTTCGCGGGCGTCGGCGATCGCGGGCCTGAGTTCCGGGCGGTTTTCCGGAGGTAGCGACTGAACGAAGGTCGTGCGGTCAGCTTCCTCCAGTTCAAGGACAAGCCGCGGCGGTTGGCCATTGGCCGCTTCCAGCACCGAGACATTGGAAATTTTGGCAGGCCCCGTGAGGTCAAAGACGATCCGCGAACCGCCCGGCATCACGAGGCCGTAGCGGAACGCCTTGATAAGCCCCCGCCCCGCAGTGCCGATCCCGGGCGGAAGCTGAAAAGTGACCTGCGGGATATCGATAACCACACGATAGGGGTCGGCCAGGGGAAAAGCGCGGACCGGAATCGACCGGTCGAGGTCGAGAATGAAGCGAGTCTGCTTGTCGTCGCCCGCGAGGCGCGCGCTGGAAGCAATCGGGAATTTGACCGATGCGACGGGTTTCGGCGGCTGGCTTTCAACCGCGGCCACCTTGCCGGGGAGCGGCCACAAATATGCTGCGGCGCACAACAGCACGGAACCTAATAATACATGGTGATTTGCGCGGCCCGCCAACGAATCCGTGCCTCCGACCGGCTCTCTTACCGCAATAGAGCCGCAGGGTTAATCGTGCCTTAAAGTTTACGCGCCGAAAAGGAGCGAGTGTTGCCACTAGTGGTCCAATTCTAACATTCGCATCCCTTCTCAGCGACCACTTTTGCGAATGTTAGAATGAAAGGACCACTAGCAAATATATGTTTCTAGTGGAGTTTTGGATTTGACATTCGCTTGACGAAGCCGCCGCTACGTGGATAGCGAATGTCAAATCCACTCCACTAGGTATCGGTATCACGGTGAGCTCTTAATACGAATGTCATCTGGTCGACACTTCCCTTGCAGCCGAGGGCCGATCCACGTATGTAGGGAGTGCTGACGGCCAAAATTTCACGGTTGTGTCGCGTTCAGCCTCCCGGTGCAGCGCAGGAACCTCCAAAGGAGGAGATTTCAGCGTCTTTCCGGCCACTCCGGAGCCAGCGCAGCGCGCGG
>Ga0116129_1000385_pt1 | contig 29148 bp, 26 predicted proteins | sample June2015DPH_17_2_FD_89732 | JGI IMG/M metagenome (GOLD analysis project Ga0116129, IMG submission 89732) | Peatland microbial communities from SPRUCE experiment site at the Marcell Experimental Forest, Minnesota, USA - June2015DPH_17_10 | ecosystem: Environmental > Terrestrial > Soil > Wetlands...
CCGTAATGCGATCGCCCGGGCGCACGTGGCGGAACAACTCCCAATCGTTGCCGGCATAGAAGCCGTGCACACCCGGAAGCCCCCAGCGCGTACGGCCGAGCCATCCGAATGCCATCGGAAACATCGGGTGTCCCAATATTGTGCCGTAGCGCGTCGCCGCGCCGTAGCCAATGTCGCGATACAGGGGGTTAAGGTCGCCGATGCCGTTGCACCAATTGCGCAACGTGTCTGCGGTGGCGTCCTGAAGATAGGGACCTTCGGGACGTAGATGCAAACCGATCATGGCGCGCGCGTCTGCGACGGCCTTGTCGGTGATAAGACCTTCTGCCGGCGCGGTTCCGACGTCAGACGAGGGGGCGGTGGTGCTCACTAGAAAAGTCTCCCTGAGATATGACGCTTAACGGAGCGCCCGGATTACGAATAATGCAGAATGCATTCTTTTCACCTTGAAGTCAATCGATGCACGCCAGTCGCGATCTAGCCTATTGGGATTTCCTGCTGACTATCGGCCACAGCCGCGTGAGCCGCGCGAGTACCACGCCTCATCACGCCTCACCTTTGCTTCACAGGCGCCCAGGCGAAGGCATCAGGAGCAGCCTCCGCACCGCCTCCCGACGAGATCAGCGCTGCATATTGCTCTGCACCAAGGCCGGCCGCCTTCAGCACCGCCGCCGTATGCTCGCCAAGATTCGGTGGGGCCTGGGTTGTCGCTCCATCCGTTTCCGCCTTGAGACGCGGGAACTCGGGCACGTCGAATTGGTAGTTGCGAAAAAGCAAGTTCCTGAGCTTGCCTGGGTGGCGTGCCTGCGGGGCGTCGAGCACACGTTCGAGCGGCAAAACCTCGGTGAACCCCAGCCCAACCTGTTTCAATCGGGCGACCACGGTGTCGAAGGAGTGCTCACGGACGGTTTTCTTGACGAGCGCTTCTACATGCTCGCGCGCCTTTTTTCGTTGACGTAATGTCGCGAGTGAGTCATCGATCGGCAGTCCCATGGCTTGACCGAATTTGAGCCAATGCGTGTCGTTGAGCATGAGCAGATAAATCCAGCGCTCATCGGCGGTTTGATAAGCGCCGTAGCCAGGCATGCTGAATTCGCCGTGCGGTTCACGCTCAGGCTTGCCGAGAAGCTGCGTCTTGAGTTGCACCCCGACGAGATCGCGCGAGGCGACATGCAGCCCGGTTTCGTACAAACCAACTTCGACGGGCGCGGCGGCGTTACCGTCTCGCTGCCGAAGCATCGACGCAAGAATCCCGATGACCGCGTACGCGCCTGCGAATTGGTCGTGGTAGGAGGGGCCGAGCCGGCTCGGACGTCCGTCAACCCGGTGCGCCTCCATCACACCGGTGGATGCTTCCGCCACTGGATTTGACGCAAGATCGTCTTCTTGCGGCCCTGGACCATAACCGCGGATGTGGCAATAGATCAGCCGCGGGTTGGTGGCTTCACATTCTTCCTGGGTGAGGTTGAGCTTGCGCGCCGCCTTTGGAGCGAGGTTATGGACCAGCGCATCCGCAGTCGTCAGCAACCTGAGAAAAGCCGCATGACCCTCAGGTTTCGAGAGGTCGAGGCAAACACTCTTCTTACCGTGGCTGTACGCAATGAAGGTGCCACTCGGGCCGCCGCGAACCAGGCTCCGCGTCGGATCTCCCGACGGGGGTTCGACTTTGATGATCTCAGCGCCGAGTTGGGACAGGATATGCGCCGCAAAAGGTGCGGCCAGCATGGTGCCTAATTCGATGATTCTGCAACCGGAGAGCGGAGAGTCTTGCATGCAGTGGGTATCATCCGTCATTAGTTTAATGTACAATGCATTCTATATTAGCAGGAAATGAGCTTCAGGAGTATCGATTTGGCAGGGCCATACGACGATTGGATTGGGCGCGAAGAGGAGATCCACGACCGCATCAATAGCTCATCCGTCACAGCCATGGCCATGACACTGGACCTGGAACGCGCCCCACAAGCCGGCGAAGCGCTGCCCCCCGGATGGCAGTGGCTGTTTTTCAATCCCACCGCTCGTCGCAGCATGCTCGGCACCGATGGCCATCCCCGTCGCGGTGGATTTCTGCCACCCGTCGCACTGCCGCGTCGCATGTGGGCGGGCAGCCGAATTCGTTATCTCGCTGACTTGCCGATCGATTCGAAAGCGATGCGCCACAGTCGCATCCTCAAGATCGAGAACAAATCGGGCAAGAGCGGTTCGCTTGTGTTTCTGACGGTGCAACACACCGTCAGCTGCAATGGAACGCCCTGCATCTCGGAGGAACAGGACATCGTCTATCGTGAGGCGAGTCCCGCGCCGACAGCGGCTGGCTCCGCCGTACCTAAGCGGCACAACGAGGAGGCGCAATGGAGTTTGGACTTTCAACCCGATACGACCCTCCTGTTCCGCTATTCGGCGTTGACGTTCAACGGCCACCGTATCCACTACGATCAAGCCTATGCGCGCAACGAAGAAGGGTATCCCGATCTGGTGGTGCACGGACCGCTGACAGCGACGTTGCTGCAGCAGTTCGCCGTCCAGCACGGTGGCGGCCGGCGACTGGCGCGTTTTGACTTCCGGGGAGCGACTCCGTTGTTTGTCGGTCGCGCTTTCCGTTTGGAAGGCCGGCCGGCCGGCAGCGGCGCGCTCGTTTTATGGGCCCGGGGTCCGGATGGCGAATTGGCCATGTCGGCCAGCGCTGAATTCCATTAGATACGTGCTTAAGTAACGGAGTCGGGACATGGCAGAGAAAGCGGACACAACGATCGGCTTCATTGGGCTGGGCGTCATGGGAGGCCCGATGTGCCGCAACGTCGCGCTCAAGCATGGCGGCGATGTTCTCGCCTTCGACATCAGCGCCGACGCGTTCGACGCGTTGCAAGGGACCAAAGCGCGCCGCGCGCGCAGCCTCAAGGAAGTGGCGGAGCAGGCCGACGTGGTGTTTCTATCGCTTCCCGGCGGCAAACAGGTCGTGCACGTGTGTCTCGGCGCGGAGGGTCTTGCGAGCGTCGAGCGACCGCCTTCGATCGTCGTCGACTTGAGCACGACGACCGTTGCCGCAGCGCGATCGGTCGCCGCGGGCCTCGCGGTGAAAGGTGTCGCTTTCGCCGACGCACCGGTCGCGCGCACCCGCGAAGCCGCCCAGCGTGGTGAATTGAGCATCATGGTCGGTGCCGATCAGTCTCTCTATGCCCGCATCGAGACGTGGTTGCGCTACATGGGCTCCGACATCACACATTGCGGTGCCGTCGGCTGCGGCCAAGTCGTCAAGCTCGCCAACAACGCGCTCGTGTTCGAGAACACCATGGCCATCGCCGAAATGATGGTGGTAGCCCAACGTGCCGGCGTGCAGCCGGCAGTACTTTTGGATGCGGTGTCGAAGGGCTCCGGGGACAGCTTTGCTTTGCGCAATCATGCGCGCAAGTCGATGTTGCCGAGACAGTTCCCGGAGAAGTCCTTTCCCCCAGAGTATGTCCTTAAAGACCTGAGCTACCTGCTCGAGTTGGCTGCACAAGTGGGCGTCGAGGCGCACGTGACTCAATTGGCGGATCGCTATTACGCGGCTACCGCCGAGAACGGCTGGTCGGGACGTTACTATCCGGCCGTCATCGAGGTGGTGGACCGCGGCATCGGATTACCGCTGCGCCCGAGCGCCGCTGTCAAGGGTGGCCCGAGCAATGCGGGCAACCCCCAAGCACCAATCTAGGAGTTCATCGATGGTCGAAGAGTACCAGCTTTATATCGACGGCAAGTGGCGCAACGCCTCAGATGGCGCGACCATGCCGGCGATCAACCCGTACAATCAGGAGGTCCATGCGCATGTGCCGGTCGCGACTGCCGGCGACGTACAAGACGCCATCCAATCCGCACGGGGTGCATTCGCCAAAGTCTGGAGCAAGACCACGCCGGGCGCGCGCGCCAAGCTGCTCAACAAAGTCGCCGACCTGCTCGATGCCGATGCGGATCGCATGGCGCTGCTGGAAACCACCGACAACGGCAAGGTGATCCGCGAGACCCACAACCAGATGGGTTATGCGGCGCGCATTTTTCGCTACTACGCCGCGTGGGCCGACAAGGTGCAAGGCGACGTCGTGCCGCTCGACCAGAGGGACACGCTCGACATTGCCATTCGCGTACCCTACGGCGTGGTCGTTTGCGTCACGGCGTGGAATTCGCCGGTCGCGATACTCACCAACACATTGCCCGCTGCGCTCGCCGCCGGCAACTGCGTGATCATCAAGCCCAGCGAACATGCCTCAACAACCACGATCGAAGTGGTAAAGATGTGCGAGAGGGCGGGCTTCCCGGCTGGCGTCGTCCAGATCGTCACAGGCGCAGCCGAGGTCGGGCGGATGCTCACCGGCAGTAAGGACATCGATAAGATCAGCTTTACCGGCAGCCCCGGCGTGGGTCGCATGATCGCTGCGGCGGCCGGCGCGAACCTGAAGCCGCTGACCCTGGAACTGGGTGGAAAAAGTCCCAACATTGTGTTCGACGATGCCGATTTTGACCGCGCGCTGATCGGCGCGCTCGCCGGCATTTTCGGCGCCACAGGCCAGACTTGCATTGCCGGCTCGCGCCTTCTCGTGCAGTGCGGCATCTATGACCGTATGGTCGAAGGCCTGGCGGCGCGCGCGCGACAAATCCGCATGGGCGATCCACGCCTGGCAGAAACTGAGATGGGCACCGCCGCCAACGAACCGCAATTCAACAAGATCCTTTCATTCATCGATGCGGCGAAGGGTGATGGCGCGCGGCTGGTCGCCGGCGGTCGCCGCGCCGATGGTGCGGGCCTCGAGAAAGGTTATTTCATCGAGCCGACGATCTTCGCCGACGTCCGCAATGACATGAAGGTCGCCGCCGAGGAAATCTTCGGCCCGGTTCTCTCGATCATCCGCTTCGATGACGAAGAGCAGGCGGTGCAGATTGCCAACGATACGCCTTACGGCCTTGCCAGCGGCGTCTGGTCGGAGAACATCAGCCGCTGCTTGCGCATGATGCACGCGATCAACAGCGGCGTCGTTTGGGTGAACACCTATCGGGTCGCCGCACCGCAGGGGCCGTTCGGCGGCATGAAGGATTCAGGCTTCGGCCGCGTGCGCGGCGAGGCGGGCATTCTCGAATTCACCCAGACCAAGAACATTTTCATCGACTTCTCCGGCGACAAACGCGATCCATTCTCGATGAAGTTCTAAGCCGGACGGAATGACACGATTGTGAGATCGACATGGCGACGATTGGATTCATCGGACTCGCGGGGTAAGGCGCTGTAAGCAAATAAAGGTATCAATGTCCGAATTGCAGTTGCAAGATTTAACACTGCATGTACTACATGAGCGCTTGCCGTTGGGCAGCGGCGACCCTGCGGTGTTCAACCGCAAAGCCGCACGATCATTTGAAATTGGCTTCGAAGGTGCGGTAGCGGGCCTCCAGGTCCCATTGCGCGGATGCTTTGGCGCTGGAGGCGAGATAGGCGGCGCAGGCGGGTGCGGGTGCGGTCGAGCCGAGAGGCTGCGCGGTACAGGCGGCCACCATGACGGTAAATCGATCCGGCGATTTCCAGAGGCTTTCACCGGGCAGGAAGCTGTGTTCGAGGCTGGTGCGGGCGGATTTCTTCAGATCGGCATAGCCAAGGCCGAAGTCGGTGGCAGCGCGGACGTACTCGTGAGTGAGATCGATTCGCGAGACGCCTTCATCATCCGTCGAAAGCGCCACGGGAACACCGGCGGCGAGATACTCGGGCAGCGGGTGGTGGATGCCGGTGACGCCAAGGATGACATCGTTGCTGGTGATGTTGATCTCGACCATGACGTGCTTGCGCGCCATCTCGGACAGCAGCGCGTGCGGGTTGTCCTCGTGGAGCGCATCGACGCCATGGCCGATGCGCTCAGCATGCCCGAGGTCAACGGCTTCGCGGATATGGAAGCGCAGGCCGTCGGGAGGGACGAGGCCGGGCACGATTTCGCCCGCATGCAGGCTGATGTGCACCTGCGGGTAGACGGCATGCAGGTAGTCGAGCATCCGCATCTGGAGGTGGTAGTCACGCATGGAGATGTAACCATCCTCCGGCATGACAAAATTGATGCCTACGTAGCGCGCATTCCCGGTCGCCATTTCGGCGGAGACGGTTTCGAAGCCGAGCAGGGTCTGCGCGAACACGACCTGGGGCGGGAATCCGCGTAGGACTTGGAACAGGTAGCGCATGCGGATGGTGCAGCCGGGAGCGGCCGATGGCTGGCCGCAGTGGTCGATGGTGTCGCGGCTGGATTCAAAGGCCGCGATTTCGCCGGTAATCGCGGAGACATCATCGCGCAGACCACCGGCCAGGAGCTTGCCGCGCATGGCCGCGAAGTCCGGTGTGATGTCGGCGTCGGATGGCCAGCCAATCTTGGCGGAAAGCGCGGCGGTATGGCTGAAGTCGGGCGTGTTCATGATTTCCAGGTAGGACTCGTTCTGCCCGGCGGCGCGGTTGGCGACTTCGGCGAGCCATTCGCCGGAGTGGGACCCCTTGATGGCGCGAAAATGGCCGAATGTAGCGAAGAACTGGTCGTGGCCGCTGAAACCTGCGAACGCAACGAAGCTGCGCATGGAAAAGGCGTTGATCAGCTTGTCGTACAGCACTTGATCGGATGGCGCGCCGGCTGCGGGAACTTGGCCCGGAGTGCAGCTGCCGTCGGCCTGGGGTTGCGCGAGCGACAGCGAATTCGTATCGACGCACAGACCGTCCTCGCCGGCATCTTTGATATAGGTCTCAGCGTATACGGCACCACTGAGGTGCATGTGAAGGTCACCGCCCTTGGGCATTGCGCGCACAAAGGACTCGAGGAGAAGTGGGTTCTGACGGGCGCGGGCAAATGCTTGGGGTGCGGCGTGCTCCTGCGGCAAGGACTGAGCGCGAGACTGGGCTTGTGGAAGCAGGGTCAGCGCAAGGAGGAAGAGCGCCGGCAGGTAGAGTCGCGTTTGCTTCGCGCGGCGGGAAAGAGCGAGTGAGGCCGTCCAAACGGCAAGTCCCGCCAGCGCGAGCGCGCAGCCGACGTAACCGGTCACGGAGGCAACACCACTCCATGGCGTCCCCCCATGCAGCGCTCGATCATTGCCGCCGGCGCGTTGATACATGAATACGCTTGAACCGCCTGGACATCCGCTCAACTGTAAACGGAAACCCGCCAAAAGGCACCGGATTCAACATTGAAGTCGCGGATCGCGGGCATGGATCAGAGCCAGGCTGCAACGCATGCGCAATCCCCGCCGGATTCACATGCCACCGTTGATCGCCCGGGCATAAATGAACTTCGGATCGAGTCGGGCGGTCAGCAGAATGAGGCGACCGTCGATTTGCCTGACGGCCCGGCGAATCGACCGAACCAAGAGGACGCTGGACGCATACTGCAACGCATACATGAGGCGAAACGACACTCGGATGTTGTGATTGCATATCTGCACAATCATGTCTTTGGAAACCACTCGTTCGCGACGATATTTTCCGAAGGAATGCCGGAACGCCTGGCGCCGAACAGCTGGCTGAGAAGATGGGCGCATGCGGAAATAGATGCTGGTGCGGACATCGTCATGATGCACGGCGCGCCCGTACTGCATGGTGTTGAAATGTATCGGGGACGGCCGATTTTTTATGACCTGGGCAATTTTATTTATAACCTGCCACCGACATTGACATACATTGACGAGCCCATGGCTTGGGAAAGTGTCGTGGCAACGGTGGTTTTCACTGGCGGAAAGCTAAGTTCCGCCCGCCTCCGGAGCAAAAGCCGGCTACATTCTGCGTCGGCTGTTGCAAATGTCGAAACAACTGGGAACGACCATGGTAGTAAACGGGGACTTCGCCGAAATCCGCTTGCATTGACCACGCAGATCATTGATGCACCAAGCCCGGTTGCGCCACATGAAGCCGCCATCGTTTTGAAAACTCACGTAGCGCGGCGGCAAGCCGCAACGATCGCGTCGACCACTCGCGCGACCGGGCCGTCCGCGACAACCGTTATCGCGTCGCTCTCGTCGATACCCGGCCTTTCCAGCGTTGCAAACTGCGTGTCGATCAGCGAAGCCGGCATGAAATGGCCTGACCGTGAGGCCAGCCGATCCGCAATCACCTCGCGAGACACGGCGAGATAGATGAAACGGATTGCCTCACCGGTGGCGAGCCGGAGTCGATTGCGATATGCGCGACGAAGGGCCGAACACGCTACGACGATCCCACCGCCGCCCATCAGTGCGGAACACATGACGGCACCGACCTTCTCAAGCCAGGGCCAGCGGTCTTCGTCCGTCAGCGGGATACCACCTCGCATCTTTTCGATATTCGCGGGCGGATGGAGATCGTCGCCGTCGACGAACTCGAACCCCCACGCGCGAGCCAGCGCGGCTCCAACGCTGGTTTTTCCAGAGCCGCTCACACCCATCACGATCACGCAAGACGCCGTCCCTGCTGTCACGAAACGTACTTGCCGGAGTCGCTACGACTCGACCGCCGCATCAGCGTTTCGCAGTCGCCATATCCTGAACCAGGGCCAGGGATTTTTCCGCGTGTTCAGTCGGCTTGATTTTGTCCTCGGCCGAGGAGAGGGTCGCCACGATTCTGCCGTCCGGTGTTATCACGAACGTCGTGCGCTCTATGCCAATTTTATTGTCGAGCAGCTGGCCGCGCGAGTCCTTATAGCTCGGTGCACCCTCGCGCACCGTGACTTTCAGATCGAACGACTTTCCGATTGCACCCTCCGGATCCGACGCAACGGGAAATTTCCCGGCGCAGTATTGCGGGTCAGCCGAGAATGCGTTGAGGCGTTCAATGCTGTCGCCGGACACGCCGATGATGGTTGTATGTGCGGCCCCGAATTTCTCCTGGTTCTCGGCAAAAGCATGCGCCTCGACATTGCATCCACCGGTAAACGCAGCGGGATAGAAGTAGAGAACAACCGGGCCCTTCTTCAGGGCGGCCGCAAGCGAAAACTCGAACGTCTTGCCAGCGAGCGATGCTTTCGCCTTGAAATTGGGTGCCTTGTCGCCGGGCTGCAGGGCAGCCATAGCCGGAAGAGCCACAACCGCGGCCAACGTAGCTATTAGACAACGATTCATGGTCTGCTCCAAATCAGGTAATTATTTTACTCATGTTGCAGCGAGGGCACTATCGATGTTCACGCGAATCCATGCCCTCGTCACCACGACGCGGAACTATACGCCTTGTTGTTCATATTTTGAATCAGTATTGAGACGAACCCAGCCGCCGTCAACGATGACCTCGCGGGCCGATGTCCCTCATTCTCGCCAGAGAGAATCCGGCCTGCCCGGGTACGAGCAAAACAGTGCTTCGCGCTTAAAGTTGAAGTGCTGAAAAGCGGCGCCGACCGCGTCGCGCGGTCGCATCGCGATGCCGCCGTTCGCCGCAAGATCTTCAATCGTTTCGGTTCGATCCGATACGAATCGCCACTGGGCCGGCATGCTCTCGACGTCGTTGCCGTCCCTTGCAAGGGTCAAGGCGGCAAGCAACTCATCAGGCGCCGGCGAGTACACGAGAACGGCTTCGTGAACCAGGCCCGTGTCGGCGACGTTCAGGGCGACGCACAACCGGCTTTTGAGGTTCGCGTCGAGCGCGTCCGCTTGTCGCAGCGTTTCGATGTCCCGCACGAGCCCAGCGCTGATAACATTGCCATTGCACTGAAAGGGCGGCTTGTCGGTGGTCCACGCTTCCGGCGGGCACAACTTCTTCTCTGGATTCAGGGCGAGGAGGGGATTGACCTCCGCAGGATAAATGCGGCACACGAGGGGACGATCGTCGTATATCCCGCAAAGCATATCGGCCGACAGGTTCGGGCAAGCACCCGCGATGTTCGCAACGAGCACGGCTACGACGCGGGCGTGCATCGATCCGCTCATTACCGCAAATGAGCGTCGCTTGAAATGCTCCGCGCGCGGATCCTCATCGTTCGAATCCTTGGGCCACGGCGACGCCTCGCAGATCAGCTGCACCTGATGACCTCGATTGAGCCATTTCACCGCTTCCGCGACGCTCAACGGAATTTTCATGTCCCTGCAGCATTTCCCGCATCGAGTACAACTGAAATGTGTGACCATGTCGCCCTCGTCCATCATGGGCCCGAGTTTACCGAGTGCGCGGTAGAAAAGGTGATGGGAACCTTGAAGCTCCGCGGTCGCTGAACCCGGCATCTAGAGTGGGGAGGGTTCTGTCCGGGGGCATCGGTACCGCGATTCCAGCCAGAACCACTCCCGCGAAAGTCACCGGACCTAGGCTATTTGCTGACGCCGATCAAGTCGATAACTTTTTCGACGCCCGGCGCCTGAGCGGCAACCGAATCCGCAATGCTGCGCTCAAAGCCGGTGGCTACCGTTCCGTTCAGGTACACGACCTGGTTTATTGTCTGTACATCGATCACATTCGGGGCTTCGAGATCCGCGTGTTGCCCAAATCTCGTCTCGACATCGGCTGTGATCTTTTGGTCGGCAGCCGGGTTGGATGACTGCGGGAAGACGGCGCATCCAGGCAATGCAGCCGCTACAACTAAGGCGCCCACGAATGCGCGAATCTGCTTCGTCCCTCTGTGGGAAACCCGGTTTAGATATTTTGTGGTCATAAGACCTCCTTCTGCATGAACTGTTTTCTTGACTGCTGGTCTCTGCGGGCCGCCCCGAGAGCTAACTGATCAATCTTCCACGGCCCAACGGTAGTACGTACTATATGCGGCGTCCAATAGAATGAAATCATCATAACGATGCTAAAATCACATGAATATCAACGCATGAACTCCAGCAGCGAGGTCTCTTATGGAGATGCAACAGCTAAGATATTTTCGAGTGGTGGCGCAGCTTCAGCATGTCACCAAGGCGGCAACCAAACTCTCCGTATCTCAATCCGCGGTGAGCAGGGCCATAAGCCAAATGGAACATGAACTTGGCGTCCCTCTGTTTATTCGCCAGGGGCGGGCCATTGTTTTGACCCGCTATGGCGCGATTTACCTGGAACATGTCATTCGAGCTCAAGCCGCGCTCGATTCCGGGAAACGAATACTGCAGGAGGATTCGGGGGAACAGGCCGGCACGATTTCGTTGGGCTTTTTGGGTTCCCTGGGGACCGATATGGTGCCCAAATTAATAAAGGACTTCAGGCGCAAGCATCCCCTCGTTAAATTCAATTTGAAGGTGGCACAGAATCCCATCGTTCGGCCATTGGGAATCGGTTGGGTTGAAGGACGCTATTTGCCTCCGTGCTCAGATGCGTTCCTGAAAATGGTACGGTCGCAATACGTGCGCCCTAAAGCCCTCTGATCGAAAGCGCGACCATCCCGTCCTGCCGGGAAACAATCGCACCCTGCCGGTGTAACCCTGCAACCCAGTGCCGCGCGCCCCCTAACCGTGCCCGCTGCGTCATGCTGCAAGATCATGGCGTAGGTATTTTCGTGCGCAACACACCATTTTATGTGCGCCAGCACACCGACGGCGAATTGCAGAAACGCGTTTACTACGCTCATTTTGCAAGGATCGTGGAATGCCAAGAGCGATATTGCTGATCCACCCAGAGGCCAAGAAAGCCAAGCTGGTGACGGATTCACTCCTCGACTCCCTCGACGAATCCTTTATCGTTGAATGGGTTGGGTCATGTGCGGGCGGAATACGCCGCTTACGCGGGCGAGCGCCAGATCGCATTTCAGCAATTTTGTTGAGTGTGGATTTACCCGATAGCCAAGGGCTCGAGGCCTTCGACGCGATCCTGGAGATTGCGCCGGACGTTCCTATCCTCATCCTCAGCAGCGCCGCAAGCGAGGATTGTGCCAAACGTGCCGTCCAGCGCGGCGCGCAAGACTACTTTCTTGAAGATGACCTTGGCGGCTACTTGCTGCCCAAGGCAGTCCGCAACATGATCGAGCGTGCTTCCAATGCCGAAGCGCTTTTCAGTGCCACCGAACGTGCCGAAGTGACGCTCAATTCGATCGGCGATGCCGTGGTGAGCACAGACATCCGGGGCAACGTGACCTTCCTCAATCCCGTGGCCCAGTCGCTTACCGGTTGGTCCGCCGCGGAGGCAATCGGGAGGCCGATCGACGAAGTACTACAAATTGTCGACGGTACACACGAGCATCGTATCGTGAGTCCGATGACTGAGGTAATCCAAACCAACCGCGCGGGTAAACTTGCAGCCGGTTGCATGCTGATCCGGCGCGACACGGTCGAACTCGCCATTGAAGATTCAGCTGCGCCCATCCACGATCGTACCGGCCGCGTGACCGGCGCCGTCATGGTTTTCCACGACGTCACGCAGGCGCAAGCGATATCACAAAAAATGTCGCACCTGGCGCAACACGATTATCTGACCGATCTGCCAAATCGCCTATTGCTCGACGACCGGCTTTCCCAAGCTATCGCGGCGGCTCGTCGCCGTCGCCTGAAGCTGGCGGTGTTATTTGTTGATCTCGATCGTTTCAAACACGTCAACGACTCTCTCGGTCACGCTGTTGGAGACGAACTCCTACTGTCCATCGCCGCGCGGCTGGTGAGCTGTGTACGCGGCTCTGACACGGTCAGTCGCCAGGGCGGGGATGAATTCGTGATTCTGCTCTCCTCGATCGCGCACGCCGAGGATGCCGCGCTCAGCGGGCAAAAACTGATCTCTGCCATAGCCATGCCCCATCATATTGACAAGCACGACCTACAAATCACACTGAGTGTTGGAATAAGCATCTATCCGGACGATGGTCTCGATGCTGAAACGCTCGTCAAGAATGCTGACATTGCGATGTTGCATGCTAAGGAGAACGGACGCAATAATTTCCAATTCTTCAAGCCCAGCATGAATGAGCGCTCCCTCGAGCGACAGTCCCTCGAGAGCGGTCTTCGCCATGCGTTGGAAAGGCACGAGTTTGTGCTGCATTATCAGGCCAAAGTCGACTTGGTTACCGAGATGCTGACTGGCGCCGAAGCATTGATACGATGGCAACTTCCGCAGCGCGATCTCATTTGTCCTGGCGAATTTATCCCGATCGCGGAACGATGCGGCTACATCGTTCCAATTGGCCGCTGGGTGCTTCGCCAGGCCTGCATACAGAGCCGCGTTTGGCTCGATGCCAATTTACCTGTAATTCCCATCGCTGTGAATATTTCCGCCGTGGAACTTCGCTCCAAGCATTTCGTCGAGCATGTGCGTGCAATCCTCGAGGAAACAGGTGCCGATCCCCTATCGTTGGAGTTCGAATTGACGGAGACGGCACTCATGCAAGACCCTCAGTCCACGCAATCCACGATCGGCGTGCTAAAGAAACTCAAGGACATGGGGATTCGGCTCACGCTCGACGATTTTGGCACGGGATACTCGAGCTTGAGCTATTTGCGCAGATTCCCGATCGACGCGCTCAAGATAGACAAATCATTTGTTCACGGTCTGTGCACGAACGCAGATGATGCCAAAATCGTCAGTGCGGTGATCAACCTCGGGCGCAGCTTCCATGTGCAGGTGGTTGCGGAGGGCGTGGAAACCCGGGCGCAGTTCCTTGCGCTGCAGGGCCAAGATTGTGGCGAGGGACAGGGCTACTACTTCCGCCGGCCCATCGCCGCATCCGAATTTACCAAGCTGATGGGTGCCGATTTGTCCACGACCGACGTGGCATGACCGCGCTTGCGCCGTCGAGTCGCTACTGTAGATCGAACAGCCCCCGCCCATGTTCCTGCGTAAGATCGAGAATGCGTCCGCCGCCGCGAGCTACGCAAGTGAGTGGATCGTCCGCAATCACCACCGGCAGCCCGGTCTCTTTTGTGATCAATTTATCGATGTCGCGCAGTAAAGCCCCGCCACCGGTCAGTACGATGCCGCGCTCCGCCACATCGCCGCCCAAATCCGGAGGCGTTTGCTCCAGTGCTTTTCGCACCGCACTCACGATGCCATGTAATGGCTCCTCGAGGACTTGAAGAATCTCATTCGAATTCAAGGTAAAACTCCGCGGCACTCCCTCCGAGAGATTTCTTCCCCTGACGATGATGTCCTGGATCTGCTCTCCTGGATAGGCCGAGCCGATTTCCAGTTTGATACGCTCCGCGGTTGCCTCGCCGATCAAAATGCCATAGTTGCGCCGAACGTACTGGATGATCGCTTCATCCAGCTTGTCCCCGCCTATCCGGACGCTCGCCGCATAGACGATGCCGTTCAAGGAGACCACCGCGACTTCGGAAGTGCCGCCGCCGATGTCGAGGACCATGGAGCCGCGCGGCTCGTGTACTGGCAATCCGGCTCCAACGGCGGCCGCCATGGGTTCCGGAACGATATCGACGCTGCGCGCGCCGGCACCCGCGGCCGATTCTTTGATGGCGCGGCGCTCGACTTCGGTGGCACCAAATGGTACGCAGACCAATACGCGCGGGCTGGGGCGTAGCAGACGATCACCGTGAACTTTTTTGATGAAATATTGAAGCATTGCTTCGGTGTACGTGAAATCCGAAATGACGCCGTCTTTCATTGGACGCACGACGGTAAGATGCCCAGGGGTTCGTCCGAGCATTTTCTTCGCCTCCACACCCACGGCGACCACCATCTTGCCGCCTCCCGGTTTGCTTTGCACCGACACCACTGAAGGTTCGTTGAGCACGATGCCGCGCGACTGGACGTAAATTAAGGTATTGGCGGTGCCTAGATCGATCGAAAGGTCATTCGAGAAATAGCCTCGCAAGCGCTTGAACATAGGGATTTGTCTTCGTAGAGAGGAAGCGATTAGTGCGCTGCGGCGCGGGCCCATTCGGCGCGCTCAAGAGCGAGGACAGATGTAACACATTCCTGACCTGCCGGGGCAGATCGAATTCGCACCAGCCACAAACGCGGCTGATTGTTCTGTACGCTACCGAACAGTCCCCGAGGCGGCAGTCTAATACAGCCGCCACTTTAAGGATTGCCTTGCAATAATCGCACGCTTGATACCGCGGAAGCAGCGTCTAGCTCACATCAGCGCTCGACGCAACCCGATAGACTCCATAAATGGTGGCGAACTATGCCGATTCAAGTGTGTCCGGGCGCGGCTCGCCATTCGCGATCGTTTGGATGTTCGCAGCCTTGGTGATCTGCTTGATGATCCTCGCAAACTTCAGTTTCGGGCTGTTGTCGTCGATGCGGGCCTACGTCGGAGGAGAGAGTTTGTGGTCGAAGGCGCAGAAGGATGCCGTCTTTCACTTACAAAAGTACGCGACCAGCCACGACGCGGATGAGTTGCGAGAATTCCGCGCGGAGATCGCCGTGCCGCTGGGAGATCATGAGGCGCGGGTCGAGATGGACAAGCCCAATCCGGATATCCGCAAGGTGCGGCAAGGGCTCATCCGCGGCGGCAATCATCTTGACGATGTCGACGGCATGTTCAACCTTTACCGGCGATTTTACTGGGTATCCTACCTGCGGAGAGCGACTCGCGCTTGGAGCGCCGGGGACCGCTATATAATTCAACTCGATGAGGCCGCAACCCGGCTGCAACGTACGATCGAGTCTCCTGCGTCGAGCCCGGCGCAGATCCAGTCTCTCCTGGTCGAGATACCTCTAATCAACGAACATCTTACCCCCATCGAGAACCAATTCGTCGACGCCTTGAGCGAGGCGTCACGCACCATCTACCAACGGCTCCAAGCGATCATGCTTGCCGCGACCCCGGGCCTCTTGATACTCGGTATTGCGCTATCGATGCGGATACTTCAGCAAAGGAGGCGTGCCGAGGACCGAGTCCGGCACATCGCCTTTCATGACGATCTTACTTCTCTCCCCAACCGTCTGATGCTCATTCAGCGCCTTGACCAGGCTCTGAGCCGGCACCGTCGCGCCGGCTCGCACCTGGCGATTCTATATATCGACCTAGACCGCTTCAAGGTGATCAACGAATCGCTGGGCCACGAGGTCGGCGACGCGTTGTTGCATCAGGTTGCTGATCGCTTGCAAAGCCAGTCACGGGAGGGCGATACGGTCGCGCGAATAGGCGGCGACGAGTTCGCCGTGCTGGTCGAGAACCAGGGAAAGATCGAGGATATCTCCTTCTGCGCGCGCCGGCTCGTCGAACAGCTGAGCATCCCGTACCGGCTCGGCAACAAGGATTGCCACGTTACATTGAGCATCGGGATTAGCGTCTTCCCCTCCGATGGCAGCGACTCTCAAGCCTTGCTCAAGGCCGCGGAGGTCGCCATGTACCGCGCCAAGCAGATGGGTCGAAACAACTACCAGTATTACTTGCCTGCGATGAATGTACATACGGTCGAACGACTCGAGCTGGAGTCTGACTTGAGCCACGCTTTGGAACGCGGTGAATTCCTCTTGTACTATCAGCCCAAAGTGGAGATCAAGACCGGTATGATCACCGGCACCGAGGCACTATTACGCTGGAATCACCCGCTGCGCGGGCTCGTGCCGCCGATGGATTTCATTTCCCTTGCTGAAGAAACGGGACTGATCGTACCCATCGGCGAATGGGTGCTTGCCACTGCGTGCGCGCAGAATAAACTCTGGCAGGATCAGGGGCTGGCGAAGTTGGGGATTGCCGTCAACCTCTCGGCGCGACAGTTCGGCGATTCGCAGCTCCTCCCCAAACTGACGCGAATCATTCAAGCAAGCGGCATCGATCCATCGAGCCTGGAACTGGAGATTACGGAGAGCGTGGTCATGTCGCACGGACAATCCGCAGTAGCAGTGCTCGAGCAATTGAAGTCGATCGGCGTTCAGATTGCCATTGACGACTTCGGAACCGGCTACTCGTCGCTCGGCTACCTCAAGCACTTCCCAATCGACACCATCAAGGTGGATCGTTCCTTCATCCGCGACATTCCCGCCGACTCGGGCGACATGAAGATTGCGCGTGCCATAATTGCCATGGCGCATGCCTTGCGGCTCAAAGTGGTTGCGGAGGGTGTGGAAAACGCGCAGCAATTGCAGTTTCTCCGCGTCCAGCACTGCGACGCCGCGCAGGGGTATTTCTTATACCGGCCACTTCCGGCGGATGAAGTGGCGGACGTTTTGAAGATCAATCGGCCGGATCGCGTGGTGCGTTTACACGTCCCTGCCTGATCGGCCGTGGCGGCCGCCCGGCGATTGTGATCTCCATGCCGGGAATGAAGTTCCATCTTCTCTACGAGCTCTGCGGCGAAATGTGCTCGGCGTGAGACCCGTGAGCTGGCGGAATTTCGTCGAGAAGTGGCTCGGTGTCGAGTAACCCGCCTCGTATGAGATTTGCTTCATGGTCATCTTCGAGGTGGCCAAGAACGTCTTGGCACTTTCAAGTTTCGCCGCCTCAATGTAGCTCGAGGGCGCGGTTCCTGTTGTTGCTTTGAAGAGCCGCAGCAGGCTTCGTCTGCTCGTGTTGAATTGTTTGGCCATCTCTGCCGTCGTAGGGAAGCGTCTGCTGTCATTACCGATCAAGCCATGCAGGATCGCGGCGTCAACGCTGCGGCATGGTTTTCCGATGGGTGCACGTGCTTGTTGACTCACCAAACGCAACAGCCTGATGCGCAATATCTTACCGATCGCCTCGACGAGCTCATGACTGGCCAACCCTGGCACCCTCACCTCGTCATGCAGAAGCTGCATCATCTCCAGTATCGAGAAATCGTCGACGCATATTCCCTCCGGTTTCATCTTGACTGTTGCGGAGCCGAAGTTCGTGTCGAAATACGCCGAAACCGTGAGGATTTGACTTGCCGTCCTGCGGCTTTCCCAAACGGCGGAACGGGGCCAGAAGTTCACTGGTGTTGCGGGGCGGAAGTTTGATCTAAGTTTAGATGCGTCACGGTGCAATATCGGGTCGCCAATGACCCGACTGAAGGACAAGATGTTGGAGGAGGCGCGCCACACTCGTTCATCGTTTGCGCCCTGTGGAAACCAGCGCACTTTGACATGCATCCCCGGTACGGAGAGTCTGCCGAGCTCAACGCATTGAATATTGCGCGTCATAACTTGATCTCCCCAGCCTCAAACAGCCATGCGCGCCACCCGCACACAATGGCCCATCGCACTCAGTATAGTTGCCGCAGCGCTTGCAGGGCACCGAGGATCGTGAAATCCTTTTGCCCCTACTGGAAAGACTTGTCTCATATGTGCAAGCCTTCGACGCTCTAACGCGCCGCAGCAATTGTAACCTGTCTTTGCGCCGGCCTGAAGGCCGGCCTCCCGCGCGAGGAATTATGATGAAGCGACAGAGAGAAGGCAGCCTCTTGGGCAAAATAGTACTCATTACCGGCGCGAGCAGGGGAGTGGGTAAACAGGCGGCCATCGACTTCGCCCGCCGCGGCGCAAATGTCGTGCTCGCGGCACGCACTGTAGTAGCTCAGAATGAGTTACCCGGCTCACTCGGCGACACGGTCAAACAAATCGAAGATATGGGTGCCGAGGCGCTCGCCGTTCCCACCGACCTCGCGAGCGAAGACGCCCTGAACGGCCTGGTCGCCGCAGCAGTGGATCATTTTGGTGGCGTGGACGTGCTTATAAATAATGCGGCCGCCACGACGGGTGAGATCTGGTCCAAGCGATTTCTGGAGTTAACTCGAGAGGAATGGTTGTACCAGTTCGCGGTCAACGTCCATGCGCCTTTCACGCTCATGCAACGAGTCGTGCCGCTCATGGCGGAACGAGGCGGCGGACGGATCGTGAACGTAACCACGGGAAGCGGCGAGGTGTTCAGGCTTCCCGAGGAGCCCGCAAAACTTAAAAGCCAAGGCAATTTCAGTCTGGAAGTACCGGGCTACTATGCGAGTAAGCGCGCGCTCGATCGCTTGGGGAACGCGGTCGCGCCGGAATTGTCCCGAAAGAATATCGCGGTAATCGGTATGCACCCAGGGTTCGTTGCCACCGAGCTGGTCGCCATCCGGGTGAAGAATGCAGGGCTCGATGACAGCGTGGCGGTTCCCATGACGGTCCCGGCGCGTATGCTGGTCTACTTCGCTGCTTGTGAGAACCCGATGGAATATACCGGCCGGCTGTTCTGGGCCGAGCGGGAAATGGCAGCCATGGGTATTGAGCTTGACCAATAGGCGCACGGGACTGATGCTCCGACTCACTTGATCGATTATCAATTTCTACCTGGAGGGGAGCTTATGGACACAGACAAGTACGGTCCCTGGGCATTGGTCGTTGGTGGCTCGGAGGGTGTAGGCGCCGCTTTCGCTCGCAAGCTCGCCGCGCAGGGCTTCAAGCTGATCCTGGTGGCGCGCAAAGTGCGGCCGCTGGAGGAACTGGCAGCCGAACTGCAGGCGCGCGGCGCGGCAGTGCGCATCCTGTCTGCCGATCTCAGCAGGGCCGACGTACTCGAGAAGGTCCGTGCCGTCACCGATGACGTCGACATAGGCCTGCTCATCTACAACGCCGGGGCGAACAACACGCGCGGCAACTTCGTCGAACTGCCCGCGCAGGTCACGGACTCCGTGATTGCCATCAATGTCCTCGGGCAGGTCAACTTTGCGCGCCACTACGGCGCACTGATGTGCCAGCGGCGGCGAGGCGGCATCATCTTGACCGGTTCGCTGGGAGGATATCTGGGGTCCCCCACGCTCGCAGCCTATACAGCGTCCAAGGCGTTCAGCCGAATTTTCACCGAAGCGCTGTGGGCCGAATGTTCAGCCTTCGGTGTCGATGTGCTTCATCTGAACATCGGATACACCGCCACTCCAGCGATGGCGCGACTGGGAATGGACATTTCTGTTGCCGAGCCGCCCGAAAATGTTGCGCAGCAAGGCCTCGACAACATTGCCAACGGTCCGGTCTGGATAGTATCCACCAAGGGCAATATAGAGCGCGTGCGCAAGATATCGGTGATCGACAACCGCGCGGCCGTCGTGCGTGCGTTCGCCATTCCCCCGCGCGAGGATTCGGCCAGACATCAGATACTTCAGAAAGAGCTCGCCGACAAAGGTTGAACGACTCGCGCCCAACGGCGCTCGCGTCATACCCTGGCGACCGGGTTCTGAAGACAACGTAGAGGGACGTTCGAAAATATGAAGCTCTCCTTTTCAATGCCTAACATGGTACGGCTGAAGGCGATGGCCCAGCCGTGGGAGCGGGAAGTGACCGGCGCCGACCAGCAGCGGCTGGCGCAATGGGCGGAAAAACTCGGCTTCGAGATGATCTGCGTGCCCGAGCATCACATTATTCCCCGGGCGCACGTAGAGTTGTCCGGCGCACATTACTTCGCCGCCTATCCGGGTATGGCCTTCTTTGCTGGGGCAACCAGCCGTATTCGGGTCAACAGCTCGATCGCCATCCTGCCGGTGCAACACCCGATCATCGTCGCCAAAGCGCTATCGACCATCGATTGGATGAGCGGCGGACGCCTGACTATCACTTTCGGCGTAGGTTGGCTGAAGGAAGAGTTCGAGCTGCTGGGTGTACCGTTCCACGAGCGTGGCGCCCGCTCCGAGGAGTATATCCAGGCAATCCTGGCGCTGTGGACTCAGGAAAGCCCCGAATTTGAGGGCCGGTACGTCTCATTCCGGGAAGTCGCATTCGAGCCCAAACCGATTCAGCGCCCGCATCCGCCGGTGTGGTTCGGCGGCGATGCCGATGCGGTTTTGCGGCGCGTCGCACGATATGCCAGCGGCTGGTGGCCGTTCCTGACCAAGCCTGGCGACATTCCGGCGCGTATCGACTTCATCAAGAGCCAGTCCGACTACAACGGCGGACTGAAGCATGTCTTCTACGGCCTCGCAACCGGCCGTGTGGGCGAGGGTCATGCCGTGATCGATGATCCTAATTCTCGGCCCGGCATGCCTAAGCAGGAGATGATCGATCGGCTCGGCTGGTTCAAGACGCTGGGAGTGACGATGAGCGGTCTGCCCATCCCGCCGTTGCCCAGCATGCAGGCCTATTACGATTATTGCCAGTGGGTCGCTGAGGAGATCGTGCCGGCCCTGAAATGAGAAGGGCAAAATTTGTCGCAACAGCGCGTTCGAGAATCCATCCGAGGACAGTGCATCTGTACAAATGCTCGAAATGTGGTGTAGGTTGCAGATAGGCACCAGGAGAGTGAGCATATGCCTCGCATCGAACCGATTCCGTGGCAAGAATTGCGGCCATCGCAGCGCGAATGGATGGAGGCGGGTCTTGCGTCCGGCGCCTACACCGAACCTCTGCCGTTGCAAATCATGGCCTATGCCGACCATGAAACCGCGCCGCAAGACGATGACCGCCACCCCAATTTCCCGCGGCATTTGCTGGGCGGCAAGCTGCTGGAACTCTTGCGCATTCGCAGCGCGCAATTGGGCGGGTGCGCGCCCTGCATGGCCTCCCGCAAGGTCGATGGAGCAACCGAGGATATCGTGGCCTGCCTGACGGATCCAACGCTCTCCGGTGCGCTGACTGTGCGCGAACGGTTGGCGCTGGAATATCTCAATCTGCTCGCCACGGATCACCACCGAATTGGCGACGACCTATATCGCCGCATGGCTGAGCAATTCACTGTCGCTGAGATCGTCGAGTTGGGCATGACGTGTGGCCACATGATCGGCACTCACCGTTTCATGCACACTCTGGACATTTTCGGCAATGGCGACCCGATCATCCGCTACGACCCCACTCAGGTCGGCGTCACTTGGGCGCAGAGGCACTACGAGACTTCGGAGTCGGCGTCAGTTCAGCCTATAGACTAGTTTGGCTGTGTGCCGGAATACTTAACCCATGCAAATCGCTACCGTTCTGCCGTTCGCCTTTCACCAGCAAGATGACAGCCTCGCCAACCTCATCGCAGACTTCTCCGTGCTGCTGGAGAAGGTTGGCTTCGACGCGGTGAGCGTCACGGATCACCCGGTCCCGACGGGCCGGTGGTTGGATGCGGGCGGACACTTCGCCCACGATCCGTTCGTCGAGCTGTCGTTCGTCGCCGCTGCCACGCGCCGTATCAAACTGCAGACGGGCATTCTGGTGCTACCGTATCGCAATCCTTTCATCACCGCCCGCGCCGTGGCGACGCTCGATGTGTTCTCGGGCGGGCGGCTGGTTTTGGGAGTGGGTGCCGGTTATCTGAAGGGAGAGTACAAGGCGCTTGGTGTCGACTTCGATCGGCGCAACGAAATCATGGACGAGTATCTCAAGGCGCTGAAAACGGCCTGGACGGCAGATGAGTTCACATTCCAGGGCACGGGCTATCAGGCGCTCGGTAACCGCATTCTGCCGCGTCCGCTGCAGAAACCGCATCCGCCGCTTTGGATCGGCGGCAATTCCAGGCGTGCGATCCGTCGGGCGGCGGAGCTCGGCGATGCGTGGTGTCCGTTCTTCACGCAGGGGGCAGTGTCGACGACATCGCGTACCGCCGCGCTGACTGACGAAGTGGGGCTCGCAGAAGGGATCAAGTACCTGCATCAGCATTGCGAGAGCATCGCACGCAAGCAGCCGCCCCAGGTGTTCGTCGGCGGCATATCGCTGCCTGGTGATTGGAACGCGCAGCAGGTCATCGATACGCTGAGTTCATTCGCCGAACTTGGGGTGATGGGCGCCGGCGTGCCCCTGAAAGGTTCCAACATCGCCGAATGGCGCGAGAGCGCTGACCGTTACGGCAGCGAGGTGATCCCCAAGCTGCCGAAGCGCAAGCTCGCCTAAAGACCGCAGCACGATACCTCGAGGTATCGTTGATGACCTACGGGCATGGGAGGCGCGATCCTACAGCCGTCTCTGGCGCGTCGGGCGATTCCTGGCAAAAATCGCAGTAATGAGCCAAAAATCTGAAAGCGCTCCAAACCCCGGACGGCATGCCCTTCGCGCCCTGAATTTCTTCATGGCCGACATGCAGGCGGGGATAGGACCGTTCATCGGCGTATACCTGCTAGCGCATGGCTGGCAAACGGCATGATTGGTTCTGTCATGAGCCTGAGAATGGCTAGTTGATGTGTTCTTCGAACCGACCGCTGAGCTTTCGATAAAGAGCCTTGGCAAGCGGGTCGTAGCCAAAGAAAGCGACCGCTGCATCCGCCCATGTCAACGGCCGCGAGCGCGCGATCTCGCGCGCGCTTCTGAGCAGCTGCGACGGCACCGAAGACGGAGAAGGGTCAAATACTTCCGCTCCGTAGGTATCGTGCTCTTTCGCGAACACGGTTCGGGTCACCTTCGAGAACACATACTTTCCGCCATTCGTCTGATAAATCCGATACTCCTGCCAGTGCCCTGTGGGCGCGGAAGCTGGCGCTGCGAATGCGAGCAGCGCTCCCGTAAATGCCAGATCTGCTTTGCCGTCTCTGGTGACAGTTTGTTCCTTCTGCACGCCGACGTCAGCATCGTCATCGAGAGCGGGCAGACGGCTCCGCATTCTTGCCTTTGCCTCCGAGACTTCCTGGGGCGGTGACTTGGCGTCACCAGGCGCGGCCGTTGCTTCTTGCCGCGTAGCATGGTCGGGCGGTGCATCGCTGCTCTTGGTTTCGCGGTCACGCCCGTCATCGGACACTTGCCGGCTTCTGCTTACCGGCTGCTCGGAGAATTCCTCTGTGCGTTCGGAACTCATTGAATTGGCCTCTCTGCTACGCAGTAACAAGACTACGCCCAAGGTCATGCCCCGATCAGCCAGACATCGCCTTGAGCGGTCGTCAGCGCGCGCTCACACGGCGAGTCGCATCGGATCCGCAGTCAGGACTCGCGGTTGCTGCAGCGCGTATGATTCTCAGCGAAGGCTGTCACCAAAAAGGGGCGTTACGATGAGAGTCTCTCTATTCCTGCCGACTGCTACTATCCTTGAGGAAGGACAGAATGCCGGCCCCGCGTTGCAGTCCATCGCACGAACGGCCGAGGCCGTCGGCTTCGACGCTTGCAACCTGACCGACCATCCGGCGCCCACGGCCGCGTGGCGTCGGAGCCATGGCCACGATGCGTTTGATCCGTTCACAGGTCTCGGCTACATCGCCGCCGCCACTTCCCGGCTGCGGCTCCATACGCACATCCTTGTGCTTCCCTACCGCAACCCGCTTCTAACAGCGAAATGCGCCGCCTCGCTCGATTTCCTGTCGGGCGGCCGCCTGACGCTCGGCATCGGCTCGGGCTACATGGAGGGCGAATACGACGCGCTCGGCGTGGATTTCGCGGCGCGCGGCAAGATCATGGACGAGTCGCTCGATGTGCTCAAACTTGCGTGGAGCGAAGAGGAGGTTGTCTACGAAGGAAGCAATTTCCGCGCCGTCGGCAACCTGCCCCGACCCTTGCCGCTGCAAAAGCCGCATCCGCCCATTTGGGGCGGCGGCAACAGCGCGCCCGCGATCCGGCGCGCCGCCGAGAAATGCGACGGCTGGTCGCCATTCTTCACGCCGGGAGGACGCGCGCAGAACGCCCGCACGGATGACCTGTCCTCTGTCGACGGTCTGCGCGGCAAGATCGCGATTCTGCGCGAGCATCTCGCCCGCCTCGGCAAAGACCGCTTCGACATCTGCGTAGCGCTCCCCGTGTTCGCCAGCAAGCGGACCCGCGACGAAGCACAGCGTCTGGTTGACGTAGCGGGCGAACTGAGCGATGCCGGAATCACGTGGACGCTTGGTAATATGCCGCATAAGGGCTGCGCGGACCTGATCGAGGCGATCGGCTGGTATGGCGCGGAGGTCCTGCCGAAGATCCACGCGATGTGATCGCAGACGATCAGGATGGTACGATCACCTGAAAACATCGGAGAGCCATAGATGTCGTTGCTCGAGGCGCATGCCGGTATGTCCGGCAAGATCGCGGTCGTAATCGGGGGCGCCGCCGGAATCGGGCGCGCGGTTACGCTGGCGCTCGCCGAGGCCGGCGTCAGCATCGCGACCTGCGATATCGACGCGCAGGAGGTGCTGGCGATCGTCCCCCAGGTCGAGGCGCTGGGCGTCAAGATCCTGTCGCTGACTGTCGATGTATGCGACGCCACCGCGCTGGATGCCTTCTACGACCGAGTCGAGGCGGAATTCGGGCGGATCGACATCCTCATCAACGTCGCCGGGGGCACGTGGCGCGGCCTGTTCACCGACACCACGCGAGAGGAGAACGAAGAGGCGATTCGACTCAACTACGGCTATGTCCTCGACAGCGTTCGGCGCGGTGTCGCGCTCATCCGCAAGGGCGGCGCAGGGGGATCGATCGTTAGCTTCACGACGATCGAGGCGACCCGTGGCGCGGCCGGTTATTCGGTCTATGCAGGCGCCAAGGCGGCAGTCGCCAACTTCACGCGTGCGCTGGCCGTGGAGCTTGGGCCTGAGCAGATCCGCGTCAATACGATCGCACCGGACTCCTCGCCGTCGCACAGCCGCAAGACCAGGGAAGATCATAAGCGCGCCGCCCGCCGGGCATCGTTGTCGCCGGAGGCGCGCGCGCAGGGCGTTCGCATGTATATTCCGCAGAAGCGCGCGCCCAGCGAGCAAGATCTCGCCAACGCGGTTCTCTTCCTGTGCAGCGATCTGTCACGCGCGATAACCGGCATCGCGCTACCCGTCGACGGCGGCACGAGCGCGTCGCTCGGCTTCATCGAATGGCCCTTCGGAGACGGGCACGGCCCGTCTCCCCAGCCCGAGACGCTGCGTCGCCTGTTCGATGTGGACCCATCATGAGCCTCGAACAAAACAAACGCATAGCAAGGGAGTTTTTGGCCGCGAGTGCCGCCCACGATGGTGACCGCTTCGAATCACTATTGACGGACGATGCGACCTATTGGGTGCAGGGCAAACGGCATTTGTTTCCCTACTCTGGTGAACGGACTCGAGCGGAAATATGCCAATACATGCGGACGCCGAGTATTTTCAAGGACGGGTTGACGCAGACGATAGGCGCTATGACAGCTGAAGAAAATCGCGTCGCCGTCGAGGTCGAAGTGACTGGAAAAGCACCAAACGGCAAAATCTACAACAACACATTTCACTACCTGCTCATGTTTCGCGACGGAAAGATCGAACGCGTCAAGGAATACGTCGACACCTATCATGCCGCCGAAATATTCGTAGCTTGAGCATTGCTCTATGGACCGACGAGAGCCATGGTCGAGCGGGTATCGACTGGTCCCTAATTGAGCGTCTTCATTCGGATTTCGGGAATTTAGCAAGGTCATTTTTGCGCCGCAATGTAGTTAGTGCGGCCGATTCTTCGAGACGGGGATGGGCCGCATATCGGCAAGCTATATGATTGCGGCAGATTGGGGCGCCTTGATGTTACCGTAGCGAACCGCACCGGAAAACGAGTTTGGCACAACCATTAAGATGAACGAGTGGCCCGCAGCAAAATCCGATAGCACGGAAGAACTCGGGCGATTCCGAGAAATGTTCGCCCAGTCCCCGAGCTTCTCTTGCCTGCTGCAGGGGCCAGAACATCGGTTTGTGCTCGTGAATCCGGCCTACCAGCAACTCATCGGCCATCGCGACGTCTTGGGGCAGCCCATTCGGATAGCCGTCCCTGAAGTAGCGAGCCAGGGCTTTCTCGACTTGCTCGATCGAGTGTTCGCGACAGGTGAGTCTTTCATCGGAAAGGATGTAAAGATCGTTCTGCAACGAACCCCGGGCGCGGATCCGGACACGCGGTTCCTGGATTTCGTTTATCAGCCGATTCGAGATGAATCCGGTCGTGTCACCTCGATCTTTGTCGAGGGGTCTGACATTACCGAACGACACGCAACCGAAGAGGCGCTGCGACGTTCCGAAGCCAATCTACGCGAGCTCAACGCCGATCTCGAACGTCGCGTGATCGAGCGCGCCCAGGCCCGCGGTTTAACGTGGCAGCTCAGTCCCGATTTGCTCGGCGCGCTCAATTCCCAAGGCTATTTCGAGACCTCGAACCCCGCTTGGCAGACCGTGCTCGGCTGGACAGAGGCGGAGGTCGCCAGCATGTCGATCTTCGAACTACTGCATCCTGAGGATAGAGAACATACCCGGGCGGGATTCGAATTGACCCAAGTGGGACAGCCGGCGATCTGTTTCGTGAATCGCTACCGCTGCAAGGATGGTTCGTATCGATATATCTCTTGGGTAGGCATTCCCGAGGAAGGGTATGTGTACTGCACGGGGCGTGACGTAACCGCCGAACGGGCGGCACAGGCTGATCTGACGGCTGCACAAGAGGCGCTGCGCCAAGCGCACAAAATGGAAGCGATCGGCCAGCTGACAGGTGGCATCGCCCACGACTTCAATAATCTTTTGACCGGCATTTTGGGGTCGCTTGCTTTGGTGCGACGCCGTTTGGAATCGAGTCACACGGACGACGTTCCGCGCCTATTGGATGCCGCGACAACTTCGGCGCAGCGCGCGGCCACCCTTACGCATCGCCTGCTCGCATTTGCGCGTCGCCAATCGCTCGATATCCGACCCAATGACATCAATCGACTCGTGCTGAGCATGGAGGACCTACTGAATCGCACATTGGGTGAACGGATCGAATTGAGCTGCATCCTTGCTGAGGGACTTTGGGCAGCTCTCACGGACGCCAATCAGCTCGAGAGCGCACTTCTTAACCTCGCTATCAACGCGCGGGACGCAATGCCCCTTGGTGGGCGGCTGACCATTGAGACAGTCAACGTGAAACTTGACGAGGCGTACACGGCATTAAATGAAGACGTTGAGGCCGGTGAATATGTCGCCGTCAGCGTGTCCGATACGGGCATCGGCATGTCCCCTGAAACGCTCTCCAGGGCGATCGATCCCTTTTTCACGACCAAACCCATTGGCGAAGGCACTGGATTAGGACTTTCCGTGATTTACGGATTCATGAAGCAGAGTCGCGGACACTTGCGACTTTTCAGCGAGCTTGGCGAGGGGACGACGGTGAAGCTTTATCTTCCCCGAGCGCGCCAAAACGCGATTGTTCTCGACGTCCCTCAGGTCAATTCGCCACGCGGTGCGGGGGAAACAATACTCGTCGTGGAAGACGATGACACCGTGCGGCTAGTCATGAGTGATGCGCTGGCGGATCTCGGTTACCGCGTGCTGCTGGCCACCGATGCACGCCCGGCCATTGCGCTGCTGCAATCAGAGCGGCAAATTGACCTTTTGATATCCGATGTCGTGTTACCTCACATCAGCGGTCGGAAGCTCGCGGAGCTTGCTCGCAATCTACGCCCTGATCTTAAAGTTCTGTTTGTCACAGGCTATGCCGAACAGGCGACGATCCGTGGCCAGTTCCTCGATGCCGGTATGGACATGCTGACCAAGCCCTTCGCCTTGGATGCACTGGGCGCCAAGGTGCACGCGATGATTCAGCGGCCAGGTGTTCCGCTCGATGCCGAGGCTGGCGCCCGGCGGCCCGTATGACGAAGCAATGCAGGGGGAGGTGGATCCCGACGATCGCTAGCTTCGTGCGAGAGACTCGTCAGGCGCCAGCGCGTCGAGTAGTCTTATCGCATGCGTACAGCTGAGTCCTATTCGCGTGCAGAGGAAGTGGCTCACTCATTCACGGCAGCCGTTGGTGTCGTCGCGATGTTGCTGGGGATCCCCTGGTTGGTGCTCAGGGCCTCCGAGAGCGGAGGCGCATGGCGAGTAATCGGTGCGCTCGCGTTCGGCTTTGGTGCTCTGATGATGTTCTCAACCTCGACCCTCTATCATGCGGCGCGGCGGCCCGCCGCCAAAGCATGGCTCAGACGGTTGGATCACTCGGCGATTTATCTATTAATTGCGGGGACGTACACGCCTCTCACCATCGGCGTCATTGGCGGTGCGCTTGGATGGGCTCTCTTCGGCATTGTCTGGGGGCTTGCGATAGTTGGCGTCATTGCCAAACTGTCCGGCAGCCTGCTGCGCATACCGCTCCTTTCCACAGTCCTCTACCTTGTGATCGGCTGGATCGGCGCCGTGGCCTTCAGGCAGCTTTGGCACAACCTGACGCCAATGCAGTTCGGTTGGATGGTTGCCGGCGGCCTGTGCTACACCGGCGGCGTGCCCTTTTATTTATGGAAGCGCCGATCATTCGCGCACGCGGTCTGGCATCTATTCGTTTTGGGCGGGGTCGCCTGTCATTTCGTCGCGATATCCAGCTTGATCATCGCGCAGCGCGCCTAACGATGCGGCTCGCCGATCAACTCGGTGGTGTTGCCGATCAATTCGGTGTTCATGCGTGCAGCGGAGCGCCGGGCTCGGCCGGCGGGTTGGTCACCGGTGTTACCTCGAGAAGTTCATCGAACAGGGTGCGGTAGTGAACGACGGCCTTTCGCAGCTCCTCGGTGTCCGCTTCGCCGCGTAGATCACGAGTGGCTATGGTTTGAGCCGCGCGGTAGGTCGCCACGATGCCCG
>Ga0116129_1000386_pt1 | contig 29102 bp, 28 predicted proteins | sample June2015DPH_17_2_FD_89732 | JGI IMG/M metagenome (GOLD analysis project Ga0116129, IMG submission 89732) | Peatland microbial communities from SPRUCE experiment site at the Marcell Experimental Forest, Minnesota, USA - June2015DPH_17_10 | ecosystem: Environmental > Terrestrial > Soil > Wetlands...
GGGCTTAGGTGCAAGTAAATCCACGACGGGCGATCCTAAGTCGGATACGAATCTCGCGTTTCGGGCATAAGACACAGGGTCCCAAGTTTGTGCTGTAGACATGGCCGCAATGATAGCAGCCTAAAATTTGATCGCTCGAAACGTTCTGCAGGTCACGCAGCGTAGAGCGATCTACCGGTAGGTCCCGGTTTACGGGCAAACCGGAAGTAATCCGCAGTGCTAGAAAGTCTGGTTATCGGCGACTTCGTCTGCAGTTCCGATTTGTGCAGCTTACGTATGGTGGATTCGTTCAACCGCTGGAATATCGTCGGCGCGCACCTGAGCTGCAGCGCTGCTCGAATGGGAAGGAGCTTGCGGACAATCCCGGAGTAAAACTGGATGCGATCCACGGGGCCAGGTTTCAACCTCAGCCTCGTGCCATGGCATGCCGCACCATCTCTGCGAGCACTGCACGAGTGTCCTGCGGGGTAGCGACCTCTTGGAAGAAGTTGATGCGAGCACCCTTGACCCCATCGTTCGTCTTCAACTTGAGTGAAAAGCCCAAGCGATCGACCGAGGTCATCGTTGCCTCGGTCGCTGCGATCCCTGCAAGAGACCCGGCCAGCAGAATCATCGCATCGACATGATCTGCGTTCATGTGAGTGAGGATGCCAGGCGCAGCCTCGGCCAGCGGGTCCGGGACAGCTTGCTCGTAGTCTTTCGCATGGACCCATCCCATCACACCAAAGCCACCAACATAGTAGAGGTCGATGGGCTCGAGCCGGAAGAAGCCGAAGTCAGAGAAGTCAACCCAGTAGCGGCTATTCTCGTGACGAGCCAGGTTTTCTCTCTAACGTTGGCTTCATCCGGCTCAGGGACAGCTTCGGCATGGCCGATGAGGGTCGCGCGGGCGGCCCCAAGCGCATCACCGTCGGCCCCCGCTTGCCCGACGAAGAGGCTGCATCGTGGGTCGGCCTTCAGGTTCTGGGTGTGCATGGCCATATTGCTGATGAGGAAAATGGGTCGACCAGAAGTATCGAGCGCGAAGAGCATCAGTGAACCGAAAGGAAACCCCGGTTGCTTGCGAGAGAGTGTCGACAGGGTGGCAACCAAGGTAAGTGACATAAGGGTGCGGATGCGCTCAGCGTGACTTGGTTCGGGCAGTTGCGGCAGCGCTGGTCCAGTGTGGGCGTGTTGGCGGGGTGCAGTAGAGTTGGTCGACGACATGGGTTTCCTCACGTTTCTTCTATGGTAGCGATTGCACCCATTCCGCGCTGTGCGGCCTCAATGGGCTCATAAAGTGGGTTATAAATGGCGGGGTCGTATTCGTGGCGGAGCTCATTCGAGAGCCGGTTCGTCCGAGTTGAGTGCTTGTAGCCACTCCCGAATATCGTTACACAGCAAGATGACGGAAATGCCTCCGAAGCACTCTGGATAAGGCTCCAGGCGACGCAGGGCAGCCCGCAATAACCGGGTAGTTCCAAGTGGATTATTACGCTGGAAATGGTGGAACGCGGCGGTTACCTGGATCAGCCCTTGCAGGAATGTTTTCTCCGGCTCCTAGGATTCCAACCACCGGCTCTCCCACGCCTCATGCGCTGCAAAGAACTCACCCGCGTCGTACCACCGTAGTCCTTCCGCAAGTGAGCCTTCGGTCCAATCCAATGTCATCGGATGTTGCCCTCTGCCAAAGCTGGCATCGTAGAGATTGCGGACCAAGCCAACCCAGTCAATACGGAAAAATCTTACGCGTTTAAAAGTGCTGAGTGTGTCCGGATCCGACATGTTGCGAATATTAGGAAGCAATCCTGAAATGTTGGCCAACTGTGCAATGCCAAGTTCGGAGCGTCGTTCGGCAGGATTGTTCCCAAATAGCCGACAATCCGGGATCGATCGGCTAATTGGACCTATTTGAGCAACGGCATTACACAACTCGACGCTCTCACTCGCCAAACGGGCAGATCGAATTCTATTCGGCTCTTAGTGCGTCTACGGGATTGGCAGATGCGGCACGGCGGGCGGGAATAAGGCAAGCAATGGCTGAGACGCCTAGCAAGAGTGCGATGACGCCGAGGTACGTGACGGGATCCAGCTTCGATATGCCGAAGAGAAGAGGAACGAGGGCCTGACTGGTGAAGATCGCGGCGGCGAGACCGATGGCGGCTCCTATGGCGACGAGCGTCATTCCCTGGCGAAGAACCAGAGTGAGGATGTTGCGGCGTGATGCGCCGAGGGCGGTGCGGACTCCCATTTCGCGTTTGCGCTCGGTGACACTGCCGGCGAGGATACCGTAGATGCCGACGGTGGCGAGGACGAGGGCGGTGATGCCGAAGAACTCGAAGAGGACCAGGACGAAGCGGCGCTCAGCGGCAGTTGTAGCGAGAAGACTGCCCATGGTGGCAACGCGGATGACCGGTTGGTCTTTGTCGATGGACCAGATGCCGTTGCGGACGGATGGGGCGAGCGATGCGGCGTCGCCATGGGTGCGGACGACGAGAGATTGCACGTTGTCGACCCACGGCCACTGCGTGGTTGGGATGTAAAAGGCGTCTTCATCGGCGGCTGCGAGCGATTGCTGCTTGACGTTGCCGACGACGCCGATAACGGTGGCCCATGGCCGATCGGGGTGATCCACGTCGAGGCCCATGCGCACGTGCTGACCGATGGGGTCCTGATTGGGAAAGCGGCTGGCGGCTAAGGCCTCGTTGATGAGGACCACTGTGGGCGCGCCGACGATGTCGTGATCGTTGAAGAGACGACCGCGGCGGAGCGGGATGTGCATGGTCTCGATGTAGCCGGGAGTGACGGCGTAACGAAAGGCGCCGTCGCCACGGGGATTATTTTCGCGTTGGACTTCGACGCCGTATACGTCGAAGTCGCTGCTGAGAGGAAGCTGTGAGGTGAGGCCGGCGGAGACGACTCCGGGAATCTGACGAACCGATTCGAGTGCGCTTGAGAAGAATTGAGCACGCGCGGCGTCGGCGTCGAAGCGGCGGCCAGTTTCCTGAATCTGCATGGTAAGGAGGTGCGAGGTGTCGAAGCCAGGGTCGATGGAAAGGAGATGGTGCATGCTGCGGAGGAGCAGGCCGGCGCTGACGAGGAGAACAAAGGCGAGGGAGATCTCGACGATGACGAGAATGCGACGGGTTGTATGACTGCTGCCGACAGAGCCTCGGGAGTTTTGTTCGAGGCCAGCGCGGAGGCTGGAGCTGGTGGCGTGAAGCGCGGGGACGAGGCCGACGACAATACCGAGGATGGTGGTGATCGCGAGCGCAAAGACGAAGACGCCGCCGTGGAGGCCTATAGCGTTGACGCGGGGAAGACCAGGCGGGCTGAGCGCGACGAGGGCTTTGATTCCGCCTGCGGCGATGAGGGTCCCGCAGAGTGCGCCGAAGATGGCGAGGAGAAGGCTTTCGGTGAGGAGTTGGCGGATGAGGCGAGCCTTGGCGGCTCCAAGGGCGGCACGGATGGAGAACTCGGCTCGGCGCTGGGCGGCGCGAGCCAAGAGGAGGTTGGTTACGTTGACGCAAGCGATGAAGAGGATGAGTGCGACAGCTCCGAGGACGGCGAGGAGGGCCGGGCGGACGGCCTGGGTGATTTCGTGCTGGAGGGGATTGATGAGGATTCTGTTGGGTGCACCGCCGGTGCCGTCGTAACCTTTCGCGTTGAGTTTCGCAAGAGCTGGAAGGATCGAGCTGAGTTCGCTGGTGGCTTGCTGGCGGGTGATGTCGGGGCGGAGTCGGGCGGCCATGTGGAGATGATGGCCCCACTCGCGGCCGTCGGAGGGAAGCGAGGGGTTGTATTGGAGCGGCGCCCAGAGTTCGGCTCCGGGTGCGAGGACGTTCTCAAAGTTGTGGGGCATGACGCCGATGACGGTGTAGAGCGTGTCGTCGAGGCGGACCTGGGTGCCGACGATGCCGGGGTCGCGAGCGAAGCGGCGCTGCCAGAGAGCGTCGCTGAGGATGACGACGTTTGGGCCGCGGAAGACGTCGTCAGAGGGTTGAAAGCCGCGGCCGATGATAGGCGAGATGCCCAGGACCTGGAAGTAATTCGCGCTGACGCGCTGCCCATCGAAGCGTTCGGGCTGGCTGCCTACTGTCTGGTTTCCCCCGGGCTGATCTCCTCCAGACATGGCCGGTTGCCAGGGTTTCATGACGGCGATGGCGTCGAAGGAGTGGCTGCGCTCGGTGAGTCCGCGGAAGGTGGCGAAGGCGACATCGAGTGGCGCACCGGAGCTGCGCATCTCCCATAGCATCATGAGGCGGCTGGACTGGGGATAGGGCAGCGGGTCGAGGAGGATCGGTTTGACTGCGCTGAAGATGGTTGTGCATGCGCCGATGGCGACGCCTAGGATGAGGACCGAAGGTGCGGAGAAGCCGGGAGATTTGCGAAGTTGCCGAAGTGCGAAGCGGAGGTCGTAGCCGAGGCTGGCGAGTCCGAGTGCTGTGTCCGCACCGGCGACTTTTTCTTTGGTTGCTGCGGGATTTCCGAAGCGGAGGGTGGCGTCGCGGCGGGCGTCTTGAGGAGTCATACCGGCGGCGATGTTGTCTTCAGTCCGCATGGCGAGGTGTGCGTTCAGCTCGGCTTCAATTTCGCGATCGATCTGCGAACGGCGGATGAGATTTCTGATGCGTTGGACGAGGGCCATGATCGTTCTCCCTAGGCGTAGCGAAGAATGGCACGAACACCTTTAACGAGATGTTCGAAGTCTTCTTCAGCTTGCTGGAGTTGTTTGCGTCCCGTAGAGGTGAGTTTGTAATACTTCGCGCGACGAGAGGTTTCGGTGAGCGCCCACTCGGAGGTGATCCACTTGCTCTGTTCCATACGATGAAGCGCGGGATAAAGCGAGCCTTCTTCCACGCGGAGTAACTCGTCAGAGGCGCGCTGTATGTGAAGGACGATGCCGTAACCGTGGAGCTGCTTTGCTCGGGAAAGCGTCTTGAGCACCAACAGATCCAGCGTTCCCTGAAGATCGTTCCTCGCCATATTCAACCCCTAGACAACTTAGTCTAGGTGAGACTACCCCTAGAAGTCTTGGCATGTCAAGCTCTGAGGGCTCCACCTTCATTTTGGATTGTTCTGCGGTACTTGAATCGCCTGGATGGAGTTTCTCCGCATTCCCATCAAGGGAAACCTGCGAATCGTGGCGCTTTTCTCAGAGCGGCGAAGGCACCGCTTCGTGGCGTCCGGACTGATGAGCGGATGACTGGCTATCCGGAAGTAATCCTCAGTTCACGCCAACAGGATTTAGCACTCATTGAGTGACTCGGCGATTTCGCATGAATGATCTCGCAGGTCTCCACGGAGTTTTCGCCGGAAATCGCGGAGCGTCTGGCCAGAAACGCTCACGCCACTCGTACAGACAGATAGCCATAGAGGAAGCGGCCTAATCCGCCGTTTCCCGTCGCCACCTGCCACCTCCGCGCGGACAGCCGAACGGTCTGCGTCTGCATGACTTCATCGAGCAGCCGACTAGCAATTCCTCTTGGACATATACTCATACTCAATAAAAGGTTACGATGCGCCCAAATCTGTCCGGCATTCCAGCACGCTTGAGAAATGCGCTTACAGTAAGCGCGTATGGTGCCCAGATCGTCGTGTTTCTCTTTCTCGTTACGCGGCTAGCGCACGGTGACGCTCTTGCACCCGGCCGGGATCGCGCCCTTTTTGAATTGCATCACACCAGCTGGACAGCGAAAGACGGAGCGCCCGGCGACGTCAACGTGCTCGCTCAGACAACCGATGGATATATCTGGCTCGGTACGGCCACTGGTTTATACCGGTTTGATGGGTCCCACTTCGAGAGATACGCACCGCTTGACCAGAAACTTCCGGCGCGCATCGTGGAATCGCTCTATGCTACGCCAGATAACGGCCTGTTGGTAGGTCTTCGTGATGGGGGCGCGAGTTTGATTCGGGACGGCGTGGTATCTATTTATCCGGTTGCTGGCGATGTGAAGGAGATGAGTACGGTCCGTTCGTTCGCCATCACGCGGGATGGTGTTATATGGGCTGCTGCCAATAACGGACTCTTTCGGCTCACTAATTCGCGTTGGCAGCTAGTCGGTGCAGAATGGGCATACCCGTGGCTTTTAGCTCAGACACTATTCGTAGATCGCAGCGGCATTTTGTGGGTCGCGGGAAGCGACAGCGTTGTATTCCTCCGCGAAGGGGAAACGCAATTCCGAACCACCGCAGAGCACGTTGTCAGCCACCCATTCGACGTAAACGGAATCTTGCAGGCTCCCGACGGAGCGATTTGGATCGAGGAAACCAGTAATTCTATTCGCCCGCTTGCTATTCAGCGTCCAAGCACCCCCCATCGACGCCCGGAGATCATTGTTGGATCGTATCGCGCCATCTTCGATGATGCGGGATGCCTGTGGATTGCAAGCCTCGGGGACGGAGTAGGCCGGGCATGTTTTCCAGAGAGATTACAGGACAGCAAGACATTTCAAGCGGCCGCTGAGGATTTCTCCGACAAGAATGGGCTTACATCGAACTATGCTCCATCGGTTCTGGAAGACCGGGAGGGAAATGTTTGGGTGGGAACAAGTGCTGGACTTGATCGATTCCAATCGTCGAACATCGTCCTCAGTGCCTTCCCTTCGAAAGTCAACGATATGGTCCTCATCGCCGGAGATCATGGCGATATTTGGAGTGGCGGGCTGAACTGGCCGTTTAGCCATCTTGACGGATCGCAGTTGATAACCCTGAGAATGCCTGATGTTTGGGCAACGGCTTGTGGGCTCCGGGATGTAGATGGAACATTCTGGCTTGGGGGACCGGCCGGCCTCGCACACGTTGTCAACGGTCGTTTTTATTTCATTGCCAGACCAAAGGAGATCGAGAACGCATGGGTAACATCCGTCGCAAAAGACAAATTCGGAGCCTTGTGGGTCGTTTCCCAACCGGGTGGCTTGTTCCACGTCGTAAATGGTGTCTGGACCAAGGTAGATGGTCAACCGAGAGCGCTCCCCAGGAATGTATATGCCGACAGGGAAGGCCGAATCTGGGTGGGTTATCTGCATGGTTATTTGGCTGTATTCGAGAACGGAAAAGCTCGCGTCTTCCTGGCTTCTGACGGGAGCACTGTGGGTAATGTAACGGCCATCTATGAGCACAGCGCGAACATCTGGATCGGCGGAGAGACCGGGTTGGAATTGTATCGGGAGGGGAACTTTCGCAAGATTATCGCTGCGAACGGTGAGGCACTCTGGCGTATATCCGGAATTGTTGAGTCATCGGATAGAGATCTCTGGCTGAACACTGCGAGCGGAATCATACAGATTGAGCGATCTGAGGTTGAGCGTTCGCTTCAGAACGGCTCTTATCGGGTCGCTATTCGGCAGTTTGGCTACCTCGACGGCCTTCCCGGAACCAGCGCAAAAACGCGCGCGCGGCCGACGGCAGTTCAGGGTAGCGATGGCCGAATTTGGTTTTCGGTCGCGAATGGAATCGTCTGGATCAATCCCGCTCACATTTTGAAGAATTCGATTCCGCCCCCCGTGTACATTACAGACGGCGTCGCGAACGGAAAAGAATATCCGATCGGCGGCAAGATCGACCTCCCAGCGCATACCCGCAACATTCGTATCGCTTATACGGGTCTGAGTTATACCGTCCCAGAGCGAGTGCAATTCCGCTACCGACTCGATGGTCTCGAGAGCGACTGGGAGGATCCAGGCACGCGACGTGAGGCGATCTACACTAACCTGCGGCCCGGACGTTACCGCTTTCGCGTGATCGCTTCGAACAACGATGGCGTTTGGAACGAGGCGGGCGCTCTCCTGGATTTTTCGATCGCCCCGGCGTTTTACCAGATGACCTGGTTTTACGCGGCCTGCACATCCGTGCTTCTGCTTTTGCTTTTGGCAGGTTATCAACTCCGAATTCGATACCTGCAGCGGCAGTTCGCGATCGGGCTGGAAGCGCGTGTCAATGAGCGAACTCGCATCGCCCGGGAGTTTCATGACACGCTACTGCAGAGCTTCCAAGGACTGATCCTTAAATTTCAAAGAGCACGCAATGTGCTGCCGGGTCGACCGGAACAGGCAATGGCGTTGCTCGATGCTGCGCTTGACAAGGCGGAGCATGCCATTTCGGAAGGCCGCGATGCAATCCATGACATCAGGGATTCCATGTCTTACGGCTCCGATCTTGCAGAAGTAGTATCTGCGCTACAGGACGAATTGACATCAGAAAACGACACGACAGACCTACCCACCTTCCAAGTTATAACGGAAGGGGTTGCCAGGGCTATTGACCCGGTAAGCGGCAAGGAGATCTATCGCATTACGCGCGAAGCCTTGCGAAATGCCTATTACCACGCGCGTGCCCGAAACATAGAAGCGGAAATCCGATATGAGGAAAAACTACTGACGGTGCGAATCCGTGACGATGGTATCGGCATCGATGAACACCGTCTTGGAGACTCGGGCCATGCAGGGCACTTCGGTTTACAGGGGATGCGCGAACGTGCCACGCGCATAGGAGCACAATTGGATATTTGGAGCCAAGAGGGCTCCGGAACAGAAATTGAGTTGCGCGTTCCTGACACGATCGCCTACAACCGGCGAGATCACGGAAATATTGCAACAGATCGGAACGCTAACGGAGCAAATGCAGTCAAGTCCTAATCCAATTCGAATTCTCTTAGCTGATGACCATCCACTTTTGCGGGATGGGGTCAGTGGATTGGTTGCCGATCAGCCAGACATGAAACTGGTTGCCGAGGCGGCCAATGGTCGTGAGGCTATCGATCAGTTTCGTAAATACCGCCCTGACATTACATTATTGGACTTGCAAATGCCCGAAATAAGCGGCATTGACGCAATCCTAGCGATACGAAGTAATTATCCAGACGCAAGGATCATCGTTCTAACCACGTACACAGGTGATGCCCAGGTACTCCGCGCCCTTAAGGCCGGGGCTCACGCGTATCTGTTGAAGAGCGCGTTACGCCGGGAACTGCTAGAGACGATCCGCGCAGTCCATGCGGGGCACAGACGAATTCCCCCTGAAGTTGCGACCCAACTTGCTGAGCACGCCGCCGATGAACAACTCACTTCGCGGGAAAATCGAAGTGCTCCGGCTAATTGCGGCCGGGAACGCTAATAAATTGGTTGCCAGCGAACTCTCGATAACGGAAGAAACCGTAAAGGGGCATGTGAAAAATATTCTCTCCAAACTGGGAGCAAATGATCGGACGCACGCCGTCACAATCGCAATAAAACGCGGAATCATTGAAATATGACCCCCTCTTAAGAGGTGATCTTCTACCCCCTTGTTTGGTCTATTCCTTGCGCTCATCGGGATTTAATGTTGCGACGAGGTGCGCCCTGCAACGCCTGTATTCCATGTTTCCGAATCGTTTCGCAGGAGCAGGACTCCTTCAGCTTCGCTTGGTGTGCGGCGCCTGTGTAGTTGTGGGTGGCGTGACCAGAAGCCTGGCAGAGCCTCACATTCCGACTTTGATTCTCGAATTGATAGAGGTGGCTGGCGCCCTGCTTCTTATTGTGGGCCTCTGGACTCCAGCGGCAGGGGCCCTCATCACGCTCGTCGAGTTGTGCATGGCATTTTCCGGAACAAGCAGCATCGAAAATGCTGTTCTTTTGGCTGCTCTTGGTGCAGGACTGGCTCTTCTTGGGCCCGGTTCTCATTCCATTGACGCGAAACGCTACGGCCGAAAGCGGATCGAACTTCGGAAGAACCAGTAGCAGTTCCCCCTCGAAAGGGGGGACTTCACACCTCCCGTCCAAGTGAATCAGCGACCACCCCATTTGGGGTTGTTCCGCGGCGAGCATCCGCTGCACCATGCTTGCGAGAAAGGAAGGCGTCCCGCGCGGAACAAAAGCGGATTGACGCGAAGTCGTTCGACATCGAAAATCAACCGATCCGTCTGGATCTTTACCGCAAAGGAGAATAATCGTGAGTCAGCATATTAAGAACGTAGTTCTGGTGCATGGAGCTTTCGCGGATGGCTCCGGCTGGAAGAGGGTTGCCGATATCCTCAAGAATGATGGCTACAAAGTGTCGGTGGCCCAGCCTCCCGAGACCTCGTACGCCGACGATCAAAAGTACACAAAGGCCGCAATCGACGCCATGGGCGGCCCGGTTGTTCTGGTCGGACACAGTTATGGTGGATCTATTATCACCGAGGCCGGCAATCACCCAAACGTTGCGGCACTTGTCTATATTGCTGCATTTGCTCTCGATGAGGGTGAGAGCTGTGCGTCAATCGAAACGGCTGTGCCGCAAGCCTCCAAGGCGTTCAAACCGGACAGCAACGGGCTTTGGTGGATAGACCAGGCCCATTTCGTGGCCGACTTCGCCGCGGACATCCCACGGGATGAGGCGGAGTTCATGGCTATAGCGCAGGTGCCGATTTCTACTGACTCGTTCACCCATCAGGTTAAGAATCCCGCATGGAAGCACAAGCCGACCTTTTACATGGTGGCCACCGAAGACAGATCGATCAATCCGGATCAGGAGCGCATGATGGCGAAGCGCGCCAAGGCCAAGACGGTCGAAGTGAAGTCGAGCCATGTGGCCTATATGTCTCACCCGAAAGAAGCAGCCAAGCTCATCGAAGAGGCTGCCACCTCCATTAATTAGTAGCCATATTCTTACGGACAAAATGATCTCCGCCGATCCGGTCCGGGTCGGCGGAGATTCTATAGGGATATAGCCGCCGCAGGAGAACGCACTTGATAGGTCAAATCGCCATAGAGGGGCAGGACGTCACGTTTGTCGTCAGTAGCGCGAGGCCGAAGGCATGTTTCGCTTTCGCCGTGACGGTTGTTCACTGGGCGTGCGGGGGTGTTCTCCCATGATTTGTCGCAAAGCGCCGGCCTGGAGGACAGAACCACATGAGCGAAGAAAAAGCGATCGAGGAGTTGGAGGCGGAGCTGGCCCGAGATGAACAACGGCTCCGCGAGATCGAACGGATAGAAGAAACATTGCTGCAGGACATTCCCCTTGTTGGATTCCGTACTGGCATTGAGGAGGTACGTTTGCGGTCGGAAAAGGAAATGCTTTCCGAAATGATTTACAAGAATAGGAAGCTACTTGCAGTGGCAAAGCGGTAGGCGTCTCCTCGGCGAGCGGGTAGTCAGTTGTTTCGGACGAACAAAAACTCCGCCGATCCGGTCCGGGTCGGCGGAGATACTGTAGGGATATAGGCGCCTCAGGAGGGCGAATGATGGATCACATCAATGTCAAAGGACAGGGCAGCACGTTCTCCGCCTACATCGCAAGACCAAAGACCTCGCCGGCTTCGGCTGTTGTCGTTCTGCAGGAACTCTTCGGTGTGAACGCCGACATTCGCAAGCACTGCGATGAATTGGCGGAACAAGGTTACCTCGCGGTCGCGCCAGACCTGTACTGGCGGCAGGAGCCGGGTGTCGACCTGAACGTCACCTCCGAAGCCGACTGGCAACACGGCCTTCGCCTCTATTCGGCTTATGACAGAGATGCCGGCGTAAAGGACATCAAGGACACCATCGACGCAGTACGCAATCTCCCGGAATGCAACGGCAAGGTTGCCTTGCTCGGCTATTGCCTCGGCGCGCTGATGGTGTTCATGACAGCCGTACGCAACGACGGCATCGACGCCGCGGTCTGGTATCACGGCGCTGATACTGAGAAATATCTGGGAGAGGTCGGTGGGCTTCACGCGCCCATTCTCATGCATCTGGCCGAGGAAGATGAGTTCATTTCCAAGACTGCACAAGCGGAGATTAAAGCGGCACTTGAAAAAAAGCCAACCGCAACGGTGTACAGCTACCCGGGGCAGAGTCACGCCTTCTCCCGCCATAACGGAAAACACTACAACGCCGCTGCGGCTCACCTTGCCAACGGTCGTACAACTGAATTCCTGGGTCGCCAATTGCGATGACTGCCGGACGCTCTTAGGGAGGCTATCCGGTCGATCAGAGGCAGCTCCGTTATTTTCAGCCAGAAACGCCGTCGCTCAGTATTGCAAACGAAGGCTAAGGAGTCGGAATGATCAGAAAAGTTGATATGGAACGGTTTTCAGTGACATCATCGAAGCCATTCGACGCTGTTGTTGCAGCCATCAAGGCATCGCTCGGTCACCCGAATATGGCAGAGCTCTGGCAAGCAACGCAGCGAGCGACAACTGCCGCCGAGCTAGAGGCCGCCATACAACCCTTCCTGGGCGAGAGCGGTCTGATGCAATTTGCCGAGTTCGATCACGGGATGATTGTTCGCAAGGGCACAGAGCATCACACATCCAGAATCATTCGTCTGGTCATTGGAAATCCTCTCATCATGAAAGAAATGGCGAAGCATGTTCCGGACGCCGGATCCTATGCTCCGGTTACCGTCCTCGTGGATGAGCGGCCTGATAGCGTACATATTTCGTATGACGGGATGGCCAGCCTCCTGGCCCCTTATGGAAATCGCGATGCGCTGAGCGTGGCTCGCGACTTGGACGCGAAAGTCGAAGAGGTGTTGAGACAAGCTGCGGCGTGAAGACGGAGTCAGCCTGACGCTTTGGAGGTTGTCATGGACGGACATCTTGTTCTCGCCAGTTCTGATTCAAAGATCCACCGCTCTCTGGAGAACTTCACATTGGACGCAGAACGCTGGCTCGCTACTCTCTGCTGGTTTGTACAGACGAGTTATGGCGACGATGCAGCCCACGCAGCGACAGACTGCTGGCTGCGAGTCTTTGAAGAGCAACTCGAACGATCAAGCGACCTTCCAGAACTGACAAGTATCACTGCGGCAGCAATCGCTCTCTTCGTATCTCGGTTGGTGCTAACAGGCGTGGGTGTTGAAAAAGTCGGTGCCGCTTTCGGGCGCTTGGGGCTGGAACCCGGCATTTGACTTAGTCGGGACCGCCCTTACTGCAGGCGTTTGATGTTTTGGGCGGTAGCCGCCAGGAAGAACTGCTCTCGGACGAACTTCAACCTCCGCAGGCGCAGGCGACGAAGACCGATGTGACTCTTGAGTTCGGCGAATAGTGCTTCGACCTTCTTCCGCTGTCGTTGTGCATATTTGAACTCCGGTGTCGTCCGGAGATCTCGCGCTCGTTGCCGAGGCTTCGTTCATGTGGATTGCAAGGTACCGGAACGGTCCAGTCGTACACTGGGATCTCTGTTGGCACGAACCGCACTTCTTGCGCGTTCCTATATAGCCGAACGCGCGGTTCCTCTCATTGCGTCCGCCGTAGTTCAGTTGTTGGCCTCCCAGGGCAGATGCAACTGTTGCTATCCGGCAAGTAGGTAAAGCACTCCGGACCATAGAAGGGACTCCTGGTTCGCCCGACAGCATCCCTGGTGGGCATGTACGGCGTAATCTCCCGGTCCATCAACCACTGCAAAAACTCACCATTGCCATAGCTTGGATCGGCAGCGATGGACTGCGGCTTCCTCCCTTGCCATTGGGCGAAAAGGACGATCATGTCCTCTGCGGCTCGAGACTCCTCGCTCAGGCGAGCGCCTGTCGCTTTGCACGCCCACAACGATGCAGCTGTGGTTATCAACCAGGTAGTTGTCGTAATACCCCATGCGTGCCGGCGTGCCGCCTTTCGTCGCATACGTGGAGTCTGGATCGGTGGAGGACACCTTGTCTCCGTTATGCGTCGGCTCCTCGACTGGATTTTGCATTTCAATCTCAGCCAGGTACCCACGCACCGTTCGGTTGACCTGCGCGGCTTCGGCCAACTGCTCTCGCGGGATGCGGCTCTCCTTCGAAGCGTTTGCCTCGACGAAAGTTCCATCGACCGATAGCAGTCGCTCGCGCACGAAGCCGAAGTCGATATGCTTATCAACTAACCGCAACAGATGATTCTCCGGTACCTGATTAGTGATGGAAAAAACGCTTGTCGCGATCGAAGATGGCTTCTGATCAAAGCAGTTGAGCCCCCTCACCCCTCATGAGCACCGATGTCGTCCGTAACGGGCAGTGACGCGAGTTTCGAGGTAGACCTTTGGAAGGCTCAAGCTTCGAATCGTTTGACCTACCGCGGCCGACTGCTTTAGGTGCCGCAGAAAGTCTGTCGTACACATTCCTCGGGGCTGGCTGGCGTGACATACAGTTCCAAGTGCGGCCTTTCTTCATAGGGATTTGACAAGACCTTTAGTAAGTCCTCGAATGGCTGGAAGTCCCGGCGCTCGACGGCGGCGTCAAGTGCCACCTCTACCACGTGGTTCCGCGGGATGTACGCCGGATTTGCCAACCGCATGGCAGTAGCGCGCGCGTCCGCGGATACGGGCTCTTCCTCCAGGCGTCGGCGCCATTCCGAAGCCCACAAGTCGTAAGCTCCTGCATCAGCGAATTGGTTCCGTACGTCCTCGTCTTCTTGTGATTCGGCCACAGCATCGCACAGCCGGCGGAAGGTCAGGGTGAAGTCGGCGCCGTTAGTGGCCATGCGCTGCATCAGGTCCTCGGCCAGCGCTGCATCACCCTCGCGTTCCTTGAAGAGGCCAAGCTTGCGACGCAAGCCGGCGGTGCGAGCGGCTGCGAACGTGGGATCGAAGGCAGCGAGTGCCTGGTTGGCCGAGGCTATGGCGGTCGATTCGCTACCCTCTTCGAGTTCCAGGATGGGCAGCAGCGTCTCGGCAAGCCGCGTGAGGTTCCAGAGTGCGGCGCGGGGTTGGTTGCTATAGGCGTAACGTCCCTGATGATCAATGGAGCTGAACACCTTGTCTGGCTCGTATGCTTCCATGAAGGCACAAGGGCCGTAATCGATTGTTTCGCCCGAGATGGAGGTGTTGTCGGTGTTCATCACGCCGTGGATGAAGCCGAAGAGCATCCATTGTGCGACCAAATGTGCCTGCCGAGCGATCACGCCATCCAGCAATGCGCGATATGGCCGCTTCTTACCTGCCGCCTCAGGATAGTGCCGGACGATTGCATAGTCCGCCAGGCTGCGTATCGCTTCCGTGTCACCCTGAGCGGCGAAGTACTGGAAGGTGCCCACACGGAGATGACTCGCCGCGACTCGGGTCAGAACGGCCCCGGGCAAAACCGATTCGCGTAACACCTGTTCGCCAGTGGTGATCGCGGCCAGGGCACGGGTGGTCGGCACGCCCAGCGCCGCCATTGCTTCACTCACGATGTATTCGCGCAGGACCGGACCGAGTGCGGCTCTGCCGTCGCCACGGCGGGAGAAGGGAGTCGGGCCGGAGCCCTTGAGCTGGATGTCGTAGCGCAAGCCGTCTGGCCCCAATACCTCCCCTAGCAAGTTGGCGCGGCCGTCGCCGAGCTGCGGTACGAAGGATCCGAACTGGTGCCCGGCATAAGCGAGCGCCAAGGGTTCAGACCCCTCGGCGACTTGGTTGCCTGCTAGGATTTGCACTCCTTGTTCACTCGCTAGCGCGTGCAGGTCGAGCTCAAGGCTACGGGCCAGTTCCAGATTCAGCTTCACAAGGCGCGGCGTCGCTACAGGTGTTGGATTTACCCGGGCATAGAAGCGCTCCGGTAATCTCGCATAGGTGTTATCAAATCCGAGACGGATGGCCTGGCGGTCGGAGTTGTAGGTATCGGGTAACGGCATTGAGGGATGATCTGGTGAACTCATGATTTATTGGATGTCGGCATGTTGTATTCGCTCCAGCTCAGTTTCATTGACTGCTATTTTCATACAGGTGCAGGAGCGATGGCTGAGCGCATTTGGCAATTTGACCTAAGCCGAGAATCGATCGTTGCGTTAGTCCTGACTACGTCGGGGATCCCCCCTTCGAGGCGGAACCCGCTGCCTCAGTCTTCGCGCAGTAAGATCAGAGGATTGACCGAAAGCGCGCGTTGCGCGGGAATCCACGTCGCCACTAGACCGAGCAAGGCCATCGCCACCACCACGCCGGCCAGGACCAGTGGGTCGCGGGGCGTTGCTTGGTAGACGATGTAGGCAAGCACATGAGTGGCGAGAAGCCCAAGGGCCAGTCCCGCGATTGACCCAACCGCCAGCAATCTGAACGCACGACCCAGAGCAGCGTGTAATACTTCCTTGCGCTGCGCGCCGAGTGCGATGCGAATGCCCAGCTCGCGCAGTCGCTTGCTCACGGAGTAGGCAGCCATGCCGAAAATACCGGTGATCGACAGCATCGCGCCCATCACTCCGAGCAGGCCAAGGGACACTGTGCCCATGCGCGAAGCAAAGAGCGCCCCGTTCATCTCTTCATTCCAGGTCTGGATAAACGCGGGTAATCCGGAGTCAAGATCACGCAGTGTCTTGCGGATGGCTGCGACCAGTTGCTGCGGATCGCGCTGCGAACGAACCACGAGGCATGTATCGCTCGCGGGGAATTGCCCGATGGGAAGAAACATGGCTGGCTGCGGATCTTCTGCCAGATTGGCAGTATATTTTCCATCTTCAACAATACCGACAACCTGCACTAGCTTTCCGTCAGGCATCTTGAAACGTTCGCCAATTGCCTCGGATCGATTGGCAAAGATTTTGCGAGCGAACTCTCGGTTTATGACCGCGACTGGTGGCGCATTTTCGTCATCATGCCAGTTGAAGTTTCGACCAGCCAATAGTGCGGTCTTCGCGGCATGGAGGTATTCAGGAGAGATCCGGTACTCGATTGCCTGCGCGATGGCGTTTGGCGGCCGCAGGTCCGTAGAGTGGTCGCTGAACACATATGAGATGCTCCAGCCCATATGCAGGGGCGGGGTGTCCACCAGCCCGACGGAGTTCACGCCAGGAATCGCGCGCGTTGCATCCATCATTTGCTTTTGCATGGCGGCCATCTTGTCCGGGGGGTAACCGGACATGGCAAGATTCGTATCCACCAGCAGCGTATCCCGCGGCTCGAATCCAAAATTGGCGTGCAGCGACCGGGCCAGACCGCGCACGGCAACCATGGAAGAAGTAACGAGCACTGCGCAAATGGCAATTTGCAACACGAGCAACAGGTCGCGGACGGTTAACCTCCGTCCAATCCTGGCGCTGGAACCAGCTTTGACGATCTCATAGGGGTTCGATTGGAACACCTGGCGCATCGGAACGATGCCGAAAAGTAGCCCGCTCACTATGGCAAGCAGGAGAGCAACCAGGTATACGTTAGCGTCTGGGCTCACCGGGATGTTCATGGGGAACTGCGGAAATGGCTGCCACACACTCAGGCGGCGCAACAGGATAACGCTCGCGACAAGTCCCGCTGCCCCGCCGGCAACGGAAATCAGAAGTGCTTCGGTCAACAGTTGCCGCAAAATGCGCGTGCGGGTCGAACCCAGCGCGAGGCGCAGGGCAACCTCTCGCCCGCGGTCCGCAGCGCGCGCAGCAAACAGGCTTCCGAGATTGGCGCAAGCTGCCAGCAGGATCAACCCCGCGAGCACCATCAACCCAGCCAGGAAGGCTCGAATTGCGGGAGCAAAAAAGTCGCCATGTAGGCCAGGGCGCACCAGCGAAAAACTCGATTTGCCATCGTCTCTGGGGTAACTCTTTTCCAGGTAGGAGCCAACGGAATTTAGATCCGCGGTTGCTTGCGCCGAAGTCACTCCCGGTTTGAGATGTCCGAGGACCTCAAACACCCATCGTGTCCCGCGCGCATTCAGGAAACTCTCCCCGTCGATTTGCTCCTCATTGACCATGGGCACAAAGAAATCGGGAGAGAAAATCAACAACGTCCCGTGGAACTCAGGTGGGGCGACACCGAGAATGGTGAAAGGATGCTTGTTCAGCCGGACTTGACGGCCCACCGCCGCCCGATTGTCCTGAAAATGACTGTGCCAATAGCCGTAGGTGAGTACGATGTACGGAGCACTGTTGGGACCGTCCTCGTCGGAGGCGTGGAAGAGGCGGCCGAGATACGGCTGGACTCCCAATTCGTCGAAGTAGTTCCCACTCGTTTCATAGCCCCAGACCGAGACTGGATTATTGCCCGTATCCAACGCCACCTGGGCGATGTTATAAGCTGCCAGGCCATCGAAGCTGCGATTGCGATCTCGCAGATCCAGATAGTCGGGATACGACTGCGAGATGTATCTGTCGTTCCCGCGCTGGAGTGCGTAAAGTCTCTCGCCATGCGGCACATTCAGGGGGCGCAGGAAAAGCCCATTCAGTACAGCAAACACCACTGCGTTCGCGCCGATGGCCAGAGCCAGCGTTAAAACAGCAATAACCGCAAATCCGGGAGACCGGCGCAGCTGTCGCAGGGCAAATCGCAGATCGGCCCAGATCGATTCCAGCGTCGGCCACTGCCACACCTCGCGGCTGCGTTCCTCAAGCAGCGTCCGGTTGCCGAAAGCTCGCCGCGCTGCCCGCGTCGCTTCTTCGGCACTTATCCCATCGCGCATCAACTGTTCGGTACGCTCTTCAATGTGCAGGCGAATCTCTTCGGAGAGATCTTCGTAGAGCTTACGGCGGCGGAAAATCTGCGGAATCCAGTCCATTGGAGATTCCTTTTCAGCTGGCCCCATCAACTCGTTATGGCTTTACCCGGGGTTCAGGACCAGTGAGATGCCCTCAAACATGCGCTCAAAGCTGGAAATCTGCTGCTCCAGATGGCGCAGGCCGGCAGCAGTTATCTGGTAGGTTCTCACTCGCCGATTGGTGGAGGAGAGCTCCCACTCCGCCTTCACCAGCTTCGCCTTCAGCAACCGTTGCAGCGCGGGATAGAGCGACCCCTCTTCTACTTGCAGCAGGTTGTTGGACCGTTGCTGGATGTGCTGCACCAGCGCATATCCGTGGGCCGGCTCGCGGCGAAGCGACTCGAGGATCATCATTTCGAGCGCGCCGGGAAACAAATCGCGTGAATTGGTTTCTGTCATAGCCTCGTTCACTACAGGCATAGACTAAACTAGTATGAGGAGATTGTCAAGGCGATTTCGCCATTTGTCGTGAGTGACCGATCGGGTCACTTGCTGCTAACAGGGCGATTCACTCAGCGACTCGTTCCGTGTCAGCTAGGAATTTCCGTAACTCGGCCGCCGATTCGCAAAATCGCGTGAGTTCTAGGCTTATATCACTCTGGAACGAACTCACGCGGCGATAGGTAGCACTACGCATGGGGTGGCCGGAGGAACGGGTCCAGGCTCCCACGGCCCCCTCAGCAGACTCACAAGCTCGAGGACTCTCTCCGATCCACAGACGCCGCAGCGATTGAGCGACGAACTGGAGACCGTTTCGCAGTTTTCGCAGTAAACCGCCTTTTCAACGGGAATGGATACAAGTCCCGGCTCCTCTCGAATCATCAGTACGTTGCGCATGGTGTACTCCTCTCCAGTTTGGGCGGCATCTCTGCCGCCCTTTTGTCGCGGCTACGCCGCATGCCTCGCAGCAAATTCCTCAAGCGCCATCACCAATCGCTTCAGTGTGTCGAGGTTGGGAATCGTCGTCATCGACCGGATGTACATGTGGTCGAGAACCGACACAAACTGCGTGTCCCCGATCTCTTCGGAGAGCGAGTTTGCCTTGCGAATTCCGCGAGATGCTCTTTCCATCGCTGCGGAGACGTCCGACTGGAGTTGGGCGTTGGGGATGGCATTCGCGCGCCGTGCCCGCGCCACGCGCCACAAGATTTCCCCGTAGATGGAATCTCCAAGAAATGCGCCGAAAGCCTTCGATCTCTCCAGTCGTCTTCTGGTCAATAGGACCTCGCTGCACGACTGGAGGCCGGGAGTCGGATGCTCCGGTCGACCGACTGGCTTTTGGCAATGCCCATTGAGGGAATGGCGGCAGCTTGATTGGCTGCCGGTATTCGTTGAGCGGCACCCACATCTCCGCAAAGTTGTAGAGATAGCGACCCAGTCCGAAGCAGGTGCAGGCGCGTTTGAAAGCCTGCGCCTCAAATCCATCGTCTACTTTGTCTAACTCATCAATGAGGAGCACGCAGGGCCTTTCGCACTCGAGAGCACGCATAAGCGGACCTGGGCGAAAGAAGTCACGCCCTTTCAAGCTGCCTTGAACTGCCTGCCAACTTTCATGCTGGCCCTTGGAAAACTCCATATAGAGCCGCTGCAACCCCTCATCGAATTGCCCGATCGCCTTCTCCTCGGTGACGCCGCGATAGCACTGCAACCGCTCCACATGGGTGCCCGCTGCAGCAGCCACAGACAATGCCAGTTGCGTCTTGCCGCTGCCTGCCGGCCCCTCCAGCAGAAGAGGCTTTCGCAGCTTGGAGGCAAGGAAGACGACCTGAATCATCACCGGATCGATGAAATAGCCCGTCGATGCCAGTTTGCCGGAGAGATCTGCGAGCGAATCAAACATCGGCTTCCCTCCGCACTTCGATTGGGGGGATTACGGTGCCTGCGGCGAGGCTGAAGCTCCGGCTACGTGACCTATGCCGCAGACTGTAGATCGCACGCGCCCAGATTCTTGCGAGCGACAGAGCTCCCAGGGCGGCCAAAAACAGGATCAGGATTCTGCTCCAGATAATTGGTGACAGCGCCTGCCAAATCACACCGCCACACCAGAGCACGATTGCTGCGTCCGCGATCGTCATTAAGACCGCGATCGTGAGATTCTTGGCCGCATCGTTCATATACACCTCCTTCAACTGCAGAGACAGCATGGGGTGGATCGAAAACTCGGTCAAATTTCGGCTTAGCTTTGCGGACTCATGCCATTTCCAATCAGCCCCTCTGCTCCGGCAGCGACAAAGAAGACCGGCGCACCTTTGTGATCCATCTGCCAGGACCGGGAGATTCAAGCCGCAGGAAGCAACCGCTTGGGGGGTGGACTGGCGGGCTGAGGTCGCCGACCGTTTCCTCCTGTCGGCAACCTGTCCACCCATTGCATGACTGCTTCAAGGCGATACCGCACAAGCGGACCCACCTTCTTGTACTCTGGGCCTTCTCCGCGGAGCCGCCACCGCCTCAAGCAGGCCAAACTGACCTGGAGCATTTCTGAAAGCTGGGTTTCGTTCAAGAACCTTTCCATGATGTCCCTCCTTTTCTAAGTGGCCTCAGGGGCGACCTGGCCGAGAACGTAATTTGAGATGAGAACTCGGTCAAATCGCCCGATAGGTGCGCGACTACGATGGAGAGGCGTCCTGTTGCGATGTGGCGCTCGGTACAGGAGAAGGAGAGCTCCGGCGCTTGACTGCGACCGCTTCCAGCGCCTCCCGCTTGGCCGTCATCCGGATATGGCTGTAGTGGCGAAGCATCTGGCGGTCGACGTGTCCGGCTATCTCCATGATGGTCTCGTCGCCGGCGCCGCTTTCGGCAAGCTCTGTGATGAGGGAATGCCGGTTGTCGTGCCAGCGGCCCTTCACCTTCGCATTCTTGCGCGTCGTCTTCCATGCCGTCTTGAAAGAGGTAATGTGCCGCGTCGGATCGGAAGGCATGGGCCTGCCCCAGGGGAAGACGTACCACTCATCCTCGATTTCGCCAAACCGCTTTTTAAACCATGCACGATGCTCGACGAGTGCGTGGTAGACCTCGGCGTTTAGAGGTACTACCCGTCCCTCACCGGCTTCGCTCTTCGCCCTGCCTACCTTGACGGTCCGGGCATCGAACTTTATCTGTTCCCAGGTAAGGGTCTTGATCTCGGTGTCCCGAAGACCTCCATTACGAGCCAGCATGAAGGCCGGATACATATGGGGACTACGTGACTCCCTGGCTCTATCTGCGAGCCCTTCTGTCTCTGCACTGTCGTAAGCTTTGCCGATCCGTTTGTGGACGGACAATTTGAGCTGCTTGGTCTTCTTGAGTTGCGCGCGGATCAGTTCGCCCGGGTCGCCGAGCATCTTGAGAAGAAACCGGACCTCTTCGTTGATCGATTTCGGCGCGGCTTTCTCGCGCAGCCGGTCTTCCTGATAGTGAAGCACCGAGGAATCCGTGATGTCACCGACGACCTTCGTTCCGAGGAGACGAGCCACATGCCCAAGGGCATACTCGGCGAAAGTAGCCGAACGGTATCGAAGCCGGTATCCGATCAGATAGTCGTCGATGATCTCCTGGAGAACCCGCACACGGTTTTCCCGAAGTTCCTTAAAATTGTTGTAGCCCGCTTCGAGTGCCCGCCGGTGTTGCTTCTCAGCCTCTCGCGCGATGGTTTTGGATGTGGTCTTGGTGGATTCGTCGATCTGCTTTCCCGCAAAGCGAAACCGGTAACGAAGATATTTTCCCCGAAGATAAATGGCCATGCTGAACTCCTGTTTCTCGGTTTGGCGAGCCGTAGTTCGGCGCGCGGCTGGAGATTCAGGCGAAGCCCATATTCGGTCAAATTCAGGAGTGTCCCGGACCCGTGTGGCGGGAGCGAGGCTGGGATCGGAGGCGGTACATCAGGAGGCTGACAACTGAGCTGGATTGCTATGGGGTAGCATCCGTTTTGAAACAGCGTGACGGTGAAAGTGGCCACCGTTGGCATACTTACACAGCTTTTCGCTGTGTTTTTCCAGGCTAAGTTGTTGATTAGTATGGCTCCTGAGGTAGGACTCGAACCTACAACCCTTCGGTTAACAGCCGAATGCTCTGCCATTGAGCTACTCAGGAGTATCTGGGACGCGGGAGACTTACGCTCTGCGCCTCTATTGTTATAACAAATACAGATAGGAGGGTCAAAAATCCTGCGTCCTCGACTACAACACCCGGAGCAGGTCATGATGCGAAGAGGATTCCTAAAAAGTTTCGAGGCGTGCCGCGCATCCCCCGACTCAAACGTGTGAGTTGTGAGGGGGTTTGTCCCGGCGCTATTCGCGACCGGGGATGAGGCCGCATACGTCTCGGACGATTGGCTCACCAACCTAAGATCTTTGAGACGCTGAATCCGCATGGCTACAGCGATATTGAACTTTGCGCGGTTGCGCAGCTTTTACAGTTAGGGATATAGAAGAACCGCGATGTTGTAGGCGGTGAAGGGCGTTTTGCGGGAGCTTGAGCATGCTCCGACTACGGCCTGGTGGTATTTGCCGGAGTTGAGACGGGTTTTTAGCTGGCTCGGAATCTCGTTCAGGCTGGAGGCGGTGTAGCGCATGATGAACCACGGCTGACGGGAACCCACATAGCCGGTATCCATCATGCAGGTCTGGCGTGCATCCTCTGTGGTTTCTGCGACTTTCATGCCGGATTTTGCGATGACGCCGGCGACTGCGTGTTCCTGCTGATTGAGCGTGAGGGTTTGGACAGTGCTAGCGAAGTCTTCGACGGCGTAGAGTTGCTTGTCGCGTACGACAACCGCGACGCCAATAGAATCGACGTTTGGATCCAATAGGTTAGCGCGGTGGTGGGGAGAGTGCATCCAGAGATCGTGGATGATGACGGAGGTTGGGGCTTCGCCTACGTTTTCGCTGATAATGCTGAAGTGCACTCCGGCATTGGCTCCGCGCTCGGCGAGCTCGGGTTCACCATTGAATTGATGGGAGATAGCGGCGTGATTGGCCATCTCGCGGGCATGCGCTTCGGCGGCTTCGGCGAGCACGGGATCAAGATGAACGGGCGCAAGCCCTTGACTGGCGCGGGCTTCATTGGCGGCGACGAGAAGATATTGCTCGGCTACGGTGAGGTTGTTGTTATCAGGTTCGGAGTAGGCTCGCGCATGGAGTGTGGGCGCGGCTATGAGCAGCGCGAGGGACAGGAGCGCGAGCGGTTTCGTCAATGAAATCATGGGGTTCAGGCCGGAGATGGGGGAGGGCCGCATTGCGTGATTCTAAGTTCGAGGTATAGGTGAAGGTAATACAACTTTCAGGGCAACGTCGGCATCGCCCTACTCTTCTTATCGGTGAGACACCAAAAAACATGAGGGAGTTGTCAATGGAACAAGAAAAAATAATCTGCTAAGCCAAGAAAAATAATCTGCAGGAGAAGTGCGATTTCGTTGGGGGTTTCGCGATTTTTACGTGTTTTGTGGTGGTAAAAACGTGGTGATTTTGTGGTGAATGCATGGCATAACGTGGTTCTTATGACCATGGTTTCGGGTTACTGAAAACACGCCAACTTTTTTAACTTTATTTTTGGCATTCCCATTTTGGGAATCAGCTTTTGAGGTCGGGGAGACGATCTCGGTAGCGACGCATAAGAGAGAAGAGAGCGCGTGCGTCCCAGTAGCGGGGAATGTAGCGCTTTGGTTCTGAGAGGGAGCGGATGAGCCAGCCGAGGTAGAGTTTGTCGGCCCAGACGGGGATGTTGACCTGGTCTCCCGAGAGGAAGGCGATGGCAGCGCCGATGCAGTGGATCGCCGGGAGGTAGGAGAGGTTGCGTTTGAGGTAGAGGCCGAGGCGCTCCTGGGTTCCGCCGCCGACGGTGACGATGACGTGCTGCGGGCGCAGGCGATTGAGGCGTTCGAGTAACGTCTCGTCGACGATGGGGCCGCTCGCGTACATCGGTGCGATGTAGATGTTTTCCTCGGGGACGGCGATTCCCTGTTGGTTCAGCCATGCCAGATTGCGTTTTGCGCTGATGGGGCTGGCCATGATCCAGAGGGTATTGCCGGGCTGTCGAGCGTCGGGGTGAAGCAGGAGTTCGCGCAGATATTCAAGGCCGGAGAGACGCTTGATGGGTTTGGATTGCAGACGGTTCCAGATGAGAACCATGAAGGCGGAGTCAGTGATGGCGAGATCGGCGTTGAGGATAGATTCGCGATAGGCCAGATTGCTATCCAGGTCTTTGAGGGTCGGCGCGGATGGGACGACCAAGAGGCCGCCTTTGCGCATGATGTCTATCGCGGCAGCGGCAGAACCGTCGAAGAAGTCAATGCCGAGGATGCGGTGGGTCGAGGAGGGTGGGGCTTGAATCATACTGTGGCTATTTTTTCATAGTAGCCAGGAGATGGCAGCAGCCGAACGCGGCAGGAGTTCAGAATGCAGGTTCCGACCAACCTTGTCAGCTAAGCTTTTCGATGAGTGACAAGGCGATAAAGCGCTCATTGAAGCCCCGTGAAAGATCGCAGGACTAAACCGCGTTTCTCGGATCTATCTGTAGATCTGAACAGAAGTCATGACGGTTGTGGCGAGAAAGTTCACAGTCCGTCAACCCGCTCCGCCGCGCGAAGGGCACGGAGTAAAAACGCGGTCAAAAACCTTGTGTCCTCTTCCGTCGAGCGCTCTGTAGAATAGGCCCTCCGCTCATTCACGCCTCGAATCGCGTCAATCGTCGTCCAGGCGGCGGCGAGAAAATCCTGATCCGGGATGTCCCCTGCTTTTGCCGCATCGGCAAACATCGACTGAAGATACAGCACTGTCTCCTGTTGCCAGACGATGCTGCGCTTTCGATGTTCCTCCTGGCGGTTGATGCTCAGAATGATTCGGTACAACTGCTGCTGATCATTCCAAAAGGCGATGCGAGCCGAGATAAACGCGGCGAGCTTACCTGCGAATTCAGGCTCATTCCGCACACGCTCCTGGGTCAGGGCAGCCACTTTGATTACCGCCTGCTGTACAGCCGCCTGATAGATCGCGTCTTTTGACTGGAAATAGAGATAGAGGGTTCCTTTGGCGAGCCGCGCCGCCTTGGCAATGTCGTCCATTCGCGTCGCGGCAAAACCCCTGGATGCAAATACCTTCGTCGCAGCAGCAAGTATCTCCGAGCGCCGGAACTCGGCGACGACCCTCTGTTTTCCATCTACAGCGGCTCTCGGCATTCTAACGATCCTCAGCTCTCTCCACTATAACGTTACAGCGCAATGACCCATGAGTCATTGTAAATGACTCATGGGTCATTATAGGATAATTCAAGGAGTCATTGTGCCTGAGCCAATCAGCGAGCCGAAAATTGCACACATTGAGAAGGCGGCCGCGGATATCGCTCCGCAATTCGAGAATGAGAGCCGCCTTCCGGAAGCCAAGACATTCAATCCCTGGATCGTCGCTATTGTTGTGACCATCGGCACGTTTATGGAGGTGCTCGACACCTCCATCGCCAACGTTGCATTGCCTCACATCGCGGGAAGTCTCTCCGCCTCGCTGGATGAAGGAGCATGGGTGCTCACCAGCTATCTGGTTGCCAATGCGGTCGTGCTTCCGATCAGCGGCTGGCTGTCCTCCATGCTCGGCCGCAAGAACTATTTCCTGCTCTCGGTCCTCCTCTTTACCGTTTTCTCCGCTGCCTGCGGTTTTGCACCCACGCTTGGCATGCTTGTCCTCTTCCGAGTCGCTCAGGGGCTTGCCGGAGGCGGCTTGCAACCCTCCGTGCAAGCCATTCTTGCCGATAGTTTTTCCCCACAGAAGCGCGGCATGGCTATGTCGCTCTATACGATCGCGATCCTCGTTGCGCCTGTTCTGGGGCCCACCGCTGGAGGCTGGATTACTGACAATTATTCCTGGCGCTGGATCTTTTACATCAACATCCCCATAGGAATCCTCTGCGTCTTCTTCACCCGTATCGTGCTCCAGGACCCTCCGTACATGAAGAAAACCAAAGAGAGAGCTCGCAAGCTCTCGGTCGACTGGGCCGGGCTCGGCTTCATCTCAGTCGGCCTGGCTACGCTGGAGATCGTTCTCGACAAAGGCCAGGAACTCGACTGGTTCGGCTCCCCGTTCATCGTCCTCTTCGCCACGGTGGCGCTCCTTGCCATCGCCGGAGCGATTTATTGGGAACTCAAGTGCCCAAACCCCATCGTGAACCTGCGCCTGTTCAAAGAGCGCAACTTCCTGTTCTGCTGCATCCTCATCCTTTGCCTTTACGCCGCGCTATACGCTGCAACCTATTTGCTCCCCACCTTTATGCAGGAAATGCTGGGCTACACTGCCACTACCTCCGGGATGGTGTTCTCACCTGCCGGCCTCTGCACTATGATCGAGGTGCCTTTTGTGGGGTATATGCTCACCCGGGGTTACGACCCGCGCAAGATGGTTTTCGTTGGCTTGGTGGTCCTTGCTTCCTCGTTCTGGTGGTTGTCCTCGCTCAACCTCCAAATCGCGGAGCGCGACATCATCCTTCCACGTATCGTGCAGGTCCTTGGAGCCGGCATCATCACCGTGCCGGTCAGCACGATCATCTTCAGTTTCCTTCCGAAGACCGAAAGCTCGCAGGCCGCCGGCTTGTATGCGCTGATGCGCAACGAGGGCGGCAGCATCGGCATTGCCCTTGTCAGCACGATGCTCCAACGCAAAGCACAGCTCCACCAGCAGATACTCGGTGAGAACATCACCGCTTCAAGCAGCCTTGTGCAGCAGTCCATCGGGCGGGCGATGGCTTCTCCAGGCAATGTCGCAGATCATCGCTACTTTGCTTTGGCGAACCTTTACAACTCCATGCAACGTCAGGCGATGCTGCTCTCGTACATGGACCAGTTCCGCATGCTTTGCGGCATCGTTCTCTGCGTTCTCCCGCTGGTGCTTTTTCTCAAACGCCCTCCAACTCAGAAGCACCTAGAACTGGACGTACATTAAGTTCTAAAGCAGGATGCCATGACGAAATTACTCCTGGAAAGTCGTCCAGTGTCCAGCAATCCAGGCAGTTCGACTCTCAACTGTTGACTTCAGGGCAATGCACTCATCGAATACCTAGCAATTTTGCATAAGCGAGCAAAGGATTCAGATTGGCTTGAATCAGCAATGCTGGCGGCTACTCCGTCTGCCTTGTTTGTCTTTCGTCCAGGAACACAGATTTTGGAGATGCGATTAGACTGAGTTGGCCGTGAGTTTAGACCTAGAAGGAGGAGTCGTCTGATGAAGCTGAATACTTATCTGAACTATGGCGGGAACTGCGCGGAGGCTTTTCAGTTCTATGAGAAAAATCTGGGCGGGAAGATTACCTTCATGATGCGATATGCGGATCAGCCCGATCCGAAGAATGCTCCGCCGGGTACGGAGAATTTCATTCTGTATGCGAACATGTCGATCGGCGGGACGGAGCTGATGGGCAGCGATGTGCCACCGGGACGCTTTGAAGCGATGCGTAGTGTGTATCTTTCGCTGGCCGTTGACAGCAGCGCAGAGGCAGAGCGCATCTTTAAACTGCTGAGCGACGGCGGCGAGGTGTTTATGCCCATGGCGGAGACGTTCTTTGCGTTTCGGTTCGGGATGCTGCGAGATCGGTTTGGGACTTCGTGGATGATTCTGCACCAGAGGCCGATGCCTGGGAGTTGATCGTCACTTGACTGATGGGGGCTGCTCTGCTGCGGGCTGCGGTTTGTGCAGGAGGGCGATGACCGAGTCGTAGATGCGGTTGCGCATGTCGAAGCGCTCGGCGGCGCGGGTGACATAGCGAACGACGATGTCGACGCCGGAGGCTGCGGGGCGCATGTCGACGGAGGGCGTTGCTTTGAATTGGCTGAGGCCGTATTGCGGTGTGGAGCTCTGCCACTCGCGTTCGGCGACGCCTGCGTCTTTTTCTGTTTCCTTGAGTACGGTGTCGTGGATGGCTTCGATGGTCTTGCCGGAGTCGATGCCGGGTGGGATGTTGACTGTGATCTCATCCCACATCCACTGGCCGGTGGTGGAGAAGTTGAAGTACTGGCCGGTGATGGCGAAGTTGTTGATGAAGGTGACGCGGCGGCCGGTGGGATGGCCCTTGTCGGTCCAGTTGCCGGTTTCGAGGAGAGCGGTGCGGAAGAGGCCGATCTCGACGACCTCGCCGCCAACACCGTTGATCTCGACCCAGTCGCCGACGCGGATGCCGTTTTTTCCCATGAGGATGAACCAGCCGAAGAAGGCAAGGATGAAGTCCTGAAAGACGACGGTGAGGCCGGCGGCTCCGAGGCCGAGGATGGTAGGTACCTGGCTGGGCGCTCCGAAGATGACGAGCAGCACGAGAGCGAGCGTGACGATCTGGATGGCGAGCGTAGCGATGGTGCGCAGGGTGTGGAGACGGCGACGGTCTGTAGTGGAGCGGGCGAGGAGAGCCTGGGCAGCGGTGGTGAGCAGGACGCCGCAGAGGATGATGAAGGCGATCCACGCGAAGGACTGCAGCGCGAGGTGGATGAGGATGCTGTGCTGGAGTTGCACTTGTGCGAGCCATTTGGCGTAGACAGCGGAGAGCTGCTGCTGGGTCTGGAGCTGGTCCTCGGCGATGTTGTGCATCTGGGCGAGGGCGTGGGCCTGGGTCATGCGGTCTACGCGGGTCTTTGTGGTGTCGGGCTGGTTGTTCGTTGAGGCGATGGCTGCGGCTGCGGCTGTGGCTTGCTTCTCGAAGTCGGCGTGCTCGGCGGTGAGGCGGACGATGTCGGTGTCGGTCTGGGTCTTTGCCTGCTGGATGAGAGCGATGCGGCTGCGCTGATCGAACCAGGAGGAGATGCGGCCTGCGAGCGTGCCGTGGCGAGTGGA
>Ga0116129_1000387_pt1 | contig 29085 bp, 27 predicted proteins | sample June2015DPH_17_2_FD_89732 | JGI IMG/M metagenome (GOLD analysis project Ga0116129, IMG submission 89732) | Peatland microbial communities from SPRUCE experiment site at the Marcell Experimental Forest, Minnesota, USA - June2015DPH_17_10 | ecosystem: Environmental > Terrestrial > Soil > Wetlands...
ATACTGACTGGCGTTCTGATTTTAGGTGCCGCGGGCTGTGACAAGCTGAGGTCGCGCGACGACATCAATAAGGGTATTGCGGCGTTCAGGAGCGCCAAGTACGGAGATGCGGTAGAGAAGTTCAAGGAGGCGGCCGCGCTCGATCCGACCAATGGGAATGCGACGCTGTACCTAGCAACGGCGTACATGTCGCAGTGGATTCCGGGCGCGGATTCTCCCGAGAATCTGAACTTCGCTTCGATGGCGCAGCAGGAATTCAATAAGGTCCTCGAAAAGAATCCGGTCGATACTATAGCGCTTGCTTCCATGGCGTCCATCTCGTTCAATCAAGCCGGGCCGCTGCCTCCGGATCAGAAGATCGCCAAGCTTGATGAGGCGGCCAAGTGGGACAAGAGGCTGATCGATGCGGATCCGAAGAACAAGGAAGCGTATTATACTCTGGGTGGCCCGATCGTATGGGCGAAATGGTACCCGGCTTTGATGACAGCTAAGGCTGGGCTCCACATGAAAGCGGAAGACCCCGGCCCGATCAAAGACAAGAAAGTAAAAGACGAGTTGAAGGAAAAGTACCTGCCGATGGTGGATGAGGGGATCGCCAATCTTCAGAAAGCCCTCGATATCGATAAAGAGTACGACGATGCGATGGCGTACATGAATCTTCTGATCCGCGAGCGGGCCGACCTGGTCGACAATCCGGATGAATACAAGAAGCAGATTGAGATCGCGGATTTGTGGGTGCAGCGGAACCTGGATACGAAGAAGCTGAAGGCGGCGCGGACGCCGGCGACCGGCGGCATCGTACAGGACGCGCCGAAGTAGAACGGCCAAAGGCGGCGACACGAGTGTCGCTGCGGCACGCCTGGGGGGCGCGCGCCACACGGCACCCCCAACGGTAGATTCAGAGCCGAACCGCTGGGGCAGTGTTCGGGAATTAGGTGGGCAGGCTTCTCTTGCAACCGGCTCCCATAATCGTCCATGTTTTCGCGAAGGCCGACGAGGGCGTCGGCCGCGGACCGGGGGGCCGCCCCACAAGTTACTTGAGACCTGTCCAGTTAATTCCTGGACACTACACTAGCGGTAGTGGAAGGAATCGCGGATTTCGCGCTGCACTTCCAGCTTGTTTTGGCGCATTTCGCGCAGGAACTGTTGACGTTCGCGGTGCATCTGCATTCTGGCCTCGAAGGCTGACCGCCGTGCTTCCCGCACCGAACGGCGTACTTCCTCCCTGGCTTGACGCGCCTCCTGCCGGGCATAGCGGTATTCGGGACTGATCGAACAAATCGCCGCCCCAGTGACCAGCATCAGCAGTAAAATTACTTTCATCGAAAGCTCCTTTGGAGTGTATACGGAGATTTCGGGATTTGGTTTCAATTTGCAGCAAGTTTTTTTACGAATTCGATGTCGCCCTCCAGAAAGTCGTATTCGGTCAGATTTTGGCGATCCTCCCAGACGATTTGTTCGAACTCGACGTTCATCGGTTCGCCTGAAAATTCGGTCACCTGAAAAAACTGGAGATGGATCGGGGGACCGGTCGGATAGCGGACGGTCTCGGTGTGCAATTCGGCTCCAATGTTGGCTTCGATTTGAAGTTCCTCGCGCAGTTCCCGGGTCAGGGCGGTGCGAGAGTCTTCCCCAGGCTCGACCTTGCCGCCGGGGAATTCCCATTTAAGGGCATGGCGGCCGCCGCGGTTCCGCTGGCAGATCAAGATACGGCCTTCCCGTTCGATCACCGCGGCGACGACATCCATTCAGCGATAATTGAAGCACGAAATGCATAGCGAGCGCCTGCTCGACCATTTTCAAAATCCCCGCAACGTGGGCGAACTCGCGCCGCCGGCTCTGACGGTGGATGTGACCAATCCGGCTTGCGGCGACATGATGCGCCTTTCCGTCCGGTTTGAAAATGATCGTGTGGCGGAGGTTCGATTCAAGACGCGCGGGTGCACGGCGTCGATTGCCGCCAGTTCGGCGCTAACGGAATGGATGACGGGCAAGTCGCGCCTCGAGCTGAGGATGTTCCATGCGGCGGTGGTGGAAGAGGCGGTGGGTGGATTGGAGCCTGCTTCGAAGCACGCGGCGGTGCTTTGCATGGATGCGGTGAAAAAAGTGTTGGTTGGCAGTTCATGAGGCTGTCGGGTGGAATGTGAAGTATCCTAATCCTAATATGCTGCGCACTTCTGTTTTGCTCCTGATGATGGCTGCCGCGTTTGGCCAGACCAACGTTCAAAGCGGGAAGCGCTACCCGAGGATCGTGATTCATGGCGCTATGGTGGTCGACGGCAGCGGTACGCCGGCGTCGGGGCCGAAAGATATCGTGATCGAGAAGAACATGATCGCGGATGTCCTTCCGGCTGGTGCACGCAGGGCCGCGGGCGATATCGTGATCGACGCCACCGGAAAATATGTGCTGCCAGGACTGATCGACGCGCATGCGCACGTTCAGGATGAGCGCGGAGGGATCCCGCAGCCGCTCGATTATGAATTGAAAATCTGGCTGGCGTGCGGCATCACGACGGTGCGAGACGTGGGCAGCGATACGCTGAAAACTCTGGAACTGCGCCGCAAGAGTGCGAGTGGCGAGGTGGCTTCACCGCGAATTTTTGTCTATCCAATGTTCGGCGCTCCGAAGACGCCGGAGTTGGCGAGGGCGCACGTGCGCGAACTGCATGCGCTGACCGCCGACGGGATCAAGTTCACGGGCATCAATCGCGACATTATGGAAGCGGCCGAGGATGAGGCGCATGAGCTGGGCATGCGCATCGCGCATCACGTGGGCGTGGAGGAAACCACCGCCTGGGATGACATCAAGTTCGGCACGACGAGTATCGAGCACTGGTACGGGATTCCCGATGCGGCGCTTGACGACGGCGTGCAAAATTTCCCTACGAATTACAACTACTCAAATGAAGGCGACCGCTTTCGCTACGGCGGCCATCTGTTTCGGGAAGCGAACCCAGAGACGCTGCTGAAGGTTCTGGACGGGATGGTGAAAGCGCACGTGGCGTGGGTTCCGACGTTGAGCATCTACGAAGCGAATCGCGATTTGCAGCGCTCGAAGACAGCGCCGTGGTTCAAGGATTATCTGCACCCGGTGCTGGAGAAGTATTTTGAGCCGAACGTAGCCAATCATGCGTCGTACTTCGACCATTGGACGTCGACGGACGAGGCGTATTGGAAGGAAAACTATCGCCTGTGGATGGCGGCGCTGCGGGAATATGACAAGCGCGGCGGGCTGATCGGGGTTGGCGACGATGCGGGGTTTCTTTATTCGCTGTACGGATTCGGACTGATTCGCGAGCTGGAATTGCAGCAGGAGGCAGGGTTTCCGGCGCTGAAAGTGATCCAGCATGCGACGACCAACAACGCGAAGATTCTGGGTCAGGAAGCGAAGATGGGCAAGGTACGCGCGGGTTATCTGGCCGATATTATTGTTGTGAATGGGAATCCGGTGGAGGATCTGAAGGTTCTGTATCCAACGGGAACGGAAACCTGGATCGACGGGAAACCGGTGCATGGCGGCGCGGTGGAATGGACGATCAAGGACGGGATTCCGTATCACGGTCCAACGCTGCTGAACGAGGTGAAGGAGATGGTAGCGAAGGCTCGCGCGCAGAAGGGAACCAATGGCGGGTCGTAAGGCGCTGTTGCTGTTGTGCGCTGCTGCCGCATACGGGCAGAATTGGCCTTCGTTTCGAGGGCCGGGAGCGCTGGGTGTGGTGGAACGCGCGGCGACGCCGGCTTCCTGGGATATCGAGACGGGCCGCAATGTTGCGTGGAAGCTCGATGTGCCGGGGCTTTCGCACTCAAGTCCGATTGTGTGGGGGGAACGGATCTACCTGGTGACGGCCATTAGCGCTGATCCTAATTCAGTGCTGCAATTTCCACTGAAGGGGAGTCTCGATACGCGCACCGACACGTCGAAGCACGAATTTCGCGTGATGGCGATCGATCGGACTTCGGGGAAAATCATTTGGAACAAGCTGGCTTATGCGGGTGAGCCGAAGTTGTCGCGCCATCCTCATAACAGTTATGCGGCAGCGACGCCCGCCACGGACGGCAAGCACATCGTGGTATTTCTAGGCTCCGAGGGATTGTATACGTTCGATATGGACGGTACGCTTTTATGGAAGCAGGATCTGGGCGTGCTGGATCAGGCGGCGTTCGATTTACCGGAGTATAAATGGGGATCCGCCAGCTCGCCGGTGATTTACAAAAATCTGGTGGTGGTGCAGTGCGATCAGATTCAGGGTTCGTTCATCGCGGCGTTCGACATCGGAACTGGGAAACAGGCATGGCGGGTGGAGCGCGACACGATCCCTTCGTGGTCGACGCCGGGGATTTACGAGGGTAAAACGGGCGCGGAGCTGATTGCGAATGGGGCGGAGTCGATTCGCTCCTACGATCCGATGACGGGCAAAGAACTGTGGCGCATTAAAGGGACCTCGATGATTTCGGTGCCGACGCCGTTCGCCGCGCACGATCTGATTTTCTGCTTCACCGGATACTCGCGGTACATTCAGCCGATCTATGTGGTGAAACCGGGATCGCGCGGCGACATCACGCCTCCGAAGGACGCGACTTCCACGGAACACGTCGCGTGGACGATGCAAAAAGGGGCGCCTTATCTGCCGACGCCGGTGGTTTATGGCGATTATTTATATGTTGTGCTGGGGAACGGAATCCTGACTTGCTATCGCGCTGAGACGGGTGAAAAAATCTGGTCGCAGCGGCTCGGCAACGGCGGGACGTTCACATCGTCGCCGGTCGCGGCGGGTGGAAAACTCTATTTCGCGAATGAGGACGGCGACGTGTACGTGCTAAAGGCCGGCCCTGTTTACGAACTACTGGCGCAGAATCATTTGGGCGAAGTGCAGATGGCGACGGCCGCGATTACAGGCGATACCATCCTTTATCGAACGCAGCATCATCTTTATGCGCTGAAAGAAGTAGCCAGGAGCCAGTAGCCAGAATAACGCCAGCGCCACTTTTTCGTCCGCCATGCGTCAGAATGAAGAAGTGCTCGTTCTTATTCTGGCTCCTGGCTCCTGGCTACTTCTTCATGACTCCTTTTGACTTTCGTTCCCGTACACGAGTTTTATTTGGCGCGGGCGAGTTTGCTCGCCTTGGTGAAATTGCACGCGAGTTGGGCGGCACGCGCTGCCTGCTGGTGGCCGATCGAGGCATGGTCGAGGCCGGCTACGTGCAGGAGGCGACGCGCACGCTGAAGGCTCGCCGCATGGAGGTGTTTGGGTTTCACGATTTCGAAGCGAATCCAACCACGGCGATGGTGGAGGCGGGACGTGTTTTTGCCGCGCCGCTCGAAATCAATCTGATTGTGGGACTAGGCGGCGGCAGTTCGATGGATTGCGCCAAGGGCATCAACTTCGTGCTCACCAACGGCGGCAACATGCGGGATTATTGGGGCTACGCGAAGGCGCTGCGCTCCATGCTGCCGATGATCGCGGTGCCGACGACGGCGGGGACGGGCAGCGAGGCGCAGAGTTACGCGCTGATCTCCGATGCGGAAACGCACGTGAAAATGGCTTGCGGCGATCCAAAGGCGTGCTTTCGCGCGGCGATTCTGGATCCGAAGCTGACGGTTTCGCAACCCGCGGCGGTGACGGCGGCCACCGGTTACGACGCGATCTCGCACGCGGTAGAGACGCTGGTATCCACGCGCGGGAATGCATTTTCGGAATGCTTTTCGCGGGAGGCGTGGCGGCTTCTGAATGCAAGTTTTGAGCGGGTGCTGACTCATCCGCACGATCTGGAGGCTCGGGGCGCAATGCTCGCCGGGGCGCATTTTGCCGGGCTCGCGATTGAGAACTCGATGCTGGGAGCGACGCATGCCTGCGCCAATCCTCTGACGGCGCACTATGAGATCCCGCATGGAGTGGCGATCGCGTTGTTGCTTTCGCACGTGGTCGATTTCAATGCCTCGATCGCGGGCGAACGCTACGACGATCTTTATCCGGGCGGCGATCTGGCGGGGCGTTTGCGCGATCTCGCGGAGATGGCGAATTTGCCGTTGTCGCTGAGCGAGGCGAAGGTTCCCGAGGAAGCGCTGCCGCGACTGGCGGAGGAAGCCAGTGCGCAGTGGACTGGTAAATTCAATCCGCGGGCGTTCGATACGGCGGCGGCGTTAGAGATTTATCGATGCGCGTATTAGGGATATCCCCTCCCTTACGGTCGGGGTTCGGTTTGATGTTGATGGCTTGCGCCATGCACGCGGCCGACGACTGGCCGCAGTTTCGCGGGAACCCCAGCCTTACCGGCGTCGCGACTTCGGGCGTTCCCAAAACGCTGAAGCTGCTGTGGACCTTTGATGCGGGTGAATCTATCGAGTCTTCCGCGGCGATCGTGGATGGAACTGTCTATGTTGGTTCGCAGAGCGCCGACTTGATCGCGGTCAACCTTGCCGACGGCGCGTTGAAATGGAAATACAAGGTGAAGGACGGCATTGGCGAATCCTCGCCCGCGGTATCGGACGGAATCGTAGTGGTGGGCGATCTGTCGGGCGTGGTGCACGGCGTGAGCGCCAAAGACGGCAAGGGCATCTGGACGTTTGCCGCCAGCAGTGAAGTGAAAGCGTCGCCCGTCGTGGTCGATGGCAAGGTCATTATCGGATCGTACGACGGGAATCTCTACGCGCTGGGCCTGAAGGATGGAAAAGTGGCGTGGCAGTTCCGCACGAATGGGCCGGTTCACGCGACGGCGAGCGTTACCGCGGGGCTCGCTTACATTTCCGGATGCGACGGGGTACTGCGCGGAATCCGCATCGCGGATGGCAAGGAAATGGTGCAGATCACCACCGGTTCCTATACCGGCGCATCGCCTGCTTTAGCGGCGGATTCGGCGTATTTCGGGACATTCGACAACGTGGTGCTGGCGTTCAATCTGAAGACGAAGAAGGAGCTGTGGCACTACGAAAATCCGGCGCGGGCGTTTCCGTTTTACTCCTCGGCTGCGATCGTCGGCGGGAAAATCATCCTGGGAGGGCGCGACAAGTTTGTGCATTGCCTGGATGCGAAGACGGGAAAAGAATTGTGGAGCGTGCAGACTCGCTCCCGGGTGGAATCGTCGCCTGCCATTGTCGATGGACGCGTCTATATCGGATCGAACGACGGGCGTTTCTACGTGCTCGACGTGGCGAGCGGGGCGAAGCTATGGGAGTTCAATGCGGGCGCGCCATTATCGGCGTCGCCGGCGGTTGGCGAAGGGCGAATCGTGATCGGATCGCAGGACGGGAAGCTGTACTGCTTCGGCGGCTAGGCGAGTCTTACTGCTCGACCTTTTGCAACGGTTTCGCCGGCGTGACGCTGCTGGTCGGAGCTTCGACCTCGGGGGTGAACGGTTTGTCGTCCGCCGTGGCTTTTCGGACGATCATTTTTCCGCGCTCGGTTTGCAGATTGATGACAGGGCCGCCCAGTGAGCCTCGGATCGATCCTCCATTGCCGTTGTGCTCGGTATGCAGAGGAGCGCCGAAATCGCTATCAGTCTCGCCGCGCGCCGTGATAGCCGTCAGATCGAATTTCGCAGCCGGTGGCAGCGATAATTCCACGTCGCCGAAATGCGCATGCACATCCATTTTGGCGATCGGCAGTTTTCCAGGACGCAGTTCAATATCACCGCGCTCGACCGTAAGTTCCAGCGAATTTGTGAAATCGCTGATATGCACGTCGCGGGAACGGGTGGTCAGACGGACCGGGCCGATCAGATTATTGGCGGTGAAATCGCCCAGCGCCATGCGCACTTCTCCAGGAAGCTTTTCGATATTGAGATCCGTCTGCTGGCCGTTGAAGCGCAGCGGCTTCGAGATGTTCCGGAACTGAATGACGCCCGCATAAGTACCGGCGATGGTGACTTGGCCGTCGATATCCTGCAACTCGACATCGGAGCCGTGGCCTTTTAAATCGAACGCTCCTTTTACGTTGACCGCGCGGACAATGTCGCTGCGGCGCAGGTCGATCTTCACTTCGCCGCCGATGTTCTGGAGCCGCACGCCGGCGTTATCGGAGACGATCTCGACGTTGCCCGTGACATCGGTGATGTCGAAGTCGCCGGTCCGGCCGTGCGCTTCGACGGTAGCGCCTTTGGGTACCGTGATCTCCATCTCCTCGGTAATGCGCTGGCTGCCCGAAACGTGATCCTGATTGGTGTGGATCGTCACCTGATTGGCGTCCCCGGTGATCTCAAACTGCGAATCCTTATTGGCGTTGTCCGCTCCGCTTTGCTCCAGGCTGCGGATGCTTTTGCGGCCCGTAACCTTGACGGAAGTGGAATCGATCCCGGTGATGCGGGCATTGCCGCGAAAACTTTCGAGGATCACGCGCGGAGCTTTCGTGGTCTGTTGTTCCCCCGCAATCGGATAGTCGAAGCTTTCGCCGAACATATCGATCCCGCCCATGGTGATCCCGCTGCGAGGCCACCAGCTCTCAAATCCGCGAACGGTGTGGACGCTAAACCCGATCAGGCAGAGAAAGACGATCAGGATCCACTCGCCGCCGGACATTCCACGCGCCGGAAGCTCTTTTTCAGTCGCCGCCCAGAACAGAATTTCCGCCAGCCGCAGCACCCCCCACAGGATCAGCAGCGTCGGCCAGTAGCGGGCGAAATAATCGACCAGGGCCAGATCGGGGTACATATTCCGGGCCAGGAACAGGACTCCGACCCCGATCAGCAGCAAGGGCGCGACGACTGAGGTACGCTTCATGTTGGAAACCCCTTAAGATGTACGAGCGCCGGACCGCTCCATTAATTTGAAAACGCCGAACACAATCAGCAGCACCGGCCAGGTGCGGTAAAACGCAACCGTCCCGAAGTGGTCGATCGACAGCAGGACGCCGAGCGTGATCAGCATCACCGGGCCGCGGACGGCGCAGAGGAATCCGGGAGTCATTGCGCACCTCCGTTCTCAGAGTTCGACATGCGCGCATACAGCATGTATGCGCCGAGCACGATCAGCAGCACCGGCCAGTAGCGGATGATGCGTTCGACCTGGAAGAAGTCGAGATTATTGAGCAGGAAGATCACGCCGAGCACGATCAGCAGGATGGGCGCGATGGGAAATTTGTTGGCGCCGCCGCGCATCGGGAAAAGGCTTGAAAACTCGTCGACCACCAAGCCTTGCTGGCGGCGGCGCGCGGTGTGATGGGCCTCAAACGCCATATAGAAAAAGAACGCGGCGAGCAGCAGGCTGACCAGAGGCTCGAATCCGCGGGCGGCGTCGTTGCTGAGGACGCTGATAATCAATCCGACGATCACCACGTGAACCAATCCCTTCGCATACTGCCCGTTATAGATCGCGCCGACGCCGGGAATCAGACCCAGCACGAAGGCGACGCCGGGCGAAGCGTCATGATTCACGATCGGCGGGGGCGCCACTGCCGTATAGGGCGATGCGTAAGGCGGCTCAGGAGCCGGTCCTGGGATCGGAATCGGGGGTACAGTCTGTTGCTGCATGGGGATATGCTCCTCGCAATAAATAGTTCCGTGCGCGCTTCGCACGGTCGCTTCATCGAGCGGCTTGCCGCAGGCGCGGCAATATCCGACAACTTTTGGCGCTTCTGGCTGAGGTTCTTCCGGGATCATTTTGATTTCAGAGGCGAGGCTGCGGCCGGCTTACTATTCGCCGCGTCGCTCCCATCGTCGCTCCACTCCTTCACTCGCGATTCGATCTCATAAACCAGCCGCAAACTCTCGTAATATTTCACGCCCCGCTGCCAGGTGCGCGCGACCCGGTCCTCAGCCGCGGTCCAGATCTTGACTGGATCAAGATCGGCGGGCGTCAGGTGCTTGAATTCGATTCCCGTTACCCGTCCCAGCATCGCGAAGGAGAGCAGCGTAAACGCCATTCCCATCGCATAACGGGGCTGGAGCAGCGGCTCCAGGAACTTGCCGCCCAGCCGACTCCCAAAAATCCGCCGCGCCCACGACGGCTTCACCGCCAAATGGCTGGGACCGCTCGAGATCTCGAACAGAATGCGCGTAACCAACTCAGGCGGAGCCGTAACATCGGAAGCCCGCTCCATGAACGCCACCGCGCCGGCCGCATCGCGAGCCAACTCCTCACACGCCGCACACGTAGACAGATGACGCTCGAACGCGGCTTTCTGATCCGCGGCGAGCGTGCCGTCCAGGTAATCGGCGAGTTGGATTTCGACGTCAGCGCAATTCATAAAACAGGAGCCAGTAGCCAGGAGGCAGTAGCCAGAATGCCGAGCCAAAAACCAACAGTCAGAACGCCAAAGGAAGTCTTCTCCTGGCTCCTGGCTACTGGCTGCTGGCTACTTCTTCTCACATTCGCCTCCGCAGTACACGCGCCAGTTCGGCGCGGCCGCGATTTAAACGGGATTTCACCGTGCCTTCCGGCACGTTCAATACTTGAGCGATTTCCCGATATTCTAACTCTTCCAGATCCCGCAAGATGACAGTTTCCCGCAATTCCGGCGATAATTTCTGGAGCGCCGCCTGCAATAACTCGCTAGCCTCCCGTCCGGCCACCAAACCATCGGTGCGGGCCGACATTGCGGTTTTCTCTTCGAGCATCGGCAACTGCTCCTCGATCGAATCGGTCGACCGGTCGAGCTTGGTCCGCCGGTAATGATCGATCAGCAGGTTGCGGCTCAATCTGGCCAGCCACACGGTAAAGGAACCTTCGCCCGCCCGGAAACTTTTCAAAGACCGGAACACCCGTAGAAAGATTTCCTGCGTCAGGTCCTGCGCCTCGTGGTCTGAGCCCACAAAACGATAGCAGATCGAGTACACACGCCGGGTATGGACCTTTACCAGATCCTCCCAGGCGGCCTCCTCGCCTCCCAGGCACCGCTCTATTAGCTGGGTGTCCGCGTCCAAAAATATATTCCACGGGTTTTTCTTCAAACCCGTCAGGGTGCCTATCGTGCTAATCTGACCAACTGTGGCTATGGCTGCCATTGTTTCTTCGTTCCGCGACCCAGAATATTACGTCCCTGCAATGAGAACGAAGAACGATCATGATAAGTTCGATCTACATTCTAGCCCACGTTTTCGGTTTCCGGGGCCGGCGGTAACCTTTTGACCAGGAAATATGTTGGAGCGGGGCTCGGGATCGCGGCAACCCTGGGGATGGTTGTGTTTGTCGTCCATCGCTGGCGGACCTCGGGATTCGCATGGAGGGAGTTCGCGGCGGCCCTCAAAAATGTCGACTGGTCATGGCTGGCGTTGTCCTTGGCATTGATCCTGGCCACCTATGTCGGACGCGCGCTGCGCTGGGAAGTGATGCTGCGGCCGTTGAAGAAGAATACCACTCTTTGGCCGGTCTTTTCCGCCACCGCGATCGGATTTACCGCCGTGGTGCTGTTTGGCCGGGCCGGAGAGGCGGTACGGCCCTATCTGATCGCGAAAAAAGAGGACGTGACATTCTCGAGCCAGGTGGCCGCCTGGGTGGTAGAACGGATGCTCGACCTGCTGATGGTGCTGGTGATCTTCGGCATGGCCTTGTCCCAGGTCTCGCGCAGCGCGATCCAGTACGGGCCAAAGGTCAAAATCATCCTCGAAGCGGGCGGATACACGGCCGGAGTGACTGGCGTGGCGTGTTTGGCGCTGCTGCTCGGATTGCGGCAATTCCGGGGAGGGGTCCAGCAACGGTTGATGGACGGCCTGTCTTTCCTGCCGGCGGCGATGACGGCCAAAATCGGGAAGGCGCTGGGTTCGTTCGGGGAAGGGATGGAATCCATGCGCAGCGGGGCGCGGACGGCTCTGCTGGTGTTCTATACGATCGTGGAATGGTGCGTGATCGCGGCGTCATTTGGATGTGTTTTCAAAGCGTTTCCCGCCACCCACACCCTGGGGGTCACCGACGTCGTGATTCTGCTGGGATTCATCTGTTTTGGCAGCATTGTCCAGCTTCCGGGCGTCGGCGGTGGCATGCAGATCGTGACTGTTTTGATACTCACCGAGCTCTTCGGCGTCAGCCTGGAAGCAGCCAGTGGAATCGCATTGGTGCTTTGGATCATCTCATTCGTAGCGATCGTTCCCCTGGGGCTGGTTCTGGCGTTCCACGAAGGCATTCAGTGGAGAAATCTGCGCCATATTGAGCCGGGCGAGGCGGCTAAATTAACGTGACTTGTCCTTTTTGTAGCCATCGTCAGGACCGTGTGATCGACTCGCGCGAGTCGAAGGAAGGCGACGTCATCCGTCGCCGCCGCGAATGCCTGAAATGCGAGCGCCGCTTTACCACCTATGAGCGAAGTGACGAAATCCCCTACATGGTCGTCAAAAGAGATGGGAGGCGGGAAAAATTCGATCGGCAGAAGATCCTCGAAGGGCTGTTGAAAGCCTGCGAAAAGAGGCCGGTGCCGATGGCCAAACTGGCCGAAGTGGTGGACGCGGTAGAATCGAAGCTCTCGGACACGCCGGACCGGGAGATGCCGACTTCCGAGGTGGGCGAGCTGCTCATGAAGAAACTGGTGGTGCTCGATAAGATCGCATATGTCCGATTTGCATCGGTTTATCGCGATTTCCAGGATGTGGAAGCGTTTCTGGCTGAGCTAAAAGACCTACTTCAGCGGCGTACGTGAAGAGAAGTTACTGAAAAGCTGTAACCGATCGCTTCCTAAAACATCTTTTGAAATAGGGACTTAACTTAACGAGAGAAGCCTGTTATACTCGGTTGTTGCCATTTGCAAGGTTCGAGGACGAAGTGTGTTCTTGCGCATTTTATAAATCCTTGTAACGCAAATGGTTACGATTTGAATCCTAGGCAATTGGTAGAAGATATTTGAAGAACCCCAACAAAGTGCGCCCCTTTCCGGTGCGAAGGGCGTTGACGATGCGGCTGAGCGAGCCGCAGAAGGAGGCTGCATGAGAGTGGGGAAGGTGACCGCTGTGGACGAGTTAGAGGATCAATTCTCAGGTGAAAATCACGAGCCTCTGGGGCTTCCTTTCGACGAGGAAGCGAATTTTTTTCACCCCGAGGAAACCCATGATGGCGAAGAGTTTCCGGCTTCGCACGCGCCCGAAGAGTCTATTTACACCGATGATCCGGTGCGCGTTTATCTGCGCGAAATGGGCGCCGTCCCGCTGCTGACGCGGGAAGGCGAAGTGAATCTCGCGCGCCGCATGGAACGCGGCAAGCTGCGGATGCAGAAGGCGATCAGCCGGTCTGCGCTGGTGCAGCTCCGTGCCGTCGAAATCTGCGACCAGATTCGCAAAGAGGTCGAAGATTTAGACGCGTTTGTGGACCTGGGAGCCGACCTTGAGGAAGATAGTGCGGCGTATGCCAAACGGCGTAATGAGGTCAAGAACAAGCTCGGTGAGATCATTTCGTCTCATAAGAAGCTGATCCAGAATTACGACAAGATGGAAGCGGTGCCGGCCAGCAACAAGAAGCTCCGCCGCAAATGGGTGGCGAAGTGCGCCCGTTCGCGAGTGGAGGTTTCGAAGGCCATTCGCAACGTCCCGTTCTACAATTCGCAATGGAAGTCTTTCGGCAAGGAAATCGAGCGGGTGGTGGACGAGCTGTCCCACCTGGATCAGGATCTCCGTAAGCTGGAAGGCCGTTCGAGCCAGACCGCGCAGGCCAAAGCCCGCGAGCTGAAGCGCGAGATTCGCAAGCGCGAAGTGTCTGCCGGATTAAGCCTGCCCGATCTGCGCCACACCACTTCAGTGATCCGCCACGGCGAAATTGAAGCGGAGCGGGCCAAGAAAGACTTGGTCGAAGCGAACCTGCGGCTAGTGGTTTCGGTGGCAAAGAAATATGTCAATCGAGGTCTGCATCTCCTTGATTTGATTCAAGAAGGTAACATCGGCCTGATGCGCGCCGCGGACAAGTTCGAATATCGGCGCGGTTACAAATTCTCAACCTACGCCACGTGGTGGATTCGTCAGGCGATCACCCGCGCCATCGCCGACCAGTCGCGTACGATTCGTATTCCCGTTCATATGAACGAGAGTATGAACAAGTTCCTGCGCGCCACGCGCGAGCTGGAAAAAGAACTCGGCCGGGCGCCGACCAACGACGAGATTTCCCGCCGGATGGATATTCCGGTGGAAAAAGTCCAGAAGCTGAAGACGATTTCGCGGGACCCGGTGTCGCTTGAAACGCCCGTCGGCCGCGACGGAGAATCGGCGCTGGGCGACTTGATCGAGGATCGCTGGGTCGGCTCGCCGGTCGATGCGGTGATCGATACCAACGTCCGCGACGAGACCGCGAATATCCTCAAGACCCTTTCTCCGAAAGAGGAGAAGGTCATCCGCCTGCGCTTTGGCATCGGCTGCGAGCGCGAGCACACCCTCGAAGAAATCGGCCAGGAATTCGACGTCACCCGGGAGCGCATCCGGCAAATCGAAGCCAAAGCCCTGCGCCAACTCCGTTCCCCGGAGCGAGCCCGTCACCTGCGAGCACTACTGGCCGCTCGCTAGGGCTCTCGCCTTAAGTCCAATTTCCTGGAGGGACTGACTGCATCCGCTGTCCGAGTGCCCGCTGACACCACGTTTCATCATCCGCTTTGCTGATGACGGCGCTCGATTCTCAAGCACTTCTAGGTCGACGCGGGCGCTCTCGGGCTGAACAGAAAATAGACTCCCGCCGCTGCGCTCGAAAGAAGTGCTACGGTGGCCAGCACGGCAAAGGTGCGTCCCCAGCCCCAGCGGACCGTGATGTTTGCCACGCTGCTACCCGCCAGAACACCGCCAAGATAGCTCAAACCGTCGATCAGTCCCGATGCGGTTGCACTGCCTTGTTTGCCGCCGAAATCGAGTGAGATTGCCCCGGCGAAGTAGGAGTAGGGGCCGAGCATCAAGAACGCAACCAGCGTGACTAGCCACACACGCACGTCGGGAGATCCACCTGTGATGGTCGAAAGCAACGCCAGAGCCGCACTGGTGAGGATCAATCCGATGAAGATAATCAGAGCCCTCCCTCTTGCGCCCAGTCGGTCGCTCAAAAATCCGGCAAGCAGCACGGATAGGCCGCCGAAAAGCGGGAAGAGTGCGCTTCGTTGCGCGGCGTCGGCGTTTGATAATCCCAGGGCCTGAGTGAAATAGGCTGGCGTCCAGAAATTAAACGTCTCCCGCATCAACGTCACTCCAATCGAGATCAGGCAAACGAGCCAGAAAATAGGGCTGGCCGCAAAGGGCGTCAGCAGCGTGCGAAGAGTCTCCGGCCGGGGGGCGTCGCCTCTTTCATGAAATAAGTTTGTGGGATTCGCATCGGGTTCCGGCAGGCCGCGGCTAGCCGGCGTTTCGCGCAAGAAGATCGCATTCAGCACCAGGAGTACGCCAAGAACGGCGGCCGCGGCGAAAAATACTCCTCGCCAGCCGAGACCGTGCGCGATAAGGAGGGCCATGAATTGGCGCGCGGCCGCATCGCCGAAAAGATAACTCAAGCTGATCAGCCCCATCACGGCGCCGTACTGCGAGTATGAAAACCAACGTGACGTGACCTTCACCATGCCAGCCCAGCCCAGCGACTGTACTAAACGGTTCCCGAACCATGCCAGCGTAAAGATGGGCATTCCACCGCCCAGGGCAAACATCACGGTGAAGAAAATCGCCCCGCCCATACCGTAAAGAAAATTGCGACGGCCGCCTAAAAAGTCCGCGAGCCAACCGCTTGGGAACTTGCCGATCGCATACGCCAGCACGCCCCAGGAAGCGATGGCGCCAAGCTGTACGGTAGCGGAGTTCGCGGGAATGCCGCGCGCTCCCATCTCCTGAATCAGAAGCGGTACGGCAACGGAAAAATTGGAGCGGCACAGATAATAGCCTGCGTAACCCGATGTCATCAACAGAAGAGTGAGACCTCGCCAGAAAACGGACCGGCTCACGGCCGATCGCCCTCATGGATCCGGGCTTCTATGGAGTCGAGGATGGCTTCGCATTCGGCGACGCTGTGGGCCACATAATGGGCGCCCGCCGCGAGCAGAGTTTTTTCGGCGCCCATGACGAGCAGGTGTTGTTGATCGCCCGGCGTCGCTTCCCACTCCGCTTCCGTCAAGCCGACCTCATTCCCGGTTCCAGTGATCCCGATCGTCCACATGCCGGCGTTGAGACCTTCTTCCATATCGACCGGCGTATCGCCGATTTTCACCATTGTCCAAAGAGGATACGTCTCTAAATGAATCGCGTTTCGATAACACATATAAGGAGCGGGCCGGCCAGCGGGAACCTCGTCCGGACACACTGAGAAATCCGGTTCGAATCCCTGACGCGCGGCTTGCGCGAGCAGGTAGTCGAGCATCGGACGGGTGTAACCGGTGGTGGTGCCGATCTTGAATCCTCGCGCGCGAAGGCGGGCAACCACGTGGGGAACTCCATCGATCAACTCGGCATGCGATTCAAGGCACGAGAGCTGCTGAGGGATGAACGCGGCATAAAGACTGTCCGCGTCGATTTGGGAGGGAGGGGAGTCGTGAAACTCACTCCAGGCCTGCCGGACGCGAGGAAGTTCCAAAATATTTTCGATATGCTTCTTTTTCGCGACACCCATGAACTGGCGCGCTTCCGGAAGCTCGATGGGGACGCCCGCCGCTGAAAAGATGCTGAGAAGCGCTGCGACTGGAGCGCGGCTGCCGTGATCCACCAGTGTCCCCGCCCAGTCAAAAATCACACCCTTCAGTTTCAATGTGCCGCTCCGTTTTTCGAGATTCATCACAGGATATACCGCTTTGATGACGAATCCGTGTCAAAAATTGGAAGCAGTGCGCTCAGCTAGCCCAAACGACAGGGTCATTCCCGAGCCTCCTGGTGCCGTCACGATCCTGACGCCTTTCGAAGGCTCCGCTGCAAAGAACGGCTGGTTCGGATGCAACGAATATACGCCGTGCCATCTTTGAGCGATGCGCGCGTCAGGCAACTGGAGAAATGTCTCCGCCTCCTTCAGAATCAGGCCGTCGATCTCCTGCTTGTCGAAGATATCCACGGCGAGTCCGTACTCATGGGAGTCGCCGAGTGTGATCGCACCGTCTGCGGTTTGCGACGCCAGGACATGGATTCCCCACCGATCGTACTCCGGCTTTTCGCGCGCGATCCGCTCCCGGAATGCCCTCAGCGTCGAACATATCTGGAACGATTTGTAAAATCGCAAGGTCAAGCCGGCCGCCAGAGCCGGCCCCAATTGCCATCCGCCGGGCTGCGGCACCGTCCTCATCATCTGTAGTTTGCAGCGCGTCAATCCGCTGCACGCGAACGTCGTGGGAAACAGCGTTTCGAAATCATCGCCCGAACAGACGATGGCTGCGTCGAACTGCCATTCGCGGCCGCCGGTTTCGACTTTCGGTAATTCAATCCGATGGACCGCCGTGCCGAAGTGAATCTCTACGCCCATGGAACGGAGGTATTGCGTGATTCCTGGAATCACAAGCCTTGGATCGACCGTCAGTTCGCTCGCGCTGAAAATCCCGCCTCTCAGATCTTGTGGCTTCACCGCACGCGATCGCTGGAGCACATCCTCGGGCTCCAGCCATTGGCATGCGTAGCCTGCGTGCGATCCGATTTCCGCAAACTCCCGCAGGACGTCGGCTTCGTCATCACGATAGGCCACGTGCAGGGAGCCGGTATTGAGAAACGGGAGATTCGCTTCGGCCAAAACTTCGAGCCAAATCTCGCGGCTCCTCATGGCGATGGAGTGCATTTCGCCGGCGGGCTGGCCGACGGGCCAAATCATCCCGAAGTTACGGATCGACGCACCACAAGCGCGCGGACCCTTTTCGAACAGCGTGACCCGGTGGCCGCGACGCATCAATACATAGGCGTGGGCGAGCCCCAAAATGCCCCCGCCAATCACCGCAACCCGCACCTTGGAGTCCATAACGTTATCCTCTTACATATGAGAGTCAGCGAGGAGGTGTTCGAACTTTTCCAGCGCCGGGGACACGACGCGTACTTCGGCGAAGATATCTCCATTCTGGATCACTCCCTGCAGGCCGCCTGGTTCGCCCAACAGGCAGGTTCCGGACCGAACCTGATCGCGGCAGCGCTGCTCCACGATATCGGGCACCTGCTTCATGGCCTCTCCGAGGATATCGCCGAGCATGACATCGATGGGCGGCACGAATTCGTGGGCGAATCCTGGCTGCACTCCCGTTTCGGTCCCTCGGTAAGCGAACCTGTGCGCCTGCATGTAGACGCAAAGCGATACCTGTGTTTCAAAGAGGCCGATTACCTGGCGCAATTGTCTCCGTCCTCTTTGCAGAGCCTCAAATTGCAGGGCGGTCCGTTTTCCGCGAAGGAAGCTTGCGATTTCGAACAGCGCGCACATTATGCGGACGCGGTAGCCTTGCGTCGCTGGGACGATGCAGCTAAGTTGATTGATTTCACGGTTCCAGCATTGCAGACGTATCAGAGTGTTCTTGACACCTGCGCCTGCTCGCATGAACGGTCTCAAAAATAAGCAATTTCATTTTCAGGCACACACTTGGCGATCTGGAGCCGCGCCGCACAGGTACGGCGCGCTACAATTTGTGAACGATGATTCTCACGAAGCCAATTCTTTGCTTGGGTATCGTCAGTTGTATTCAGGCTGGCGATGTCGGGTGGCCCGTCAATGGCGGCCCCAACAATATTCGCTACTCGGAGCTGACGCAGATCACTCGTGAGAACGTCGGCCGGCTGAAAATGGCGTGGACTTACGATTCGCACGATGCGTTCAAAGATTCGGAGATGCAGAGCAACCCGATCATCGTCGATGGGGTTCTGTACGCGACCACGCCGAAGCTGCGCGTGATTGCGCTCGATGCGGAGACAGGCCGTGAAATCTGGTCCTTCGATCCTTCGGGCGGTTCGGCGGCGCAGCGGCGCTATCGCCACCGCGGCGTGACCGTTTATCAGGACCGGGTGTTTTTTACTTATCGCAACTACTTGTTCGCACTCGACCGTAAAACCGGCAAACCAATTCCGGGTTTCGGAAATGAAGGACGCATCGACCTGCGCGAAGGGCTCGACCGGCCTATCGAAAAAATGAGCGTCAGCGCCAGCAGCCCGGGCATGATTTTCGAGGATATGTTGATTCTGGGCAGCACGGTTCCGGAAACGCTGCCAGGCTCGCCGGGCTTTATTCGGGCCTTCGATACCAAATCGGGCAAGCTGCGTTGGGTGTTTCGTACCATCCCGCGGCCGGGCGAGTTCGGTTACGACACCTGGTCGAAAGAATCCTACAAAATCTCGGGCGGTGCGAATGCGTGGGCCGGATTGAGCGTGGACGCCAAGCTTGGTATGGTGTTTGCCGCGACGGGTTCGGCATCATTCGATTTCTATGGGGCGAACCGCATCGGTGATAATTTATTCGCCAATTGCGTCCTCGCGCTCGATGCGCGCACCGGTCGCAGGATCTGGCATTTTCAGGGGATCAGGCACGATGTCTGGGATCTGGATTTCCCGGCGGCCCCGAGCCTAGTGACGGTTACGCGCAACGGACAAAAAGTGGAAGCGGTCGCGCAGATTACTAAGACGGGGTACGTCTACGTGCTCGATCGAAAGACCGGCACTCCGTTATTTCCCGTGAAATACCGGACCGTTCCCGCTTCTAAAGTGGATGGCGAGAAACTTTCGCTGACCCAACCCTATCCGGTGAAGCCGCCGCCATTTACCCGGCAGGCGTTTACGGAGGATATGATCACGAACCGCACGCCGGAGGCTCACGCGGCGGTTCTGGAGAAATTCCGTAGCGTGGATTCAAACGGCGTCTATACACCTCCCAGCCTGCGCGGGACCATGCTTTTTCCCGGCACCGACGGCGGCGGCGAGTGGGGCGGGGCAGCGTTCGATCCCGATACTGGACTGCTGTACGTCAATTCGAATGAGCAGCCGTGGATCATTCGACTGGTGACGCACGATACCACGTCGCTCTACAAGAACAATTGCGGCGGCTGCCATGGCGACGATTTGAAAGGCGCCCCGCCCACCTTTCCATCGCTGGTGGACATCGGAAAGCGCCGCTCGCGGGAGGACCTTGCCGCCATCATTCGAGAAGGTACGGGCCGCATGCCGGCCTTCGATTATCTCGGCCGCAACGTGAATGAGATCGTCGATTTCCTGATCACCGGCAAAGATACCGGCGACACCTCCGAGGAGCATGATCCCAGTTGGCTGAAGTACCGCAATGAAGGCTACATTTTGTTTCGCGATCCCGACGGCTATCCTCCGCTCACGCCGCCGTGGGGGACCCTGAATGCGATCGATCTGAACAAGGGAGAGATCCGCTGGCAGATTCCGTTCGGCGAATATCCGGAACTGGTCGCCAAAGGAATCAAAGACACGGGCAGCGACAATTACGGAGGTCCCGTGGTGACGGCGAGCGGCCTGCTCTTCATTGGCGCGACGAATTTTGACAAGAAGTTCCGCGCTTTCGACAAACTGACGGGCAAGCTGCTGTGGGAGACCGTGCTGCCCGCGGCCGGCAACGCTACGCCGTCGATCTATGAGATTCATGGTCGTCAATATGTCGTGATCGTGTGCGGCGGCGGAAAAAACGGGGCTGCCTCGGGTGGCAGCATAGTGGCTTTTGCATTGCCCGGCAAATGAAGGAGAGACAATGAGGAACGTTAAAGCTTCGCTGCTGCTTTTTCTGGCAAGCTGTTTGAGCGCGCAGGTAACCGCCCTGAAGATCGGTCATTTGGTCGACCCGGAGAATGGGACGGTGGCGGCGAATCAGGTGATTCTGATCGAGAATGGAAAGTTCACCGCGATCGGCGCGAACGTCGCCATTCCAGCCAGTGCCACCCAAATCGATCTGTCTCAATATTATGTGTCTCCCGGTTTGGTGGATGCCCATAATCATCTCGCTCTGACCTATAAGGAGGAGCCCGAGCATAATAGCTACTACCTGACGGCGGTGATGGATTCGACCGCGCTTCGCGCCATTCAAGCGGTCTCAAACGGCATGACCATGATGAACGCCGGCTTCACCGTGGTGCGGGATCTAGGAAACAACGGCAATTATGCCGACACGGCGCTTCGCGTGGCGATCGAACAGGGATGGGTTCCCGGTCCGACTCTGATCAATTCGGGAATTATCATCGGTGGCTTCGGCGGGCAATTTAATCCGGTGCCAGAGCGCGAGATGCTGATTGAGCCGGAATATCTGAACGCTGATACCAACGACGAGATCGTCAAAGCGGTGCGCCGCAACATCCTGTACGGGGCCAAGGTCATCAAGATTTGCGTGGATTGCAAATCCTACGGATACACCGCCGACGAAATGAGGCTCTTTATTTCCGAGGCGGCGAAATCCGGCCTTAAAGTCGCGGGCCATGTGCAGACCCACGCCGGGGCTTTGCGAGCCATCGACGCGGGCCTCTGGTCGATTGAGCATTCCGTTGCCCTCGATGATGAGACGCACAAACTCATGGCGAAGAAGGGTATCTGGCGAGTGGGCACGGAGACTCCTTTCACCACCTATCACACCAATACACCAGGCGCGAAAGAGCGTTTCGACCACCAGGTGGATGGGATGAAGAACGCCTATGCGAATCATGTGAAGATGGCTTTCTCCACGGATGCGGATTACTACATTCCCGGTATGGATCGCGGACAGGTAGTGATCGATTTCCTGAAGAGTTGGCAAGCCGCGCAAATTCCCGCGCCGGAAATTCTCAAGATCATGACGGTGAATGGATATAAGGTCAGCGATATTTATGAGAAACGCGGGCCAATCAAAGTTGGATTGCCGGCGGATCTGATTGCCGTGAGGGGCAATCCGCTGGAGGATCTGGATACGCTGAGAGACGTCCGTTTCGTCATGAAGGACGGCATCTTTTTCAAGAAAGACGGCGTCATGGTTCCGGGACCTTTTTTTCATAGTGGGCCGGTGCCGCCATCGGCTTGGCGCATTCACTAAAATATCGGCATCGGATCACTCTTGATAACTTCTTGACGGATTTCGTACGACTTCCTGAAGCCTTTCGATTTATCTTCGAAGTAGCGGTGCTCCCTGTTGCGCGCCGTGCTTATGCAAGACGAAGACGACCTATCGTTTGTAATCCCCACACACCGTTTGCGTGACGTCGGCGAGACGGTTGAGCAGTATGACGAACATTTTTGGCGGAACGGGCACTCACCTCAAATCACCGTATTTGACGACTCCACGCCGGCGAATCAAGAGAAATATTTCCCGCTGCTAGAGAAAACGAAAACGCATAACGACCTGTACTACGTCGGTCCGCGCGAGAAAGAGCAATTTCTTTCTTATCTAAACAGCAGGCTACGCGATAAGCGGCTGGAGTCGTTGATCAAGAGCCTTTTTCGCCCCAGCTACGGCGGAAATCGCAATCATACGCTGATGTATACGCTGGGCGGCCTCATGATCAGCTCCGACGACGACATGCGGCCATATTGCCTGGTGGAGTATAGCCCGGAGTCGCTGGGTGACGATGAGGTCTGCCGCGGACGCCTTCATAAGGCCGGTGAGAATGGTTACACGCGCAAATCGTTCGACATTACGGCGGCTTTCCTGGACGTCCTGGGCAAGCCGGTGAGTGAGGTTCCAGACAATTACGAACGAGGCGAGTTGCTGGTGGATACCGCCATGGACCTCGAAACCAACGCCAGCAAAGGTCTGACGCGAGAGAACTCGCTGATGCTCGAACGCGGGACTGTGCCGGATAACAGTGTCGTGAAGATGGCACAAACGTTTCGTTCCGGAACCAACGATATTGACGCCACAGACTTTCTGGAGATGTTCCTCGAAGATGAAGAGCAGACAAGTCTGGAAGCGCTGAACGATCTCTACGTCCTGGTCAACTTCCGTCCGGCAGTCACGCGCAAAAACTGGCGGATGGACTGCGGTGTCGCGGGCTACGACAATACATTCGGGCTCCCCCCCTTCTTTCCCACCCGGCTGCGTTTCGAAGACTACATCTACCGCCTGTGGGTGCAGCAAAGCGGAATGGTAGCGGCTCATGTGGATGCTGCGCAGCATCACATGAAGAGCAATTACATGCGGAATCCGCCGGCCGCGGAGATCTTCAATGAGGAGGTGTGCAATCTCCTGAAGCGCAAGATCAAGTCCACCGTTACCCACATGGATTCGCTTACCATTGCGTTCGATTACGACGGCGAGGTTACGGCTGAGGATGCACGTGAAATCCTGGACAAGATCTCGGCATTGCATCAACGCGCGGTCAAAGCTTCCGAAAACGCGCGAACCCCGGATCGGGCGCAAGCCTTGCGCGTGTTTGCGGCCAGCCTCGAAAAGGCGTTCTACAGCTTCGAGCCCGATTTCTTCCAGCAGAACCTGCTGCGCATTGTGGACGACGTTGTCGGCATCATCAAAGCGTCGATTCAGCTATGGCCCACGCTGGTGGAGATCGCCTACTTCGAGAAGCGCCGCAATGGTTTACCCAGGACGCTTGTTCAGAACCAGAAGAAGTAAGAGAGAGGTTTCAACTGCTATGCGTATCGCACAGGTTGCGCCGCTTTATGAAAGTGTGCCGCCGAAGCTATATGGGGGAACGGAACGCGTCGTCTCCTACCTGACGGAAGAGTTGGTGAGGCTGGGCCATGAGGTCACGCTGTTTGCCAGCGGCGACTCTGAAACTGCGGCCAGATTGGTCCCGGCTTGTGATCGCGCCCTGTGGCACGATCCCAACTGCCGCGAGACCTTGCCGCACCACGTCCGGCTGATGGACCTGGTTTTTCGCGACACGCGGAAGTTTGACGTGATCCATTTCCATTGCGACTACCTGCACTTCCCGCTGCTGCGCGGCAACCTGACGGCGGGAGTCACGACGTTGCACGGCAGGTTGAATCGTCATGATCTTCAGCCTTTGTTCGACGAGCATTGGGACGCGCCTCTAGTCTCTATTTCCGACAATCAGCGGCGCCCCTTGCCCGAGGCGAACTGGCAGGCGACTGTTTATCATGGCTTGCCTCGCGACCTCCACACATTCCGCCAGCGTACCGGCGATTACTTGCTATTCGTGGGAAGAATCTCACCTGAGAAGCGGCTGGACCGCGCTATCGAGATCGCGCGCCGAACCGGGCGGCAGCTCAAAGTAGCGGCCAAAATTTACGAAGAGGATCGCAGCTATTACCAGAGTTCGATTGAGCCTCTGCTACGCGAATCTAAATCGTTCGTTGAATTCGTAGGAGAAGTCGGCGGTGACGCCAAAGATAAATTGATGGGCAATGCGTACGCCCTCCTGTTTCCGATTGATTGGCCGGAGCCGTTCGGGCTCGTCATGATTGAATCGCTCGCCTGCGGCACGCCAGTCGTTGCTTGGAATAACGGATCGGTCCCGGAAGTGATTGCCAATGGCGAGACTGGGTTCGTAGTGGATTCTATCGACGAGGCGGTGAGTGCCGTAGCCGAGGTTCGACACCTGAGCCGTCACGCCTGCCGTCGAGCCTTCGAGGAACGCTTCGACGCCTCGCGAATGGCTCGGAATTATGTCGACGTGTATTCCCAGTTGGTCCACGGCGCGTATTCCGGCATCAAGGTTGGCGACTTGGAGACGATCACATGGCCGGCACTCTCTCACATCTCCTAGCCGATCCGGCTGGCAGCCATCCTGAGGACGCCCGCCATATTCTTGCCGATTCCAGTCTGACCGACGAGCCGATTCGAGTCCTCAAGCACGGCGACACCTTCGCGGTGTTCGATCAATACGGCGATATCCGGCCGGGTTCAAGCAAAGAGGAAGGCCTCTATCATGACGGCACACGATTTCTGTCGCGCCTGGTGCTTGAACTAGAGGGTGCAAGACCATTCTTCCTCAGCTCCACGATCAGAGATGATAACGACCAACTCACGGTCGCGCTCACGAACCCGGATCTTTGCCGGGAGGGCCGCGTATACCTTCCGCTCGGTTCCTTACATCTCGGGTGGAAGAAGGTTCTATGGCACGGAGTGTGCTACCAGGAGCTGCGCATCGAAAACCACGGAATGCAGCCCGCCGATGTTGGAATCGGAATTCAATTCGGCGCGGACTTCGCGGATATTTATGAGGTTCGAGGCCTCAAGAGAAAAGCTCGGGGCCAGGACCTGGAACCGGAAGTTAGCAATAGCCGGGTGACGTTACGCTATCGCGGATTGGATAAGGTCGTACGCCGCACGATCCTGCAATTTACACCACCGCCGGCGCTACTGGATGAAACTCAGGCACAGTTTCGTGTTTCCTTGCTGCCAAAACAGTCAATCGTAGTCTACCTGGCTGTCGGGTGCGAACGGGAGCATGCATCAAGTCCCCTGTTGCATTTCGAACAGGCAAGATCTGCCGCCAGGACCAGTCTCGTTGCGCAGAAAGAGCGGTTTTGCCGGATCGAAGCCTCCAACGGGCAGTTCAACGCCTGGGTAAAACGGGCTGCCTCCGACCTACACATGATGACTACCATGCTGCCCACCGGGCCATACCCTTACGCGGGAGTGCCATGGTTCAACACTCCATTTGGCCGCGACGGGTTGATCACGGCGCTGGAGTGTCTGTGGCTTCAACCGGAGTTAGCCAGAGGTGTCTTAGCTTATCTGGCTGCAACCCAAGCGACCGAGACTATTCCGGAGCAGGACGCGGAACCCGGCAAGATCCTGCACGAGTCCCGCAACGGTGAAATGGCGGCGCTGGGCGAGATGCCTTTTGCTCGCTACTACGGCAGCGTGGATGCAACGCCGCTTTTCATTCACCTCGCAGGCGCATACTATGAACGCACCGGAGATCGCGCGTTCATAAAGCACATCTGGCCCAACATCGAAGCGGCTCTGCGTTGGATGCATCGATACGGCGACCGTGACGGAGACGGTTTTCTCGAATATAGCCGCCAGTGCCCTGACGGTTTGGTGCATCAAGGCTGGAAGGATTCCGATGATGCGATCTTCCACGCCGACGGTTCCCTGGTCCGCGGACCAATCGCCGTCTGTGAAGTGCAGGGCTACGCTTACGCGGCGTGGCGGGCGGGCGCCGCGCTGGCCGGCGCACTCGGCCACAAGGAGCAGTCCGAGGAGTTTGTCAACCGGGCGGAAATACTACGCGCGTGTTTCGATAGCGCATTCTGGTGGGATGAGGCGGGTACTTACGCCTTGGCTTTGGATGGCGACAAGCGTCCGTGCCAGGTGCGAACATCAAACGCCGGCCAGTGTCTCTTTTTCGGTATCACTCCTCCTGAGCGGGCTGCACGCATCGCTCACACTCTTTTGGCCCCAGAGTCGTTTTCCGGCTGGGGCATTCGCTCCCTAGCCGCTGCCGAGCCCCGCTATAACCCGATGGGCTATCACACGGGCGGTGTTTGGCCGCACGATAATGCGCTGATCGCCTCTGGGCTGGCCCGCTATGGAATGGTAGAAGAAGCATCGCGGATTTTCACAGGTCTGTTTGACAGCGCGATGTATCTCGACTTGCATCGAGTCCCGGAACTGTTTTGTGGATTCCCGCGGGATCCGGGGGAGGGGCCGATTTTGTATCCTGTCGCTTGCGCTCCGCAAGCATGGTCTGCGGCGTCGGTTTTCCTGCTTTTTCAGTCCTGTCTCGGCTTGGCAATCGACGGTGTAGCCTCCAAGATTTCCTTTGTCCGTCCCTGGCTACCGCCCTTCCTGAATGAGGCAACGATTCTTAACCTCCAGGTTGGGGACGCCAGCGTGGATCTGACTCTGATCCGCCACGAACACGATATCAGCGTAAGAGTATTAGAGCGAAGAGGGGATGTAGAGATTGTGGTTGCCATTTGAGAGATTAGGCGCTTGTTTGTCAGAGCGATGAATGGAAGACATGGTGGAGCTCGAGCAAAAAGACCGGGAGCGGACTGCTCTCTTCGAGGAAGCGACTCGAATCGTAAAGGGAGCGGACGCGCAGTCAAGGGTTCTCAGCGCACAGGAGGACGCACGTGTACTAGAACTGATGGCAAGCGTGCGGAGATTGGAAGAAGAGATTGGACATCTCAAGAGACATAGCAGGAAGTGAATCCGATTCAACACTGGAACGGGGAACAGCCATGAGAACCCGCCATCCTGACTAGCGCGGCTTTGCTTGCGTTGCGCGTACGGTTTTCACGTTGCGACATCATTCCCACCATCGGTGATCAATGCCATTAGGGCGCACTGCTAACTACAAGGTGGCTTGGTTGGTTGGGTCGCCGAACGAAACCACTCATCACACCGGAAGCTCTCAATGCCGACCCCTGTGATCTTTCCTCGGGAGTGGACAACGCCAGTATTAGATAACTATCAACAGGCCGGTGATGGTAGGGGACGGGAATTTCGGCATCTTTTCCACTGTTATGGCGCTCAGCAGTGGAGCTGGGAGTGGTTTTATGTTTGACTGCTGCGTGCGCGAAATCTCTGTGGGGCCGTGCGATCTCGCAAAGGGGCCACAAACACACATGGAATAAGTCAAGGGAGTCTGGTGACTGGGAGACGGTGTCGACGTCGGGGTTTGCAAAAGGCTACCCTGAAGGACGGAACGGATATCGTCCGCGCTGCCGTCGGGAGGAAACATCCTCAAAATGAACTGCACTCGAATCCACGCCTGCCTGTTGGCCGGTGTTCTAGCCGCTGCGCACGCCTTGGGGCAACAGCCTGCGAAAATCGCTGAGCAGCTCACCTTTGCGCCGTATCGGACAAGCGGCATCTATAGCTTGGGCGACACGGTAGGGTGGACGGTAACTCCTGGTCCTGTAGGTCCAACTTACGCCTATAAGTGGACCATCCGGCGCAACAACGCGGTGGTGCTCAAGGAAGGTAAGATCGACCTCTCCTCCGGCAAGGACAAGATCGAAATCACGGGCGATGAGCCGGGCATGATTTACGTCGCGATTGAACCTTACGCTGTACTTGCAGACGAGGCCGCTGGCGGCTACGTGGGCGGCAACACCGGCCGCAACAACGGGCTCTATACCGTTGGCGCCGCGGTCGCGCCAACCCAAATCGGAATTTCTACTCCACGTCCGGATGACTTCGATGCCTTTTGGGAGACGAAGCTGGCGGCCCAGGCGAAGGTGCCCGTCACCGCCGTGCTGACGCCATTCGAGGCCGCCATATCTGGCGTGGAGATGAGTATCTTCGCCATCGACGCGCTTGGCTCCCAAGTGCATGGCTTTTTAGCGAAGCCCTCCAGGGAGGGCAAGTTTCCCGCCCTCATCCAGTTGCAATATGCCGGCGTATACGCCCTAAATGCACGCGCCAACGCGGAACGGGCCGCGCAAGGCTGGCTGGTGCTTAACGTCGATTCGCACGACAAGCTGCCGACCGACGCTTCTGGCGACATTCCGCGCAACTATCAGGCCGTCGGCAACACGGGTCGCGAGACGTCCTATTTTCTGAACATGTATCTGCGCGATTCCCGCGTCCTTGATTTTCTGATGACCCGGCCCGACTGGGATGGAAAGACGATCGTGCTCGCAGGTGGGAGCATGGGAGGGCAGCAGAGTCTGGTGCTCGCCGGTTTGCGGCCTGAGAAAATCACCGCGGTGCTGACGTGCGTTCCCGCCGGCGCCGACACCAACGGCGATCTGCACGGACGCAAGGCGGGATACCCCAATTGGCCATCCGACAATCCGGACGTGATGAAGACGGCGCTGTACTTCGATCCGGTCAATTTCGCGTCGCGGATCAAGGCTCCGGTGCTAGCAGGCATCGGCTTTATTGACACCGTTTCGCCGCCTGCGGGGATTTGGACCGTGCTCAATCAGATTCCCGGTCCTACTGAACCGCTGCCCATGATTGAATCCGAGCACGATAATCTGACTCCCCAAAAGGAACGGGCGTGCCCCGCGAGAACCAAGGAAATCCTCGATCTCATAGTGAATGGTGGTGAATATAAGCCTCGCAGCCTCGAAAAATGATCACGTGCCATTGGGCGAGGGCGCTATCTTATGCGAGCTAATGTTCGGCCTCGCTCCGTTTTTTTCGTTTCAATTCGGGCTCTCACAACATGTCGCGTTCGCCGCTGCGGCCCCCACAAGAGGGGAGTTTGTAGATGTGGGATATTTCGGATGTTTCAGGGCGCAATACGGCCTTGCGAAATTTCGTAAGCGACCGGCTTGACCCCCTGGATCAAGCCGGCCGCTAGTGGATTGAGAAGTCTCTCACATGGGGCCCCGGCTTACGATCGCGTCTTGGTGAAGGACTCACGCATCCGGTATTCCATGCTTCGATGCACAACTCTCTGAAATCCTCGGGTG